>Ga0209902_100681_pt1 | contig 29566 bp, 15 predicted proteins | sample FECB27metaG_FD_188304 | JGI IMG/M metagenome (GOLD analysis project Ga0209902, IMG submission 188304) | Cyanobacterial communities from the Joint Genome Institute, California, USA - FECB-27 (SPAdes) (version 2) | ecosystem: Environmental > Aquatic > Thermal springs > Hot (42-90C) > Microbial mats...
TGGCGATCCGGGCATCGGGATATTTCGAGACGCAATCTGGCGTCTATGATCGGGTGGCGGCGCCCGGGGCGCCGACCAAATTCGGCACGGTACGCGACGTCGACGACAGCCGGCGCCATGGCGGATCGATCGCAGCGACAGCGATCCTCGCCGACGGCGCACTCACTGTCACGCCGCGCTTCATGTTCCAGCGCGGCACTACCAAGGGCCGCGCGCTCGCCGACGTGGTGGCCGGCAATTTCAGCCAGACCCGCCTGTTCGACATTGCGGAACCCGGCAGCGACGACTGGAACCTCGCCACGCTGACGATCGACTATGATACCGGCAAGGGATCGATCACAGCCGCCACTGCCTGGCTGGACCGCACCGTGCGCGACAGCGAGGATTTCTCGGAGATCGCGCAACTCGTCTTCGGTACGCCGCCGATCGCGGCGGTGATGCGCGCGAGCAGCCGGTTCGAGAGCCTGTCGCAGGAACTGCGCTATGCATCGGATTTCGATGGTCCGCTCGACCTGACGGCGGGCCTTTATTATCAGGATATCGACACCAGCAGCGTCTTTCCGGCCACCGCATTGCCGGGCGTCACCAGCAACGTTTACAGCCAGGATTTCCGTACCAGGATTCGCGAGCTCGCGGCATTCGGCGAACTGACATACGCGGTAACCGACCGGCTGCGCCTGATCGCCGGAGCGCGGTTGTTCGACAGCCGCGTCGACTTTACCGGCGCGCAGGACGGCGTCGCCGTCGTTCCCGGCACCTTCACGGGCCGCCAGAAGGAGAACGGCGTCAATCCGCGCTTCGGCGTGCAATATGACGCTGCGCGCGATGCGATGCTCTACGCCAGCGCCGCCAAGGGTTTCCGCGTGGGCGGCGTGAACGCCTTTTCGGGCTCGCTGTGCGCCGCCAATCTGGCCGCGCTGGGAATCGGCGCCGACGAGGCTCGCGCCTATCGCTCGGACTCGCTGTGGAGCTACGAGCTCGGCGCCAAGACCCGCTGGCTGGACCGCAAGCTGACCGTCAACGCCGCGCTGTTCCGCATCGACTGGTCGAACGTGCAGCAGGGCATTTCGCTCGCCTGCGGTTTCGGCGTGCTGGTCAATGCCGGCAAGGCGAAAAGCGAAGGCGGCGAGCTCGAGATCCAGGCCAGCCCCTTCGACGGGCTGCAGCTCAGTCTCGGCGCGGGTTATACCAATGCGCGCATCACCGACGGCGGCGGCAACCCCGCCTTTCCCAACAATGCGCGTATCCAGCAGGTGCCGCAATGGACCGTGAATACCGGCTTCGACCTGGACGTCGACCCGGGCTTTCCGCTGACCCTCCATGCCGACTATGCCTATGTCGGCCAGAGCTTCAGCGGATCGAGCTCCCCGCTCACCCGCCGCGTCCGGCCAAGCTACCAGTTGTTCAACCTGCGCGCGACCGCCCGGCTGTCGCGCATCGAACTCAGCCTGTTCGCCGACAATCTGTTCGACGAGGCGCCGAACCTGTCCGACCTTCCCTCGCTCGCCATCGAACTGCCGGGTCGTCCGCGCATCGTCGGCGGCCGCCCTCGCACCATCGGCGTGGAAGGGCGGATACGCTTCTGAAGCGCCGGTGCGCGCGCTGTTTGGCGCTTTGTTAAGCGGCGACGTGCAAGGATGCGGACATGTTGAGGATTCTCGTGCCCGCAATGCTGATCGCACTCGCCATGATCGCGCTGATTCCGCGCGGGCAGGCGCCATCGCCGGTGGAGGTGGAAACGGCGCGGCCGCTCGCGGCGACCCAGGACGGGGCGATGCCCAGCGCGGATGCCGGCAACGGCATCGCCGGTACGACGCTGATGCGCGAACCGGACGGGCATTTCTATGCCGATGCGCAGGTCAACGGAGCAAGGGTGCGTTTCCTGGTCGACAGCGGTGCGAGCGACGTCGTGCTGTCGCGGGAAGATGCACAACGCGCCGGCATCATGGCTTCGCCGGGAGAATTCACCGCCGAGGCCCACAGCGCCAACGGCCCGGTGAAGCTGAAGCCGGTGACGATCGGGCGGATTGCGATCGGACCGGTCGCGACCGACGGCGTCGCGGGCACGGTGGCCGAAAACAGCCTGCCCATATCGCTGCTGGGGCAGAGCTTCCTGTCGCGGGTCACCCGCGTCGAGATCGAAGGGGATGCGATGCGGCTGCGCTGAGCATCGTGCGGGCGAGCGGCTTTTTTTTGGAAACGGAAGCTTCAGTGTCGCGTTGCACCGCTCGCCGGCGCGGCATTTCCTTCGATCATCCATTCGGGCCAGATATCGAGCGGCCAGGCGGCCATTTCGAACTGGCGGTGGAGCATGCTCAGCCATTGGCGGACCAGAGTCCGGTCCAGCACGATGCTCGGCTGGAAATCGAGATCGGATTCGAAGAACAGCCCGACATGCTCCGCGGACAGCTTGAGCGTGATGTTCGCAACCAGATGCACGGGCGCATCCGGATCGGCGGCAACCGGCCGCGTCGGCTTGATGCCGGAAACGGCGTGCGCCTGTTCCTGCGCCAGCATTGCATCGCGCACGGAGGGTAGCGGAATGCCCTCCGCCTTTTCCATATGATTGGCGAGAGCGATGACGAGCGAGCGTGCAAGCCGCTGGGTCAACCACATCCTGACGGTGCGCGCATCCTCGAGCAGAGTCGCGAAATGGATGCGATCCTCCGCCGGCACATATGAAAGCGTGATGCTCGTGATCTTCGTCATGACGAAGACAGGATAGGGATTATCCCGGGCGCCGCAACCGGGCCCGGATTCAGCGTTCGCCCATCGATTCCGACGTGGTCTTCAGGATCGGCTTGGTGAGATAGCGGAACACGGTGTTCTTGCCGGTCACGATCTCCGCGATCACGGTCATGCCGGGCTGGATCGCAATGACCTCGCCGGCATGCTTCGGCCGCATCTTGCTGATGTCGACCTCTACGTTCACGCGATAATAGATGTTCTGCGATCCGTCCTGGCGCTGCTCGGACAGCGTGTCCGGGCTGATGTAAGTCACCTTGCCATGGCCGGCGCCGTAAATGCCGCTGTCATAGGCGTCGAACTTGACCGACGCTGTCTGCCCGAGCTTGACGAAGGCGATGTCGCGCGGCGCGACCTGCGCCTCCACGATCAACTTCTCTCCGGTCGGCACGATCTGCAGCACTTCGTCGCCGGGGCGCAGCACGCCGCCAACCGTGGTCAGGCGGACATTCTTCACGATACCGTCGGTTGGCGCGACGAGATCGGAAGCCTTCAGGCCATCTTCGCGTTGCGTCTTCACCTGCTGGGCGGTGACGAGTTCTTCTTCGGTCTTCGCGAATTCGGTCTGGAGATCCTGGATGTATTTCGCGCGCTTGCCCGAAATCTGGCCTTCGACGTCGACCATGCCGCGCTGCATGCGGATCACTTCGGACCGGGCGACGTCGCCGCTCTTCACGAGCGGCAGGTTGAGGTTGAGCTCTTCCTGCATCAGCGTCTTCATCGAGCGCAGCGCCGACAGGTCCGACTGAAGCGCTTCGCGGCGCTTCAGATAGAGCTGGCGCTGGTTGGCGACGAATTCGGTATAAGGCAGCACGTCCGCGGGGAAATTGAGCGGGCGATCGTAGAGTTCGGCCTGGATGCGGGCCATCTGGCTCTTGAGCGCCGCCACCTTGGCGCGGCTTTCGGTCACCGCCGCCTGGAGCTTGATCTTGTCGAGCACCACCAGCAATTCGCCGCGCTTGACGAGATCACCTTCGCGAACGCGGATCTCGCCGATCACGCCGCCATCGGCGCTCTGGATGATCTGGACGCGGCCGATCGGGATCACCTTGCCGGGCGCGCGCGTGATCTGGTCGAGCTCGGCCCAGAGCGACCAGGTGATGAACGCGACGAGCGCGGCAGCGATGGTGACGATGATCCAGGTCGACGTCTTCAGCGGTTTGAACATGGCTTCAGGCTTTCGATGATTGGATCAACGACCCGCCGTAGCGGTGATCGGGGAAACCGTTTTTGACGGCTGCTGTGCAGGCGGCTTGCCCTGGAGACGCTGGACCACCTCTGCGGTCGGCCCGTCGAGCAGAACGCGGCCGTTGCCCATCAGGATCACGCGCTGGACGCGCGCAAGCAATTGCAGGCGATGCGTCACGATCAGCAGGGTCTGCTGCGGCCCCAGCGCCTTTTCGAGCGCCGCCAGCACCGCGACCTCGGAATTCTGGTCGAGATTGGCGGTGGGTTCGTCGAGCAGCCAGACTGTGGGATTGGCCAGCAGCATACGCGTCATGCCGACCAGGCTGCGCTGTCCGCCGGAAAGTCCGCGGCCGCCCTCCTGGATCACGAGATCGAGGCCCAGCGGGTGCGCCGAGATCATGTTGACCAGGCCGGTCTTCTTCGCGGCGTCCATCACCGCGTCGTCGCCGATATTGCCCATGCCCATCAGCAGATTCTCGCGCAGCGTGCCGTTCACCAGGCGGAAGTCCTGCGGGAGATAGCCGATATGCTGACGCAGCACGTCGTCGGCGATCTGGGTCAGGTCGAGCCCGCCGATCTTCGCGGTTCCGGCCTGCGCATGGAAGATGCCGGCCAGGATGCGCAGCAAGGTCGTCTTTCCCGATCCGACGCCGCCGATGATGGCGACCCGCTCACCCGGGCGGAACTCGAGCTTGGCGACGTCCAGGCCCTCGCGCGCGCCGGGATAGGCGAACTTGATATTGTCGATCTGGATCGGCCCGTTGAGACTGCCGGGACGCAGCGAGGATTCGCTGGACGTACGATCGAGCGGCAGCTTGAGAATCGCGTCGAGCGCCTTCAGCGACGAACGCGCATAACCCCATTGGACGATCAGGCCGGGAAGCTGCGCAATCAGCGGACCATTCACGCGCCCGGCGATGATCGAACAGGCGAGCAGGCCGCCCGAGGTCATGTTGCCCGTGCCGACCTCATAGGCGCCGACCGCCATGATCGCGACATAGGCGATCTGCTGAAGCGTCGAAAAGGTCGAGCCGGCCATTGCCGAGCTGCGCTTCACCGGATCCTCGAAATGATGGACCTCGCGGATCAGGCGGTTCCACCGGCCGAGCATGAACCAGCCGCCACGGCCGGCCTTGATCGATTCCGCGGCGTCGAGCGATTCGACGAGCATGCCGTTCTTGCGGTTGCCGCTCACCTGTGCGCGATCGGTACCGGCGCGGATCATCCGCGCCAGGCCGAATGCCATCAGCAGCGCGATCGGCAGGCTGATGATCGGCACGATCGCGACGACGCCACCGATCATCCCGATGACCACGATGAAGAACAGCGCGAAAGGAAGGTCGGCGATCAGGAACAGCGATCCCGACGACATCACGCCGCGGACCTGTTCGAGACCGCGAAGCTGCGCAGCCATGGTGCCGATGCCCGGCGGGCGCGCATCGAGCCGCACCGCCTGTGCGCGCGCGAAGAAATATTCGGAGACCTCCGCATCGATCTCCGCGGCTTCGCGCTCGATCATGAGCGCGCGGACCGTCCGGAGGATGAAATCGATGGCGAGCGCGATCATCACGCCCACCGTCAGCACCCACAGGGTCGAATAGCTGCCCAGCGGAATGACGCGATCGAAAAGCTGCATCGAATAGAGCGAGGTCGCCAGCGTGACGATGTTCGCGAAGATCGTGGCGATCGTCGCGGAGACCAGCACGCTCTTGCGCTTCATCACGGCGCGCCAGAAGATCGAGATCGCGCTCGGCGTCTTTTCGCCGCCCAGCGGGTCGGGAAAGGCGACGTCGAAGAAGATCAGCTCGCTATGATATTCGAGCAACGGCAGATGCAGCCCGGAAAGCCGGATCAATTCGTCGCTTTCCCACTGCTCCGCAACGGCCCAGCCGATTTCGGGGCTATAGACGAGCAGCGGGAACTGATCGGCGCGCGGCCGCGAATGGAACGGTACGGGCGCCGGCCATGCAAGCTGCGCGCAGAGCTGCGAAATGTCGGTGGAGCCGAGGTTCAGTTCGAGCCCATCCAGCCCTTCGTCCCATTTCGGCGCCAGCGATATGCCCTTGGTCTGGGCGAAAAGCTCCACGGCGCCGCGGATGCTGGTATCTGTCGTCATTTGCCTGGATCCACCTGTTCGCCGTCGATCGGCCGCGGCTGCCACCCGCATGTGCGCAACCAAATGCGCGCGTTCGAGGACATTGCGCCGATTTCGGCGTCGGCCACCGATATCTCGGAATTCGTCGCTTCGCGCACGGCGTTCATCACGTCCAGCCAGGTACGGCGGCCGGCGATGAACTGGCGCTTATAGGATTCGGTGACCTGCTCCGAGGTCCTCGATGCCCGTGCGCCCGCAGCCACGCGCTCGCGCGACGAGCGGTTGGTCACGAAGTCGAGGCGCAACGCTTCGCGCAGCTCGCGCTCGGCGGTCGATATGTTGAACTCGCTGCCCTCGACACGCGCGCGCGCGGCCCCGATTACCGAAAGCTGCGACAGGCCGGCGCCGGTCTGCGCGCGCAAGGCGACGCCGGCGCGGGTGCCGGTGATCTCGTTGTGCGAAAGCTGACCGAGCAATTGCGGATACAGGCTGGATTTCGCCACCTTCGCTTCGGCACGCGCGGCGAGCACCTCGGCGCGAAGGCGATACAGCTTGGGATCGCAACTCAGCGCGCGGTCGATCGCGCCGGTTTCGGTCGGATGCGAGATGGCGGGATCATATTCCGGCACATTGCCCAGGTTGATCGACGTCGTGCCGACCAGTTCGACCAGCTGGCTGTAACTCGCGCTGCGCTGCGCGCGCGCAAGCGCCAGTTCCTGTTCGATCTGCGCGGCGCGTGACGTCGCCAGATCCAGGTCCGATTCCGCGCTGATCTCCTGCTGGACGCGGTTGGTGATCGTCGCGAGCAGGGTCTTGTGCTGCGCCAGACCGTCTTCGAGCACGGCCTGGCGGCGTGCGGCGAGGGCGACGCCGTAAAAGGCATCGATGACGCGCAGTGCGACGTCGCGCGCGGTTTCGTCGACCGCGGCGCGACGGACCAGCCACAGCGCCTCGGCGCGATCGATGGTGCCGCCGATCTTGCCGAACGTCATGATGGGCTGTTCGATCGTCGCATTGGCGGCGACGCCGTTCTGCGATGCGGTCTGCGATCCGCGGGTGATCGCCAGCGCCTCGACGCTCAGGCTGGGATAGCGCAGCCAGCGCGCACCACGCAGCTCGGCGCGCGATGCGCGCAGCTCGGCCTCCGCGGTGCGGATGGTGGGATAGTTCTCCGTGGCGATCTCGGCCGCGTTGATCAACGCCGTCGGCACACCCGGCGGCGCCGCGAGCACGACAGGAACGCCGTCGACCGCGGGATCGGTGGGCGGACCATAAGCGGGCGCCTGCTGTGCCGAAAGCGCGGTCGGACCGGCCAGACAGAGAGACGCGCACAACAGGGCCGGCAGGCAAATCGATTTCGTCATGCGCTGTCCACGGATCATGGGTGGAGGCCCCGCGACCGGGCCGGCTGATGCCGGCATCGGAAACAGGGCATTATCGACTGCTGGGCTGAATGAAAACATGGCGCCCCGGAGGTATCCAAGGGCGCCATGCAAAAGATCGGCTTATTCCGCCGCGGCCTGCGCGGCCGCATCCTGCTCGCGGATCTTCTCGATCAGCGCCTGAAGCGCCTCGACGATCGGAACGACCCGGTTGGCCGGAATGATCAGATCCTGACCGGAGACATCCTCGCCCTTCGAATTGCGATGGAACGTCTCGATCCGCAGGACCCCGTTCGCCACAGAGGCGCTCCCCAAACCTTCTACGTACATGAAACACTATTCCTTCAAACGAGATGCAGGCAGGCGCGGAAAGGCGCGCCACGCAACGCGACGACTCCCCCCGAAAATCCACCTACTAAACGCATATAATAGCGCATTGCAGCTTATGCAAACTGTTAACCTGTCTCAATCGGCAAACCAGATCGGTTATTTCTTGCGCTTCTTCTTTGCCGGAGGCGTTTGCCGCCCGGCGACAAGGCTGTCCACCCATTCGATCTGCCTCGGCAGGCAGACCGAACGAAGATCATAGTCCGCCACCGCCCGTTTGCGGGCATTGGCACCAAGCTGGGCCCGACGGTCGGGATCGTCCAGCAGGCCGCATACGGCGTTTATCAGCGCCGCCTTGTCGAAGAACGGTACAAGCACGCCCTGCTTGCCGTCGTCGATCGCTTCGCGGACGGGCGCCGTGTCGCTCGCCACGATCGCGCATTCCATCGCCATCGATTCGATCAGGCTCCACGAGAGCACGAACGGGTAGGTCAGATAGACATGCACCGTCGAGATCGCGAGCAACCCCAGGAATTTGTCGTAGGGAATCTTGCCCAGGAAATGGACGCGCGACATGTCGATGTCGTCCTTCACTTCCTTAAGGAAGATATTGCGCCAGCTCGTTCCCTGCGGCGGGGCCGCGCCATAGCTCACCTCGTCGCCCCCGACGATCAGGACGCGCGCGTTCGGCCGCCGGGCCAGCAACTCGGGCAGGCTGCGCATGAAGATGTGATAGCCGCGATACGGCTCGAGATTGCGATTCACGAAGGTGATGATCTCGTCGTCGCGAGAGAGCCTCACATCCTGATTGAGCTGAATGCCGATCGCGGGATTGGGCTTTACCCGATCGGTGTCGATACCGTCGTGGACGACGGTGATCCGATCGCGAAACGGCTGCGGGAAGCTTGCCGCCTGCCACCGTGTCGGGGCGATCCCGCCATCCGCCTGCGGCATCTGCAGGATATTGCCGGCATTCTTGACCAGCAGCCTGCAGCTATTCTCCTCGAAGCTGCCGGTCGGGAATTCAGGATCGAAATCCATGTCCGCGCCATCGGCGTTGTAATAGAATTCGCAATAGAGGCCGAGCGCCGCGTTCGGCCACACGGTCTTGAGGAACAGGCTTTCGCCCCAGCCCGGATGCGTGATGATGACGTCGGGCTCGAAACCTTCTTCGCGCAGCTTCATCGCCGACTTGTAGGTCGCGTCGGCGCGGATCACCTTGCTGTCGAAATCGCGCGTCCAGGGATGACCGTCGGTCGCCGTGCTGTACTTCGGCGTGCTGTGCACATAACGAATGCCCGGGCTGCCCGGGAAATTGTTCATGCCCATCGCGACGACGGTATCGCCGCGCCGGACGAGCGCGGGCGCCAGCGACCGGAACTGGCCCGGGAAATTCTGATGGACGAAGAGGACCTTCATGTCGGATCGATCGGTTCTAGGCGATCGCGCCGATCCGCCGCCAGCGCGGCAGGCTGTTCTCGATAAAAGTGGTCGCCATTTCGTCGATCCGCTGCTGAGCGGCAGCGCCCTCCACCACTTGGCCATTCTGCTGCAGCTTGCGTCCGAGCTTGTTCAGCCGTTCGGCCAGGCCCTTGCCAAGCTTCGCTGCGTCGGCCTTTGGCGTCTTCAGCCACGCATCGAGCAGCATGCAATCAATGTCGCTGGCGGCCAGCGCCGCACCAAGCGAGGGGACGGCGAAATGACCGTAAGGCGCGCCCTCACTGACCGCCTGCGCCAGATATGCGTTGAATGCCTGCGCCGGCTTCGGATCCGCCGGCTTGATCGTGCCGACTGCGAGAACGCCGGTATGGGCGAGCAGGAGCAGCGTCTGGATCGCGCTGCTCGCGCCCTGCGCGTGCATGGTCGGAAGTGCGATCAATTCCCCGATCGTCCTTGTCCCATCTTCGAGCGCAGTGATCACTTCACCGAAAGAGGAGTGTTTCAGCGAGAGTTCGCCGAATGCCGTGCCGATCTTGAGATCCTCTTCCTTCGGCTTGACGATAAGATGCAGCGGCGTTTCGAGCGCCGTATCGATGCCGCGATTGAAGGTGCGGCGCGCGCCCCGGCAAAAGATATCGCGGCGAAAGCTCTGGTTGATCGCGCAATCCTGCACTTCCTGGCGGAAGATCGGATCCTCTTGGGCATTGACGATGTCGCGCGTCGCCGCGGGCAACAGGCCCGGTAGCATCAGTTCCGACATCGTCGCCGTCCCCACATAATTGAGCTTGGCGTTGCCGAACTCCGCGGCCACTTCGGAAAACCACAGCGGGTGCCAATTCTCGTGCAGATACTCCTGCACCAGATAGGCGCGGTTCTGGGTCTTCACCGAATCGATCCGCGCCTTCAATGTCGGCAGCACGCGGAATATGGCGGAATTGCTTTCGCCCAGGCTCTCGAACAATTTCACCGTGTCGTCGATCACCGCGGGTCCCGGCTTCGCCGTCACCATCTGCAGCCGGCGCGCGATATGCTGGAATGGCTGCGTGCTGACCCAGCCGGGCTTGGTGTTGTAGCTGTTATAGACCAGCCCGCCGGGCGGGACGGCGTGGTCGAGACAGCGGACCAGCGAACGACGCACCTCGGGCGGAATCCAGCTATAGATGCCGTGCATCGTGGTATATTCGAACTGGCCCAGATCGGCGGGCCATTCGGCGCCGAGAGCCGCAAAATCGCCCTCGATAAAGCGGATATTGCTCAGCCCCGCAGCTTCGGCGAGCCCCTTCGAATGCGCGATATGCTCGGGATTGAAATCGATCCCGACGAATTCGGCGTTCGGGTTGGCGGCGGCGAGCAGGCACAGCCCGACGCCCTGCCCGCTGCCGAGCTCGAGATAGCGGAACCTGCCATCGGCGTCGCGGATCGGGGGCACGAATCCCGAAATACGCGCGCACAGGTCCATCCAGTCGGGGGAGAGCTCGCGATAGAAGCCATATGTGTAGCCCAACGACACATTATAGCCGTGCGACCAGTCACTCATCGCCCTAACCCCCCATTGATTCCCGTATGAACGGAGATGCTTAAGCGGTTTGAGCGGCGCGCGCCAACCCTGAATCGACCCACCGCTGTGACATTGCCGGGGCCAGGGCGCGACGAATGGACGCCGCTCCTGGCCGTGATCGCCAGCCATGCGATCCCAACCGTCGAAGCCCTGACGGAGTCGATGCGCCGATCGAACGGCGCAGATGCCCGGAACAGCCGATCGCTGCGGCGGCCGGCCGATGGCCTAGCCGCCGCAAGCGGAATCAGGCGAAGTGGACGACGCCGCTCATGCCGAGTTCCAGCGCCAGCTTGTAATCGACATAGGTCGGATCCGGATCCGGCACCGAGAAATAAACCACGGCCTCCTGCGCACCGCCAAAAGCCGCGGCTTGCGGGACGTCGATGTTGAGCTGGCTCTCGATCTCGGGGCCGGCGGCCGGCGGGAGTGCGGTCACGTCGTCAAGTGCGGTGAGGCTAGAAACCTCGGGCCCGGCCGGCGGTGCGAGCGGATTGACCGTCGCGTTGGTGCCGGTGATGACCTGGCCGCCAAGCACCACATTGGTGCCATCGAACAACAGCGATCGCGTGTCGGCAAAGGCGTTGCTGCCGGTCTGGAATGCGATGGTGGTCGCGACGACGCCGATCGGCACGAACACGGTGATGCCAGCGGATGCGCTGAAGAGTTCCGCGTTCGATCCGCTGATGCGGATCGTGAAGTCGGACGCCGTATCGGTCAGGCGGATGATATCGCCGCCGCGTGCGAAGTCGCCCTGGAAGTTCGCAGTGGTGTTGTCGAACACGGTGATCGTCTCGGATCCGGTGTTCGTTCCGAAGACGTCATAGATGCCCATGATGGCGCCGGCCGCCTGGCCGGGCTGAATGATGATGCGATTGTTCGCCATGAAACGCTACTCCGCTGAGGACAGTCCAAGGGGGGACGGGCCTGTAACGACATAGCCAAAAAAAAGGTCCCCGCGAAACCCGCGGGGACCGAATTTTTCTTCACATCGCCGCCCACCGGGGTGGGCGGCTTTGCAAGGATCAGACGAAGTTTGCTGCCGTGAAATTAATCGCACCAGTGTGATCGATGATAGCTACCAACTCGACGTCGAAGTTGGAGGCATCAAGGTTCGACGTCGCCGCCGCGCCCTGAACATTCACCGCGTAAATACCAGACTGGCCCGATCCATTCACGTTCTCAAGCACGAAGAGCGTGCGACCAGCGTCGATTGTACCAACCGCATTGCCAATCGCAAACTCCACCTCGCCGAAGTTGGACACGTCCGTCAGATCAACACCGGCAAGGCCGTTGATGACCACTACTTCAGCAGCACCAGCCGCTTGGTTGTTGCCTGCAGCGAGATCAACAAAGCCGCTCTCCAAAGTGAGACCGTCAGCCGTAACATGGAGGCGGTCTTCGGCAGTGTTGAAATTGTTGATGGTCAGACCGTCGCCGGTGGCCGGCGAGCCACCATTGATCGCCTGCACGTTGATGTTGATCCGATCAACTCCAGCGCCCGTCGCCAGGGTAACACTCTGACCAGCGCGAACGGTATCGCTAAGCGAGTCGAAGGTAATCGTGCTTCCTGCAGCCAAGGTGTAATCCTCGATCGCATCGAAGGCGGTGAACGTGCCAGACTTCGTGATGATCACGCCGTCGTCGGTGCCTGCGCCAACTGCTGCTGTGAAGCCGTTGAACTGCAGGGCGGTCAGTGTGAGAACACCCGTGAGATCCAGTGTCTCAGCAGTGGTAGCGGCACCGCTATTCACTGCCGTCACATTGGAACCGTCCGTCGCCGTCAGGGTATCGTCCGCACCGGTGAGGGCAAACTTGCCCGTAACGGTGAGGCCGCCAACGTCGATCGTGTCGCTGCCCGATGCACCGGTGATGCTAACCGCCGTGTTACCACTGTTCACCGAGATGGTGGATCCGGTTCCGCCGTCATTGTTGAGAACATAAGCCTCGATGGCAGCAAAAGCCGTGAGCGTGCCGTCAGTCTTCAGTGTGATCTGATTGCCGGCACCAGTGGCATTCAACGTGGTGAAGCCATTGTGCTGGTCGACCGTCATCGTTGCATCGAAGCCGCTGCCAGCCTGAATGGTCAGCGTTTCCGCCGTTGTTTTCGCGCCGTTGTTCACGCCCACGAGATTGGTCGTGCTGTTAAGCACGAGCGTATCGTCCGCGCCAGCAAGGTTCCAATCGCCTGTGACAGTGACCGACGGTCCGAACAGGTAGGTGTTAACAACGATCGTATCAGCTCCACCTGCGCCATCGATCGAAACATCGAAATTGCTGTCAGTGTCGATGAAGTTATCGTTGATGTTGACGGTGCTTCCACCGGCGCCATCACCGTTCAGAACATACTTCTCAACCTGGCTACGCGCGTCGATCGTTCCATCATTGGACAAGGTGATGGTGTTGGTGCCTGCGGCCTGGAAACCACCAAGACCATCAGCTGCGAACGCTTGATGCTGCGCGACTGACATCGTCACACTTGCGTTGTTCGCGATCTGGATGACCTCAGCAGTAGTTGCAGAGCCGGTGTTCACGCCGCTGATATCTGCACCATTCGCAGCAACAATGGTGTCGGCAAGCGCGCCGAGGCTCCAGTTGCCACCGACCTTGTTTCCACCAACATCGATTTTGTCGGACGAGCCGCCAACCGCGAGGATGTTCACGTTAGTCTCGTTGGCGTTGACGATCAGCGTGTTCGCAGCGTTCGAGAGGTTGTAGTTCTCGACGTTATCGAACGCGGTGACGGTGCCCGCACCAATGATGATCAGAGTGTCTGCGCCGGCGGTAGCCGTCGAGCTCGTGAACGCCTCATGCTGCGTTTGAGTGAGCGTCAGGCCGTTGATGGCACCCGCGAGAACAAGGCTTTCTGCGGATGTTGCAGCACCACCGTTAACCCCGGAAACCTTCGTACCGGTTCCGTTGACCTCAAGGACGTCATTGGTGTTGGTCAGGTTCCAGGTTCCCGTCGCCACCACATCCTTGTTGATGACAACAGTATCGCCATCACCGGTGTTCGTGGTGTCAACAATGTTCACCGCACCATTCAGTTCGTTCACGACGATCGTGTTCACGTCAGCGGACAGATCGTAATTCTCGATCGCCTCTTCCGCGTTGATCAGGCCGTCATCGGTGATGATCACGGTTTCAACGCCGGTTGCGATGAACGGAGCCGTGAAGCCCTCATGCTGAGCAACCGTCATCGAAACAGTACCATTTGCGACGATGTTGATCGTCTCCGCAGTCGTCTCAGCGCCACCGTTGATCCCGGAAATGTCGGTGCCCGTGGTGGTGATGAACAGCGTGTCGCCGACGAAGCCGGAATTTCCAGCCAGGTTGAGCGTAACGCCAGTGAATGACGTCTGCGTGCCCGTGCGGACGATGTCATTGTTGCTGCCGCTGGTAACCACGCTGAGCGTGCCAGTGCCATCAACGAACGAGAAGTCGTTGCCGGACGTGTTCGCCAACACATAGTTCTCGATCGAGGTGCGGGCCAGGATCGGCTGAGCCGTACCGGTCAGCGTGATCGTGTCCGTCGTTGCCGTACCAACCGGGTTGAGCGCCAGATACTGGGCATAGGTCATGGTGACCGAGCCCGTGATGTTGACGTTCTCGAAGTTGGTGATGGTTGCGCCCGAGATATCCGTGCCGTTGCCAAGAACCAGCGTGTCGTTGCCGCCGGCGCCGCCATTGATGGCGCCGGTTGCGGTCAGGCCGGTGATACGAACCGTCTGATCCGCACCATCGCTGCCCGTCACGTTCTGCGCTGCCGCGCCGAGCGTGAAGTCGAACGCACCGTTCAGGACGAAGTTCTGGATATCCGCGTCGCCGGTGACAACGCCGTTTCCACCGCCCAGGACGAGGGTGATCGTATCGTTGAAGCCGGTGGCGTTGATCGCTCCGTTCAGTTCGTACTGACCTTCGGTCATCGTGGTGCTGCCGTCGATCGTGATCGATTCGAACGTGTCCACGGTGGCCAGGCTGATGTCGTTGGTTCCGGTGAGGACCAAGGCATCCACGCCAGCGCCGGTGCCGCCCGAAAGGGTGCTTGCCGCCGTCAGCGTGCGGTTGTTCACGCGCACCGTCTGGCTGTTCGCGCCGTCGCCGATCGCATCCTGGAAATTCGCGCCCAGGGTGAAGTCGAACAGGCCGTTCAGATTGTAGGTGCCGATCGTGGTCGAGCCGGTGACCACGCCATTGTCCAGTGCGCCATCGACGCCGACAGGCGGAACGTCGAAGGCGTACAGGTTGATGACGTCGTTTGCACCGCCGCCGGTGATGTTGGCCGCACCGATCGCGTCATGCTGTGCTTCCGTCAGCGAGACGGTGTTGACACCGACAATGGCCGCCAAGTTCAGCGCCCCGAAGGTCGTGGCATTGCCGTTGTTCATCCCGCGGATGTCGACAGTGCCGTTGATCTGCAGCGTGTCGTTGGCGCCGAAGCTGTACTGACCCGTCTGGTAGATCGTGGTCAGCGGACCGCCCGGCTGATAGCCGTTGCCGTCGATCACGACGCCGTCCAGCAGGATCACCGTGTCAGCACCGGTGCCCGACGCCGTGACGTTCACGCCGTTGGTTGCCGAGCTGACGCGGAACACGTCGTTGCCGTTGGACGCGAGAATGTAGTTCTCGATGCCCACATGCGCCGTCACGCCGCCGATGCTGTTGGTGTTGTTGGAGATGGTGATGGTGTCGGGCGAGTTGGTGCCCGTGTCACCGGCGTCCACGATGTTGCCGAACAGGCCGTTGGTGCCGTCCGTACCATGCTGCTGAGCAGTCATCGTCACCGAGGATTCGGTGATGATGGTCGTGGTGAACGAACCGCCGAGAATGGTCGCGCCGGAGTAATTGTCGCCATCGTCCAGGATCAGGGTGTTGGTGCCCGCGCCCAGCGTGATGGTGCCGTCGATGTCGTCCAGATCGCCAGCGCTGTTCTTCACGGCGCCCGCGGCCTGAGTGCGGACGATGTTGTTGCCGCCGCCGACATTCACGTCCTGATCGACATGGCCGATCTGGAAGTCGTCATTGCCGTTCGACAGGTTGTAGGCATCGACGCCGACGCCCGAGGTGCCGACAATCTTGCCGCCCACACCGGTGTCGAGGAAGTTCAGCACCTGCGGGAAGCCCGCTGCACCCGTCGCCACGAACCCGCCGGTACCAGCCTGCTCATTGGCGAGGAACTGGTTGTACTGAGCGCCATCGATCGTGACGCCACCGGCGCCCTTGCCGATTTCCAGCCATTCGACGTTGGTGATGACCGTGCCGTTCACCGCCGAGATGTCCTGACCGGCGGCGGCAACGACGGTGTCGCTGCCGAGGCCGCCGTCGAGCGTCCACTTGCCGGCCGGAGCAGGCGTGTTGATCAGCACGAAGCGTTCGTTGATGATCGTGCCGACCGTCGCGGTGTTGCTCGGAACGTTGGTCTGACCGACCAGCGCGCCGCTGAGCACGTCTTCGGCCTTCACCGAGGTGACGCCGCTGAGAACGATCTGGAGGTCGTCACCGTTCAGGACGTTGTCGTTGTTCAGATCGACCCAGAGGGTGTTGGTATCCTGCTGGAAGACGATGCCGACGCTGGTGGGATCAGCCGTGGTCAGTGCGCCCTGGGCTCCGCCGAATTCGGAGAAGTTGCCGAGGAACTGAAGCTGCGACACGCCTGCGGTGTAAACCTTGTCGCCAGCGACGAGCGGACCGCCGGGGCCATCCGGATCGCTGGGATAGATGTTCGACAGCAGTTCGGCGACGTAGCGGACATCGATGATGTCGGTGCCCGATTCGAAGCCGGTGATGGTGTCACGGTTGTTCGAGGTCGAGCTGTCCAGACGCTGGGTGTAGAACACCGAGTCCTTCTGGCCGTCGGCCGTCAGGATGATCGTGTCGCCACCGATGCCGCCGAAGATCTGATCGACGCCGGTGCCCGAGATGATCGTGTCGGCGCCCGCGCCGGTGCTGATCATGTCGTCGCCCGCGCCGCCATCGACGCTGTCGTTGCCGCCGTTGGAGAAGATCGTGTCGTTGCCGTCGCCGCCGGTGATCACGTCATTGCCCGAACCGGTGACGACGCTGTCGTTGCCGGAGCCGGCATTGACGGTGTTGTTGCCGTCGCCCGCGTTGATGACATCGTTGCCGTCGCCGGCATTGATGATGTCCGAGGTGCCCTGCGTCGTGATCGTGTCGGCGCCAGCGCCGCCGTCGAGGCTGATCGCCTGGCCGGTGACGGTCTGGGTGAAGACGAGATGATCGGCGCTGTCGAGCGCGGTCGCATTCACCTGCAGATAGGCTGCAGGCGCGCTGACAGTGTTCGAACCGCTGGTCGTGATCGTGGTCGTCTGAGCGACACCCACGTTCTCGACGGTGATGATCTCGACCTTGCTGACATTGGTGATGTTGGCCGTCTCGGCACCGATGATCAGGGTGTCGGAAACGCCCTTGCCGCCGACGAGCGTGTCGGCCGCGGTGAGCGCACCATTGGCGTCGAAGGTGATCTTCGAGTTGGAGTTGGCGCCGCTAAAGCTGTCGTCGCCGCCAGCCAGGTTGATGCGGAGATCGTTGTTGAACGCCGCATCCAGGATCACGCGATCGTTGCCGGTCGTGTCTTCGATGCGGACGATGCCGGCCTGATCGGCTTCACCGCCGAGCACGGCGTTGAGCGTGCCGGGCTGGCTGCCGGTCAGAACCTCGACATTGCTGACGTTCACGAAGCCGTCGTCGGTCAGCAGACCGCCCGACTGAGCGATGACGTCGTCGCCGGCGCCGCCGTCCATCGAGATGGTCGAACCAAGGTCGCCACCGTTGATGATCAGCGTGTCGACGCCGGTGCCACCGATGAAGCTGACATTGTTGTCGACGCCCAGGTTCAGCTTCTCGACGATCGTCTGAGTCGACGAACCCGTGATGGTGAACATGTAGTCATCGTCGTCGAGCGACGCGGCCAGCACCACCTTCAGCGAGTCAGCGGGATCGCTGAGCGCCGAGGCGTTGACGTTGATGTTGGTCAGCGTGCCGATATCGCCGTTTTCGAAAGTGATCTGGTTGGCATCCGCATCGGTGCCGACGTTGCGATCACCGCTCGACTTGATGACGAAATTCTCGATGCCGGTGACGATGTCGAGGTTCACGCCGACGATGACGGGGTTCACCGCATTGCTGCCGGTGTTGTCGAGAACGACGGTGTCGTTGCCGTCGCCGCCCGCGAGCGTATCGTTGATGTCGAATTCGGAACCGTTGACCCAGATCTGGTCGTCGCCAGCGCCCAGGCTGACGTTCTGGTTGCCGACACCCGCGATGACGGTGTCGTTGCCGGAACCGGCGCGGACGACGTCATTGTTGAGGCCGCCACCCGTGGTCGCCGAAATGTCGATCACGACGCCGCGCGTGAAGCCCGTCGTGTCGATGACGGTACCGGCAGTGCCATTGGCCGAGACGATCGTCTGGAAGCCGGCTTCCTGAGCCTCCTTCGAGAGCGTGCTGGTGAAGCCTTCCGCAACGTTCAGGATCTCGAATTCGGTCACGTTGGTGAAGTCGACATCGAAATAGTTGATGCCGCCAATCGACATGGTGTCGGTGCCTTCGCCGCCGATGATCGTGTCGTTCGATGCCAAGTTGCGCGCCGCGAGGAGCGTGTCGTCACCGGTGCCCAGTTCGATGCTGTCCGCGCCGCCGAAGTCGCCGGCCTGGCCGATATCGACGGTGTCGTTGCCCGCGCCGGTCTTGATCGTGTCGCCACGGATACCGGAGATCACGGTGTCGGCGCCGGCGCCGCCCAGGATGCTGGCATTGTAGCCGGCAACACCCGCAGTCACGGCGAGCGTGCTGATGCGGGCACCCTCGTCGCTCTGCAGCTTGGTGCCGTCGATGGTCAGCGTGCCGTTCGCGGTCGGCGCGTTATCGTTGTCGACCGAGATATCGTAGCTGTTCGTCGCGATCGGATCCTCGTTGTCGTCGAGGGTGATCACTTCGATGCCCGAGAAGTTGCTGGCGGTGGTGAGCGTGGTGTCACCATCGAGGTTCAGCGTGTCGACGCCGGCGCCACCGATGATCGTGTCGGCGTCGGTGATGTTGTTGTCGCCGAAGGCATTGATCGTGTCGGCACCAGAACCGGTGACGATGCTGTCGACGCCGCCGCCGGTACCGTTGGTGTCACCGGTGTAGCCACCGATGTTGACGGTCAGCGCGCTGGTGAACGAGCCGGCGTCGACGGTGTCGTTGCCGGTGTAGTTCCAGTCGGTGTTGATCGTGTTGATCCCCGCCGCCTGCGCTTCGTTGGCACCCAGAACGCCGGGGTTCAGATTGACGTTCAGATTCTTGGCCGTGAGCGTCAGAACCTCGAGGTTCGAAACGTTCTCGAACGTATCGGCGCTGGAGTTGCTGGCGGAGATGCGGAGTTCGTCGGTGCCCGCACCGAAGTCCATATCGTCCAGAACGTTGCCGCCGATGGTGCTGGCATTGAAGTTCGCACCCGCGACGACGGTGTCGTCGCCGTCACCCGCAGTGATGGTGTGCTCACCCGCGCCGATCGTGATGAAATCGTTGCCCGCGCCCGAGCTGATCAGATCGTTGTTGCTGCCCGAGCTGATCGTGTCGTTGCCCGAGCCGGTCGTGATCGTGTCGATGCCGGTGCCGGTGGTGACGGAGTTGTTGCCGTCACCCGCATTGACGATGTTGTTGCCGTTGTTGGCGTCGATGACGTCGTTGCCGGTGCCCGTCGTGATCGAATCGCTGCCGTTGCCGGAGATGACGGTGTTGTTGCCGTTGCCCGCGTCGACGGTGTCGTTGCCATCGGTACCACCGAACGCGTCGTCGGTGGTGATGAAATCGTCACCCGCGTAGGTGGTGATGTTGTCGGCCGCGTTGCCGCCCAGGATGGTGTTCGCGCCCTGCGCACCCTTCATGGTGACGCCGGTGCCGGCCAGATCGTTGTCGGCGAAATCGATGTCGAGCGTGCCGGTGAGGCCCGACGCATCGATGTTGCGGACGGTGTTGTTGAGCGAATCATCGATCACGAGGTTCTTCGTGCCGGTGATGTTCAGGTTGGTCAGATCGGTGTTGAGCGTGTCGAGCGTGGAATTGCCCTCGACGACGCTGAGGTTCACCGTCTCGATACCGCCATTGGCATCGCTGACGCTGCCGATCGTGAGATCGTCGGACTTGCTGGTCTTCAGCACGACGTTGACGACCGTATCCGCACCGGCGGTCAGGCTGTCCTGATACTGAACGGTGACGTCGGGGCCGCCGATGGCGGGGTTGGTGACGTTGTTCAGTTCGATCGCGGCCAGCGTGGTGAGCTGGTTGAACGCGATGCTCTGCGAGCTGTTGGTCGCGGCGACGATTTCGACGCCCTTGGTGCCCGACAGGTCGATGCTGACCGGCTGGTTGTCGTCGTTGGTGAGCTCGACGCGCTGAATGTTGGTGGTGGTGAAGCCGCCATAGTTCTGAACGGTCAGGCTGCCGTCGGTCGCGATCTTCAGCGTGTTGTAGCCAGCGCCGCCATCGAGGTTATCGCCCGCGTTGAGCGTGGTGTTGAACGCCAGGAAGGTGTCGTCGGCGGTGCCAGCGGTAACATTGTCCAGACCGGGGGTCAGGATGATGGTGTTGGTGCTGTTGCCGCCGCCGGTGTTGGCGACCTGGGTCGCGGTGCCGGTGACGGTCTGGGCGCCGAGCAGGACGTTCGCGCCGTTGAAGATCAGGACGCGCTCGTCGACCAGCTGGCCGGCGGCGTTCTCGAAGACGATCTTCGTGCCGACGGTGCCGATCGGGATGACGACGGTGATGCCGTCGCTGACGCTGGTCAGGATCGCGTTCGAGCCGCTGATCTGAACGGTGAAGTCCGTCGCCAGATCGGTGAGGCGGATCGTGTCACCACCGCGCGAGAAGTCGCCCTGGAAGTTGGCGGTCGTGCCGTCATAGACGGTGACGGTTTCGGCACCCGCATTGGTGCCGAAGATGTCGTAGGTGCCGATAATGGCGCCGGCGCTCTGGCCCGACTGCACTACGAGACGATTGTTAGCCATGATTTAAAATCCCCGCTTAAAAACTGTTCGGTTGGGTGACGCGCGCTCCGGCGCGTCAGGCATAGGAGAAGAAGTCGAAGCCGACGAAAGCCTCAATCGTCTGTTCGTTCACCGGGAACGATTCAAACTTTGTGGTGAAGAAATCCTCGAGCGTGATGGAAGAAACGACGCTGGCTCCGCTGGTGTAGGTGATGACGAGATCGAGACCGCCAGGCGCGACGACGAAGTTGTAATCGCCCGCGGCGGCGCCGGTGACGACGATCTTGTCGTCGCTGGTGAAGTTCGAAATCACCACCGTGTTACCGGCATTGGCATTCTCGGTGTAGGTCACCGCGGCACCCGAAGCATCCAGGCCCGGAATCTCGAGCGCGGTCGCCGGCGTACCGGCATTGTTGTCGTTGTCGACATCCGCGGAGCGGGTGACGGCCGGCAGGTTGGACCCGCGCAGATAGTCGACGCCAACGGTGCCGAGCGCATTGTTGAGCGCCAGTTCCGCAGCAGACTCGCTGTTCTGCAGGTTCAGACCCGGATCGAGGATATTGTCGATCACGATACGGCTGACGACACCGTTGTTGTTCTGCGTGATGATCAGATCGCCGCCGGTGTTGTTGAAGTTGTAGCCCGTGATCGGCGTGCTGAAGAGAATGAAGTCGTTGCTGCCGAAGTTCTGCAGGATGACGTCGCTCTCGGTGTTGGCACTTTCGTTGAACTGATAGTTCACGTCCGTGACGTCAGCCGGATCATTGCCGCTGGCATCGAACACGACCGGAGTGCCACCAGGGCCGACCACGTCGATGTTCAGCACATCGATCTGGTTGTTCACGGTCAGGGTGACATCCTGCGAGTCGGTGCCGCCCTGCGAGTCGGTGACGATGACGGTGAAGTCATAGACGTTCTTCGCCGCTTCGAAATTGGCCGAGTTGTTGAGACGGACCTCGCCGGTCGCCGCATTGATGTTGAACAGGGCCGCATCGACGCCACCGAGCGTGTAGACCAGAGTCGCCTGCTGGCCGGCATCCACATCGGTTGCATTCGCGTCGTAGACCACCGTGGTGGTCGGCGCATTCTCGTTCACCGTCGCAGTCGCACCCGAGGTGATGACCGGAGCGTCGTTCACGCCCGTAACCGTCACGGCGAGCACCGCGTTCGACGATGCCGTGCCGTCGCTGACGGTGTAGTTGACGTTCACGACCCGCGTCTCACCGCCGGCCAGATTGTCATACGCAGCATCGGCCGCATTTGAGACATTCCTGCCACTCCCAAGTCAGGCAGGGCTTGCCGAAAGCAGACGTCAGTTGGTGAGGTTCTGAATGGCAACAATGTTGGAACTTGGGTGACTGTCCGGAATCGGGCTGCGGGTCGGGGAAACCGCCGTTTATTCGGCTTGGGGGCACCCTCGATAGCCATGAGGAGCTTCTCGCCTATGTCGACCTTCCCCGAGCCGACCAGGCCTTGAAGCGAACTCGAAAGTTGGTTGATCTGCGACTGGCCTTGAACCGGAATAAGTGACAACTGGGGGACAGTCCGGATTTGAAGAGCGAACGGGAGCAAGCTGCCATTCGTTCAAGCCGCTTCCCCTTATGCAGGGATCAAATGCCAAGACCTAAGGGGTGAGGGAGAGAGTCTAGAATGAACGAAGCCGCCATCCGCGACCTCCTCGCGGCCGATCTGTCCGTCCTGGAAGAGGGGATGGAACTGGTCGAGATTGAGCAGTATATTCCCAAGTCCCTCGGGACCCGTAGTTTTCTCGATATTCTAGCCAAGGACAAGGCCGGTCATTGGGTGATCGTCGAGGTCAAGAAAACCGATGCGGCGGCGCGCCAGGCGGCGCACGAAGTCTTCAAATACGTCGAAGCCATTCAAAATCACTTTGGCGTCCGTACCGATGAAATTCGGGCCATCGTGGCCTCGGTCGAATGGACCGAGCTCTTGGTCCCGTTCTCGCGGTTAAGGAGCGAAACCAATATCGCAGTCGAAGGTGTGCAGCTGTTGCCGGACGCCTCAGGCAAGAGCTTGAAGCTCCGCGCGATCGAGCCGGTGCCGGTGAACAAAGGCCGATATCTCGCACCATGGCATGAGCTCAACCTGTATCGTGATACCGACGACCTCGAGCAGGGGCTCGTCAGCTACGATCGTTGCTGTGAAGCTAAGGGCATCGACAACTATGTCCTCCTGGTCCTCAAGGCAGCCGATGACTTCAATGAGATGGCGAGCCTCGCTTTCGGCCAGGCGCTGCAGCAACTCGCCCAAAATTTCGGCGACGGAAATTCTGAAAAATTGCCGGTCCACCCCGGGCAACTCGATCAATTTGAGTATATTCTCTACTTCGCACCGCAAATCCAGTCGCGAGAGTTTTGCCTGACGGTTCTCGCCCGGGATCCGGAAAAACTCGAAGAGGTACGCGCGTTCACTCAAGACATGACAGCAGAGGCAGAGCTCTGCACGCTACACGAAAATGTCTATGACCTAGATCCGCGCCCGCAGCGGGATTGGTTCGAAATAGGCTATGCCGCCAAGCTCAGCCAAAAGCTTCTGATCGATGAAGGATGGACGATCGAGCGGGTGGAACGACGCGGCACCTTCGCGCGAAACACGCTGCTGAGCGACGGTGCGATCGTTGACGAGCTTAAGGGATCCACGGGAAGCTCGCATCAGTCGTTCAAACGCGCGATCAGCTTGTCCAATCGGGCGCACATCGCCTCGGCAAAAGAAGGACTCGCGGAGGCGCTGTCGACCAATCCGGCATGGCTAGCGCAAGTGACGCGCGTTCTCGGCGAAGCGTCTGCGGCTTGGCCTGAAGGCTCCGCGAGCATCACGCTATTTGGGCCATCCTCTGGGGTGTTTACGCTCTTTTTCATCGCGACCGAGGGGTCGGAAAGCCATCTGCCGCAATATGAGGTCGCAGTTTTCGACGACGATGAAAAGCTGGTGTCGGCCTATGTCGGGCTCCTTGTACCAGAGGGACGACCGCTGACTCTGCAGCAGCTACTCGACAAATATTACGAGGGCCGCATGGGACAGCTTATGTTGCTTGCCGGCGCGGGATTTTTCGAGATCAGAGATGCCGACGTGATGGATGATCTGGGCCTCGCCTATCGCACCTTCCGCGTGGACGAACCTGAGGGAACCGCGAAGTATTTCGCGTTGAAAGACGATCGATGGCGGCCGTTCGCGCCGACGGTGCCTTGGCAGCCACTCCAGCCCTATTTCGATCAGAATGCGGAGTTCATCAATGAGATTACTGCCGCGATCGGCGCCAGAATGCACGGCGGCTTTCACGACCTAAGCTGAGCGCGCTGGCCGGTGTCAGATCCGCGAAAGTCCCGCCAGAGACAGCACATCATTGAGTTGGCGCAGACATTCTCTGCGCCCCTGCTCGAGGTCGTTTCGCAAAGAGGGGTCTCTAATCACCATGAACTGCCCGCTGCGATCAAGCCGGCCATCTTGCAGCCCTTCGATCAGCCCTTGGCGGGTCCTGTCCAGGGTCTCGTCGATTACCTGCAGGCGCGAGCGCCACAGCGGATCGTGAAGAGCACGCCAGCCCCCAACGGCTTTTCGGATCACATGCCTGGATTGACGATCAACCAATTGTCCCGTGCGCAATGCCTTCAGCGTATCTCGGAGCGCAACCAACAGATCGTCGGGCTGCTCGACATGCAGCGAGTCGCGGAGTGCAGGACGGTGGAACGCGGTCGCGATGGTTTCCAGGATGACCAAATCTTGATCGCGTGGTGCACGCAGTTGAACCACATCCGCGTAATAACCCCGTTGAAGATCCGAGTAGCAGTTCAGGAACGCGACATAGTCATCCCAGAACCACAGCTTCACCTCGAACAGCCCAGCCTTCCGATGCTTGGCATCGAGTTCCCGAGCGATCTTCTGGATCCTGGCGTCGCGCTTCGCGGTTGTGGCTAGGATCCAAAGATCGAGTTCAGGCATGAACTGCCTAGCCTTGTCGACTTCCTCAAAGAGGATCTTGCGCGTAATCGGTCCGCCGGGAAGTGGCTGGTTGTTTTCGTCGAGATCATCGAGCCGCTTGCACTGAACGCCGACGGCTCCGGCGCGCGTACGGCCTGCGTGCACATCCACACCGCTTTGCGCTTGGCCCGGCCTGCCGATCTTGTCTGCATGCGGACAATCATAGACCCACTCGACAGCGGCTTGTGTAAGATCCTCGAACTGCTGCCAATAAAGGGGGGGCTGAAAATGTTGGCTGACCTGACCCATGCTACGCTTTTAAACGTGTCGTGAAAGACGGTGTCAATGACCAAGTCTTATCGATCGCCTAGGTCGATGGCATTTTCACCGGAGGAGTAGTCGCGGTGGCTGCACTGATCAACCAGTTGAGGGCAGCATGGGAGCCGGCCAAGCGGATGGCCTTGGGATGGGATTACGGTGATAGTGCACTTAATTGCACGAAGTGAATTATAAATCCCGGACCTGAAAGAATTAGTGCACTGTCACCGTAATCCTCGCCTACATACCGCCGCGGCCAGTCGCTTGGGGGCCTTGCTGCTGAGTTCTTCGAGATCGGTTCGATGGTGGATTACGCCACGCTGCTCAGCGCCTGAGGTCACGTCATACCGATGGGGTGTGGTTGACCTCCTCGTATCCGATCATGTGAAGCCATGGCTGCTGCTCGCCAAGCGCCTCTTCCCCTCCCTCAACGTCGCAGTTCTCAGCGAAGAGTACGATCGCCAACTTGCCGTCCTTGGTGCTCGAATATGCAAGGCCCTCAATGGGTTTGCCTTCTTCGGAGACAATCGTCCGGAAGTACTCGGTGATCACCTGGGTCGGTAGATACTCGAGGTGAGGGCCTGCCTGACGATTGATCGGCTTCCGGAAGTCGCCAATGAATTCGTGCATGAACATCGCAATCGCGCGGTAATGTGCCAAATCGGGATCGAACAGACTGGGGACGTCGGGCAGGCCGCTCAGATCCACGATGACGACCTCCCGTGTCGTGGCAAAGGTCCCTAGCGCGAAGCGGCCTGACACGGTCGCGATTTCCGCGAGCGCCGTCGACGCCTCGGCGGCCCCGTAGAACATTGGGACCCCTATCGGACTCATCCGATTCGGCATTGTGGCGAAGGCATACGGCGGCGGCCCCATCCGTGCCGCGCCGAAGCTGTGCTCGCCTTCCTCCATCCATTGGGCGCGACTGAAGGCCGCCCCCTTGGCAAGGGGGCGGATCATCCCGAAATGCTTGGTGAAATCGACGATCCGCTCGAGCAATTCCGGAATGCCATATGCGGCTTCGCCCCAGCTAAGCTCCCTATTGAGATCTCGATCCTGATGCTGAAGAAAAAAGAACCGTCGCCGGTGCTTGATCACATGCTTGAACGCCTTCCAGCTTGTGCCGATGGCTTCGTCTCGCGATGCGGCAAGCGGATCACGGCGGCACCACTGCTGTTCCGGCAGCGCTCCGGCGATGTCACCCATTAGCTCGCCACCATGATCATTGGGTAGCTCGAGCTCGATGTGCGTCTCAAGAAGGTCGCGGGCATCGAATTCGTCTTCTGGGAACATCCGTTCTCCAGTCTCTGGATCGTTCGGGAGAGCCTGATCGGCGCAGTCGTATTCGAGATCGATCTGGGGCAGCATGAACTCCAAGACGTCGCATAGGTCAGCGGCAGCAACTTTTTCGCCCTCGTTGGCGCAGTAGTCGCAGGCATTTCTCTTCACATTGTCGCGGATGAATTTCGCGATGCTCTCGTCGGCAAAACACTCCGAGCAGACGCGCTTGCCGTACACGTCGTCGAGCCGGAGACGTTGCTCCATCATTTCGATCTGACGGTCGCTCCAGTAGCTCAAACCGGTCCCTTTCTTTGTCATACGGTTAACGCGGAGAGGATTAAAATTCCCAGCACCATCCGGTGTGAGTCGCACATAGACAATTCGACCGCCGAGGGGTGAGTGAAAACGGATAAGATAGCGCCAGTTTAAATGGCCCCGTGAATAAGCCGACATGCGGACGGTGTCGCCCGTTATCATCTGGCGAGCGGCCACGACGAGACTTTTCGAACGTTCGCTTCGCTCACGCCGCATGGCAGTTTCCGTCGAGACCAGACGCCCAACGAGGCGGCGTTGAACGACCGCCATTAGTCGGAAGCCGCCAGTTCGAAGGCTGGACCATGAATGTCGGCTATTTCCGCCGCAGTGCCCGAAAGCCGCCAAACCGGCCTCGGCCCAAGGGTCGGTCGGGCCATCTTCCCCGTAAGCTACCGCGCAGCTTCGCAGCCAGCCCACCCCAAACAAACTCACCCCCCACGAATCTCCCCGATCGTCTGCCCGGTCCATCGCCGGATCGCGCGGCGCAGGTTTGCGCTGTCGCTGAAGCCCACTTTCCAGGCGACGTCGTCCACGCTCATCCGGGTCGTCTGCAGATATTCGATCGCCAGCTTGCGGCGGACGTCGTCGACGATCTCTCCATAGCTGGTGTCCTCGGCCGAGAGGCGGCGGCGCAGCGTGCGTTCCTGGAGGCCGAGCTGTTCGGCGATCGCGGTCATCGACGGGAAATGGTTGGGGGCGAGCAGCAGCAATTGATAGACTTCGCCCGACAGGCCGGAGGACATGCGCGACTGTCCGATCAGCCGGTCGCACGTCTCCTCCAGCATGGTGCGGGTGAGCCGGTTGCCCAGTTCCGGCGTCTGATCGAGGATGCCGACGGGGAAATGGAGTTCGTTGGCGTCCTGCGCATAGAGGCACGGGCAGGAGAGTTCGCGCGCATCCTCCGCGGAATGGGCGTCCTCGGCCAGCGCGAACAGCGCGCGCACGGGCAGATTGTCCGCCCCGGCGGTGTCGCGGATATGCGTGTACGTCATCTTCATCTGCTGCCGCACGAGGAAGGTGCGCACGTCGCTGCTCATCACGTCGCGATAGATTTCGTGGAAGCGCCAGATCGCCAGGTCCCCCTCCGTCCGCCAGCCCAGCCGCACGGTGGGAGTGGCGAGCGGCTGATAGCGCACCGCGAAATCGAAGAAGTCGCGCATGGTGGGCGAACACATCAGCGCATAGCCGTACATGCCATAGGCCGAGAGATGCAGCCGCGATCCGATCGCGAACGCATCGGCGAACTGGGCGCCGGCGGCCACGATATTCTCGCACGCGATCAGATATTGGCCGATCGAGGTCAGCGTATGCGGATCGCGCACTTCGGACAGGGTCAGCCCGGTCCGGTCGAGCACCGTATCCGGCCCGATCCCGCGGCTCGCCACCGCATCTATGACGGTCGCCAGCTTGAACGGCGCGAAGATGCGCTGGTTGAGCGAGGGAAATCCCGCGCGCGTGTTGCGGTTCGCCGCTGCGCCCTGTTCGTCGTCGACCGCCATCATCCCCGTCCCCGGACAGTGCATGTCCGCTAAAGACACATCAATGTCCGCTGATGCTCTTACGAAGCGGTCTGGCAAACCATAAACAGGATATCAAGCCGGCATAGCCCGGCAGCGGAAGCATCGGCCGCCGAAAAGGCGTAGCCAGGGGAGAGGACCATCATGTCGATCACAACCATTTTCGCTGGACGCCGTGCGCGCATGCTGTGCGGATCCGCCATCGCGGCCGCCATGCTGGGCGTGCCCGCCGCCGCCCATGCCCAGGCCGTCGACACCGGCGCCCAGATTGAGGATGACGGCGCGGACTCCGACAAAGAGATCGTCGTCACCGGCACCAGCATCCGCGGCATCCCGCCGACGGGATCGGGGCTGATCAGCGTGTCGCGCGACGATGCGAAGATGATCGGCGCGGCCAGCACGCCCGAACTGCTGGCGACCGTGCCGCAGCTCAACAGTTTCAACACCGCGCCGCGCACCAGCAATGCCGGGCTCGGTTCCTTCGCCCCCGGCCTGCGCGGCCTGCCGCCCAGCGCGACGCTGCCGCTGATGAACGGGCATCGCCTGATCTCAGGCAGCACGCAGCAGACCAACCCCGATTACCCCTTCCTTCCCGAACTCGCGATCGAACGCGTCGAGATCGTCGCCGACGGCGCGTCCGCCATCTACGGATCGGATGCCGTCGCCGGCGTGGTGAACTTCATCACCCGCAAGCGCGTCTCCGGGTTCGAGGCGAATGTACGCTACGGCTTCGCGGACGATTATCATGCGTTCAACGCGGGCGGCATCTTCGGTCATGACTGGGGCAGCGGATCGTTCGTCGCGGCCTATCAATATTCGGAGAACAGCAACATCACCGGCGCCGACCGCCGTTACCGTTCGCTCGATTTCCGCGCGGCGGGCGGCGTCGACACGCGATCGACGGTGTGCCCCAATGCGAACGTCAATCTGTTCGCCGGCACCATCTATGCCGCGCCCACGCTCGCCCCCGGCATCAACACCTGCGACGCGCGCGGCCCGGTCGACCTGGTGCCGGAGAACCGCACGCACAGCCTGTTCCTCTCCGCGCGGCAGGACCTGTCGTCCGCGATCACCCTGTGGGGCGATGTGCTCTATTCGGACCGCAAGGACGTGGTCCAGGCGGCGCTGCCCGGGCAGAGCCTGGTGCTGCTGACCCCGGCCAATCCGTTCTTCCGCGCGCCGCCGGGCACGGGCGCCACGTTCGAATTCGTCGATTTCCGGCCCGACAATCTGGTGGGCGCGGACCATTTCGACCAGACGTTCCGCGTGCGCAGCGGCAATGCGACCGCAGGTGTCGACATCAAGCTGCCCGGCGATTTCAAGGCCACGCTGTTCGGCACCTATAACTGGTCGCGCAACGATACATTCCAGCCGGGCATCAATACCACCGCGCTGGCGGCGGCGGCGGCGGGCACCACCACCGCGACCGCGCTCGACCCCTTCGGCACGCGGACCAGCCCGGCCGTCGTCGCGGCGAT
>Ga0209902_100682_pt1 | contig 29547 bp, 19 predicted proteins | sample FECB27metaG_FD_188304 | JGI IMG/M metagenome (GOLD analysis project Ga0209902, IMG submission 188304) | Cyanobacterial communities from the Joint Genome Institute, California, USA - FECB-27 (SPAdes) (version 2) | ecosystem: Environmental > Aquatic > Thermal springs > Hot (42-90C) > Microbial mats...
CCCCCCACCCCCAACCCCTCCCCACAAGGGGGAGGGGAGAGGAGCCTGCCATGAGCCTGATCAAGGAGATCGATTTCGGCACGCCGATCCGCGTCTCGGAGAAGACCGTGACGCTGACGATCGATGGGCAGAGCGTCACCGTGCCGGCCGGCACCTCGGTCATGGCCGCCGCCATGTCGCTCGGCACCAAAATCCCCAAACTCTGCGCCACGGATTCGCTCGAGCCCTTCGGCTCCTGCCGGCTTTGCCTCGTCGAGATCGAGGGCAGGCGCGGCACGCCGGCGTCCTGCACCACGCCGGCCGAGGACGGCATGATCGTGCGCACGCAGAGCGAGAACCTCTCCGGCCTGCGCAAGGGCGTGATGGAGCTCTACATCTCCGACCATCCGCTCGACTGCCTGACCTGCTCGGCCAATGGCGATTGCGAATTGCAGGACATGGCGGGCGCGGTCGGCCTGCGCGAGGTCCGCTACGGCTATGAGGGCGAAAACCACGTCTTTGCCAAGAGCGCGGACGGGCTCGCCAACGAGAACTGGTCGGCCAAGGACGCGTCCAACCCCTATTTCACCTACGACCCGACGAAATGCATCGTCTGCAATCGCTGCGTGCGCGCCTGCGAGGAGGTTCAGGGCACCTTTGCGCTGACGATCACGGGGCGCGGTTTCGGCTCGCGCGTCGCCGCCGGCCCGACCGATTTCCTCGGCTCCGAATGCGTCTCGTGCGGAGCCTGCGTGCAGGCCTGCCCGACGGCGACGCTGATGGAGACCTCGGTCATCCAGATGGGCCAGCCCGAGCATTCCAGGGTCACGACCTGCGCCTATTGCGGCGTCGGCTGTTCTTTCAAGGCCGAGATGCAGGGCGACAGGGTCGTCCGCATGGTCCCCTTCAAGGACGGCAAGGCCAATGAGGGCCATTCCTGCGTCAAGGGCCGCTTCGCCTGGGGCTATGCGACCCATGCCGACCGCATCACCAAACCGATGATCCGCGAGAAGATCACGGACCCCTGGCGGGAGGTCTCATGGCAGGAGGCGATCGGGCACGCGGGGAGCGAGTTCAAGCGCATTCAGGCCCACAATGGCCGCGAGTCGATCGGCGCGATCTCCTCCTCGCGCTGCACCAACGAAGAGGTCTTTCTGATCCAGAAGTTGGTCCGCGCCGCCTTCCGCAACAACAATGTCGACACCTGCGCCCGCGTCTGCCATTCGCCGACCGGCTACGGGCTGAAGACGACGCTGGGCACCTCCGCCGGCACGCAGGATTTCAAGTCCGTGGAGAAAGCCGACGTCATCCTGATCATCGGCGCGAACCCGACCGATGGCCACCCGGTCTTCGCCTCGCGGATGAAGAAGCGGCTGCGTCAGGGCGCGAAGCTGATCGTCGCCGATCCGCGCCGCATCGATATCGTCCGTACGCCCCATGTCGCGGCCGACTATCATCTCCAGCTCAAGCCGGGCACCAATGTTGCGCTGACCAACGCGATCGCGCATGTCGTCGTCACCGAGGGGCTGATCGACGAGACTTACGTCCGAGAACGCTGCGACCTCGACGATTTCGAGCACTGGGCCCGCTTCATCGCCCGGCAGGAGAACTCGCCCGAGGCCACGGAAGAGTTCACCGGCGTGCCCGCCGCCGATGTCCGTGCCGCCGCGCGGCTCTACGCCACCGGCGGCAACGGCGCGATCTATTACGGGCTCGGCGTCACCGAGCACAGCCAGGGCTCGACCATGGTGATGGCGATGGCCAACCTCGCCATGGCGACCGGCAATATCGGCCGCGAGGGCGTCGGCATCAATCCGCTGCGCGGCCAGAACAACGTCCAGGGCGCCTGCGACATGGGCTCCTTCCCCCATGAGATGACCGGCTACCGCCATGTCTCCGACGACGCCACAAGGCAGATCTTCGAGACGATCTGGGGCGTCCCGCTCGACGACGAGCCCGGCCTGCGCATCCCCAACATGCTGGACGAGGCGGTCGGCGGCACGTTCAAGGCGCTTTATGTCCAGGGCGAGGACATCGCCCAGTCCGACCCCAACACCCAGCATGTCACGGCCGGCCTCTCGGCGATGGAGTGCGTCGTCGTGCAGGACCTGTTCCTGAACGAGACCGCGAAATACGCCCATGTCTTCCTGCCGGGCTCGTCCTTCCTCGAGAAGGACGGCACCTTCACCAATGCGGAGCGTCGCATAAACCGCGTCAGGCAGGTCATGGCCCCGCTCTCGGGAAAGGCCGAGTGGCAGGTGACAGTCGATTTCGCAAAGGCGCTCGGCTACGAGATGGAGTACGGCCACCCCTCCGAGATCATGGACGAGATCGCCCGCCTGACGCCGAGTTTCGCCGGCGTCAGCTACGAAAAACTCGATGCGCTGGGCTCCGTGCAATGGCCCTGCAACGAGGCTGCGCCGGCCGGCACGCCGCTGATGCATGTCGATCGCTTCGTGCGCGGCAAGGGCCGCTTCATGATCACCGAATTCGTGCCGACGCAGGAGCGCACCGGCGCGCGCTTCCCGCTGATCCTGACGACGGGCCGCATCCTCTCGCAATACAATGTCGGCGCACAGACGCGGCGGACGGCCAATTCGGCCTGGCATGACGAGGACGTGCTGGAGATCCATCCCTTCGACGCCGAGAACCGCGGCGTCAAGACCGGCGATCTCGTCGCGCTCGCCAGTCGCTCCGGCGACATCTCGCTGCGCGCGGAGGTGTCCGAGCGGATGCAGCCGGGCGTGGTCTACACGACGTTTCACCATGCCGAGACCGGTGCGAACGTCATCACGACCGACTATTCCGACTGGGCGACGAACTGCCCGGAATACAAGGTCACCGCAGTCGAGGTCCGGCGGACGAACTATTATTCGCAATGGCAGGAGCGCAATCGCGAGGAGGATGTCTTCTTGCGCAGGATCGAAGGCAAGATCGTGGGGAGGCTGCCCGATGCGGCGGAATAGCAAACCCTCAGAAGGCACCCCCGCCCAGCCGCCGGCCTCGCAGGCGGTCTCGGTCGCGCCGCTCCGCTTTGCCTCGGACATGCCCGGCTCAGCCATGGCCGAGGTCGCGGTCGAGGCGCCGGTCAGCATCGTCTATGGCAACCTGCCTTATGCGGTGATGATGGCGACGCCGTCCGATCTGGAGGATTTCGTCACAGGCTTCAGCCTGACCGAGGGCATCGCCGCCAGCGCCAGCGAGATCAGGGGCATCGCTATCGAGCCCCGGCGTGACGGCATCGTCGTCACGGTCGATCTCGAACCGGGCCGCTTCCGCGAGCATCTGGCGCGGCGGCGCAATCTCTCGGGCCGGACCTCCTGCGGGCTCTGCGGCGTCGAAAGCCTGTCCGAGATGCCGAAGGCTTCGCGCCGATCCGATGCGGCGACCGCGCTGACGCCGGCCGCGATCGCGAACGCCCTGGCGCAGATCGAGCGCCATCAGCCGCTGAACCGCCTGACCCGCTCCGTCCACGCCGCCGCCTGGTGCGATTGCGACGGACGCATTCTCGCCGCCCGGGAGGATGTCGGCCGCCACAATGCGCTCGACAAGCTGATCGGTGCGCGCCTGCGCGCCGGCCATGATGGAACGGATGGCTTCGTGCTGGTGACAAGCCGGGCGTCGTTCGAGATGGTCGAGAAGGCCGCGATCTTCGGGGCCGACGCGCTGGTTGCGATCTCGGCGCCGACCTCGCTGGCGATCGAGCGGGCGCAGGCGCTAGGCCTCGCGCTGGCCTGCGTCGCCCGCGAGGACGGCGCGGTGCTGTTCGCCGGCGAATGGGCACGCGAGAGCGAGCCCGCCGCGCAATGACGGACCTTGCCCACGGCGCTGAGAAGCGCGAAAAACTTGCTCATATGGCCGGCCAGATCGCGGATTTCTTCAAGGCCTATCCCGACGAACAGGCGGTTCCCGCCATCGCCGACCACATCAACCAGTTCTGGAGCCGGCGCATGCGCGCCGATTTCATCGCGGCTTTCGAGAACTCGCCCGAGGCGCTGCCGCCATTGCTGCGATTGGCCCTGCCGGCGATCAGGCGCGCGCCGGCGCAGTAGGCAGCCCTATCGCCAAGCCCCCTTACGCAGCCACGTCGCGCTGCGCCGGCTTTTCCCACTCCTCGCCCCAGACCATCACAGAATGGCCAGGCGTAACCTCGCGAAAAATCCGCTCGGGCGGGACGAAGTCGGCCGGTCTGACCGGGCTCTTGATCTCGTCGTTGGAGACCGGGCGCTTGTCGTGCCGGCGCATCGGATCGGCGACCGGGACGGCCGCCAGCAGGCGCTTGGTGTAGGGGTGCTGCGGATTGCCGAAGATCGCCGCGCGCGGGCCGATCTCGACGATCTCGCCGAGATACATCACCGCGACGCGGTGGCTCACCCGTTCCACCACCGCCATGTCGTGCGAGATGAACAGATAGGCGAGCTTCATCCGCGCCTGCAACTCCAGCATCAGGTTGATCACCTGCGCCTTCACCGAGACGTCCAGCGCCGAGACCGATTCGTCGGCCACGATCAGCCGGGGCTCGACCGCAAGCGCCCGGGCGATGCAGATGCGCTGGCGCTGGCCGCCGGAGAATTCATGCGGGAAGCGATTGGCCATGTCGGGGTTGAGCCCAACGCGGCGCAACAACTCGTCGACCTGCTCGCGCGCCTGCGTGCGCGTCGCCAGCTTGTTGATCAGCAGCGGCTCGGCGATCGCGGTGCCGATATTCATGCGCGGGTTCAGGGACGCGAACGGGTCCTGGAAGATCATCTGCATGCGCTTGCGCTGCTCGCGCAGCGCGGTCTGGTCGAGCGTCAGCATGTCGACGCCGTCGAGCAGAACCGAGCCGGCGATCGGCTCGATCAGCCGCATCACCGAGCGCCCGGTGGTCGACTTGCCGCAGCCGGATTCGCCGACCAGCGCCAGCGTCTCGCCGCCCTGCACGCTGAAGGCGACGTTCTCGACCGCATGCACCCGGCCGGTGACGCGAGACAGGATGCCGCCGCGGATGTCGAAGCGCGTGGTCAGCCCCGAAACCTCCAGCACAGGCCGGGCGGCGGCCTCGACGGTGTCTGGCACCTCGACGGGAACGTCGGATTCGCCCGTCGCGCGATCCACGACCGGAAAGCGCATCGGCCGGGCCCGGCCGGTCATCGCGCCGAGCTTGGGCACGGCGGAAAGCAGCGAGCGCGTATAGGGGTGCTTGGCGCGGGCGAAGATGTCGGGCGTCTCGCCGGTCTCGACCGCCTCGCCATTGTACATCACCACGGTGCGGTCGGCGATTTCGGCGACGACGCCCATGTCGTGGGTGATGAAGAGCACGGACATGCCCTCCTCCTCCTGCAGCAGCTTGATCAGCTGCAGGATCTGCGCCTGGATCGTCACGTCGAGCGCGGTGGTCGGCTCGTCGGCGATCAGCAGCTTGGGCTTGCAGGCCAGCGCCATCGCGATCATCACGCGCTGGCGCATGCCGCCGGAAAAACGGTGCGGATACTCGTTGAAGCGCGATTTCGCCCCCGGAATCCGGACCTTCTCGAGCAGCCGGATCACCTCGGCCTCGGCCTCGGAGCGCGACATGCCGCGATGCAGGATCAGCGATTCCGCGATCTGGAAACCGATGGTCAGCACCGGGTTAAGGCTGGTCATCGGCTCCTGGAAGATCATCGCCATGTCGTCGCCGCGGATCTTGCGCATGTCCGAATTCGGCAGCGTCAGCAATTCGCGGCCGTTGAGCTTGACCGAGCCCTCGACGCGGCTGTTGCCGGCCGGCGTCAGCCGCATGATCGAGAGCGCGGTGACGCTCTTGCCGGAGCCGGATTCGCCGACGACCGCAAGCGTCTCCTTGGGCGCGATGTCGAAGGACACGTTGCGGACGACCGGCTTCCAGATGCCCTCGACCCGGAAGGCCGTCGTCAGGTTCGAGACGGAGAGGATGGGCTGTGTCATGTCACTCTTTCCGCTCGTCAGCTCACGCGGCGCGGGTCGAGCGCGTCGCGCAGCCCGTCGCCGATGAAGTTGATCGAGAGCACGGTCAGGAAGATCGCGGCGCCCGGGAACAAGGCCCAGTGCGGCGCGACGTCGAGATAGTCCTTGGCGTCGAACAGCAGCCGTCCCCAGGTTGGAATGTCGGGCGGGAAGCCGAGGCCGAGGAAGGACAGGGTCGATTCGGCGATGATCGCGGAGGACACCTCGATCGTGCTCGCCACGATAACCGGGCCGATCGCGTTGGGCAGGATATGGCTCACCACCTGCCTGCGCCTCGATGCGCCATGCGCGCGCGCCGCCTCGACGAACTCCTTTTCGCGCAGCGAGAAGAACTGCGCCCTCACCAGCCGCGCCACGGGCATCCAGCGCAGGCCGCCGATGACGATGACGATCAGCACGAAGACGCCGCCCTCCAGGCCGAAGACCGCCTTGAGCTGCTCGCGGAAGAGATAGATCACCAGCAGCAGCAGCGGCAGCTGCGGCAGCGACAGGAAGAGGTCGGTCAGCCACATCAGCACCGTGTCGAGATAGCCGCGCGACATGCCCGCCAGCGCGCCGATGACGACGCCGACCAGCGTCGCGACCACCATCGCCGCGAGCCCGACGGCCAGCGAGATGCGCCCGCCATAGATCATCCGCGCCAGGAGGTCCTGGCCGAGATCGTCCGTGCCGAACGGGTGCCGCCAGGACGGCGTTTCCAGCCGCGCTGTGAAGTCGATTTCGTCGATCCCGATGGGCCAGAGCCACGGGCCGATCACGACGCCGAGGATCAGCAGGCCGAGGATCGTCGCGCTCGCCATGGCGAGCCTGTGACGCCGGAAGCGCCGCCAGGTCTCGCGCGCCGGCGAGATCGACACGGTCCCGGCAACCGGGACGTCGGGCGTCTCAGTTGTAGGAGATGCGAGGGTCGAGCCAGCCATAGAGAAGGTCCGCGATGAGGTTGAACAGGACGACGAGGCAGGAGAATACGAAGGTCACCGCCATGATGACCGGCGTGTCGTTGGCGAGGATGGCGCTGATCAGCAGCGAGCCGATTCCGGGCACGCGGAAGATCTGCTCGGTGACGATCGCGCCGCCGAACACCGCCGGCATCTGCAGCGCCACCAGCGTCACGACCGGGATCAGCGCGTTGCGTGTGACATGCCGAAGCGTCACCGTCTTTTCGCCGAGCCCCTTGGCGCGCGCCGTCGTGACATAGTCAAGTCTGACCACGTCGAGCACGGCCGAGCGCACATAGCGGGTGTAGGACGCCGCCTGGAACAGGGCGAGCACCATGATCGGCATGATCGACTGTCGGAACATCTCCCAGTACCAGCGCCAGCCTGTCGCCGCGAGATCGGAGCGGTAGACGAAGGGCAGCCAGTCCAGCGTCACCGAGAACACCAGGATGAAGAGCAGGCCGGTGAAGAAGGTCGGCAGCGAGAAGCCGACGAAGGCGAGCGTGTTGGCGATCTGGTCGAAGATTGAATAGGGCCGCGTCGCCGCATAGATGCCGATCGGCAGCGCGATCGCCAGCGCCAGCATCTGTGATGAGCCGACGATGAACAGCGTCGTCGGAACACGCTGCAGGATCAGCGTATCGACATTGATGCGGCTGGCGAAGGAGAAGCCCCAGTCGCCCTGCGCCATGGCGGCCAGCCAGCGGACGTAGCGGACCAGCACCGGGTCGTCGATCCCGAATTTGGCGCGCAGATTGGCGCGGACCTCGGGCGGGATGTTGGGGTTGGTCGCCAGCTCCTCGAACGGGTCGCCCGGCGCAAGGGCGAGAACCGTGAACAGGATCAGGCTGATCCCGAGCAGGCTCGGCAGGGCGATCAGCAGACGCCTGATGAGATAGGGGCCCATCAGGGACGCTCCGTGAGAGATGCCGGAGCATGGCTGCCGCCATGCTCCGGGGGTTTCGTTGTGGTTGATGAGGGCGGCTTCAGGCTGAGGAGCCCGAAGCCGCCGCGGTCGATGATCCGCGAAAGCGGCGCGATCATGCCTCGCGATACCAGGTTCCGATCTGCCAGGTGTCGCTATCCCAGCCGCTGTAGTTCGGCATCAGCGTGTTGCCGGCGACGGCGACGCGCGTGCGCGCCAGGACCGGGAGAATCACGTGGGCGCCGCAGTAGATGTCGTTCATCTTGATGAACAGCGCCGCGCGCTTGACCGGGTCCAGTTCCTTCTGCGCCGCGCGATAGGCCTCGTCCGACTCGGCGCTGACATAGCGCGAGACGTTGCGGCCCTGCCACTTGTTCTCCTTCGTCGCGACCTCCCAGGAGACGAACTGGTTGAGGAAACGCTCCGGGTCGGGCTGCGTCATGGTGGTGGTGTACATCTCCATGTCGACATAGAGCTTGGTGTAGGTGTCGGGATTGGCGAAGTCCGACGAGAAGAACACCGTCGCCGTCACCGACTTGATCTCGATGTCGATGCCGGCGCGCTGGCAAGCCTGCTTGATGATCGCCTGCGTCTTCTGGCGCGGCGCGTTGATCGACGTCTGGAAGACGTATTTGAGCTTCTTGCCGTCCTTCTCGCGGATGCCGTCGGAACCGCGCTTGTAGCCGGCGTCGTCGAGGATCTTGTTCGCCTTGTCGATGTTGAACTCGTATTTCATGTTCGGCGAACGATACGCCGCCGGCGCATTGACGAAGTTGGCCGTCGCGGTGCCGCCGCGACCATAGATGAACTTCTGCACCGAATCGCGGTCGATCAGCAGGTTCATCGCCTCGCGCACCTTCGGGTCCGAGAGCGTCGGGTGCTTGCTCTTGGCGTGCGAGCGTTCGCCCTCGATTTCGGTCCAGGGGTCGGTGGTGTTCAGGATGATGAACTCGATATTGCCGCTGGGCACCGAAAGCACCTTGCCGCGCCCGCCGGTCTCCATCCGCTTGAGGACCTCGTCCTCGACCTGCATGTTCCAGGCGTAGTCGAATTCGCCAGTCTGCAGCACGGCGCGCGCCGCCGAGACCGCGTCGCCGCCGCCCTTGATCTCGATCGTGTCGAAATGCGGCTGGTTGGCGACGTGATAGTCGGGGTTGCGCTCGCCGATGACGATGTCGCCCGGCTTGAAATCGACCATCCTGTAGGGGCCGGTGCCGACCGGCTTGAGATTGGCCGGGGCCTCGCGCGACTTTCCGCCCATGAACGGCTCGAAGACGTGCTTGGGAATGATCATGCCGACGACGCCGACGAAAGCGTCGGCCCAGAACGGGGTCGGCTGCTTGAACACGACCTTGACCGTCAGGTTGTCGACCTTCTCGACAGTGATGTTGTTATAGGAGCCGCTGGTCACGGCAGCCGTCGCCGGGTCCTTCGCATACTCCCAGTTGAACACGACAACGTCGGCGGTGAACGGCTTGCCGTCATGCCATTTGACGTTGGGCTTCAGCTTCCAGGTCACGGACAGGCCGTCAGCGGCCAGACCGCCATTGGCGCGCGTCGGCACCTCGGCGGCCAGGATGGGCGTCAGGTTGCCCTCATTGTCCCAGCCGGCCAGGGGCTCGTAGAACACGCGGGAACCGTCCTGGTCCTTGCTGCCGGTGGCGAAATGCGGGTTCAGCAGCGTCACCGCCTGCCAGTAGAGGATCTTGAGTGGGCCGCCGCCGCCGGCCTTGGTCGGCTTGTAGACGCGCGTGCTCTGCGCCATCGCCACGTCGTGCCAGACCAGCATCTGGGAGGCGATCGGTGCCGCGATCCCGACCGCGAGCATCTTGCGCATGAAGGACCGCCGCGACATCGCGCCATCCTTCACCTGCCCGATCAGATGGCGAATCTCGTGCTCTTTCATGGAAAATCCTCCGCTTGGTACAATGGTCGATGTCTCGGCGGCGCTTGGGCCGCTCGTTCCCCGAGGCGCGAGCAAGCCATGTGCCAACGCGTGCGTCAATCGTGCAGCGCGGTGCCGCTGGGGATTGAGCCTGAAAAATGGGCAGTGGCAAGGGTGTTTCGACGCGCCGGCGCGCCCGACGGCCTCAGGCGGCCAGGCTCGCATCGTCGGCGGACGCAAGCAGGTCGTCGAGCGTCACGATCGCGGCCTTGCGCGCCGCCAGCAGGCCGGTCAGGGGCGGTGCAACGTCGCCGCCCGTGTCGACCGCCTGTTCGAGCGCGCGCGCGGCCGCCGAAAGCTCGGCGAAGCCGAGCAGGCCGGCGGTCGAGATCATCGCATGGGCGTCCGCGCGCAGGGCCGGCGACGCGGCCGAGCGCAGCCGGTCGGGCAGTTCGGTGCGGAAGCGTCGCAGCAGTTCGCGCACCTTGTCGGGGCCAAGCAACTGCGTCAGTTCGTCCAGGCAGGCCCGGTCGAGCGCGGCCGGCGCAGGGTCGGCCGGCGGCGGGGCAGGAGGCGCGGCCGGTCGTTTCTCCGGGTCGGACCAGCGTTCGACCATCGCCAGCAGCGCGTCGCGGCTGAAGGGCTTGCCGAGATGGTCGTTCAAGCCCGCCTCGCGATAGCTCTCGACCTGCTGCGAGAAGACATTGGCGGTGAGCGCCACGATCGGCGTCAGCCGCGCGGCCTCGTCGATGTCGCGGATGCGCCGCGTCGTCTCCAGCCCGTCCATGTCGGGCATTTGCACGTCCATCAGGATCAGTTCGTGCCGGCGCTCGCGATAGAGCGTGATCGCCTGGGGACCGCTCTCGGCGAGATCGACCCTGTGGCCGGCCGAGAGCAGCATTTCGCTGACGATTTCCAGATTGATGCTGAGATCGTCGACGAGCAGGATGCTGCGCGGGACGATGGCGGTGGCCGGCGTGGCGTCGTCCTGGCGCTTGCGGCCTTCATCCTCCCTCGCCTCGACCAGCGGCAGGTCGAAATGGAAGCGCGAGCCCTCGCCGACGATGCTCTCGACGCCGACCGACCCGCCCATCAGTTCGACCAGCCGCCGCGAGATCGAGAGCCCGAGCCCGGTGCCGCCATAATGCCGGCTGATCGAACCATCGACCTGGACGAAGTCCTGGAACAGATGCGCGATCCGCTCCTGCGAGATGCCGATGCCGGTGTCGCTGACGCAGACGCTCATGCGCGTCCCGTCGGCCGAGCGCGCGACCGACAGCGTCACCGCCCCTGATGGCGTGAACTTGACCGCGTTGTTGAGCAGGTTCAGCAGCACCTGCCGCACCCGCGCTTCGTCGGCGACGATGCGGGCGGGGAAATCGGCCGCGAAGACGCAGTCGAGCCGCAGGCCCTTCTGGTCGGCGAGGCCGCGCGTCAGCGCGACGCAATCGTCGGCAAGCTCGGCGAAGTCGAGCGGCAGCAGTTCGAGCTCGACCTTGCCGGCCTCGATCTTGGCGAGGTCGAGCACGTCGTTGAGGATCGTCAGCAGCGAGGCTCCGGCCTTCTCGATCAGCCCGATCTGGCGGCTGAGGTCGGGGTCGCGCCCCTGCCGCGCCCGCGCCAGCGCGGCGAAGCCGAGGATCGCGTTCAGCGGCGTGCGGATCTCGTGGCTCATCGAGGCGAGGAACTGCGTCTTGGCCTGGCTCGCCCGCTCGGCCGCTTCCTTGGCCCGGCTCAGTTCGTCGGCATGGGCCTGCCGCTCCGAGATGTCGCGGGCGACGACGAAGAGCCGTTCGCTTTCGCGGCCGATCTCGTGGACCGGCGTGATGATGAACTCCCACCAGCGCGCGACGCCGCCGAGCGTCGGGCACATCCTGATGAAGCGGTCGGTCTGGCCGCCGCGGACCCGGCGCAAGGCGAGGTCGACCCGGGTGCGGTGCTCCTCCGGAAACAGTTGCGAGAAGTGCCGGCCCCGCACGCTCTCGAAATCCTCGATCTCGAACAGCTCCTGGCCGAGATCGCTGATGAAGGTGATGTGGCCGTCGAGATCGAGAAGCTGGATGCAGTCCGGGCTGGAATTGACCAGCGTATTGGCGAAGGCGGCGCTGGCGTTCATCTCGTCGATCGCCCGCCGCTGCTCGGTGACGTCGGTATAGGTTCGCACCGCCCCGCCATTGGGCAAGGGCGTGGTCCTGATTTCGAGCACGCTGCCGTTGCGCCGCGCCCGCTGGTAGCAGCCCGGGGTTTGCGCCAGCGCGCCCCGGATAATATTCTCGCGCATCTCCGGCGTCAGATCGTCGAATTCGCCCTGACTGTCCTGCCAGGCGAAGACTTCGGCCGATAGCGGCCGGCTGGCCATCAGCGCCTCTGGCAGGTCGAGCAGTTCGAGCGCCCTCGCATTGTAGAGTTCGGTGCGCTGGTCGGGGCCGACCATCAGCAGACCCTGCTGCATGTGCTGCAGTGTCGTGCGCAGATGGGCGTCGGCGCGGTCGCGCTGACGCAGCATGCGGATCAGCATCAGGCCGAGCCCGAGCAGCGACATGGCGCAGAGTCCCGCGACCAGGAAGTCGCTGGAGAGCTCCTGCGTCCAGCGCGCCAGCACCTCCTTCTGCGACAGCGAGACCACGGTGACCAGCGCGGTCGCCTCGAGACGGCGATAGCTGATGATACGGTCGACGCCGTCGATCGTGGAGCGCGTCTGGAAGGTGCCGCTCGGCCGCTGCGGGAGATGGTCGCGAAACAGCGGCCCGGCCGCGATGTTCTGGCCGACCTTGGCGACGTCGTAAGGCCGTCGCGCCAGGATCGTGCCGTCGTCGCGGAACAGCACGACCGTGCCGTTGGCGCCGATGCTGAGCGATTCGTACAGATCCTGCAGATAGGCCAGCGACAGATTCGCCACGATGATCGTGTCATCGACGCCCTGCCGCGGCGGGACGATCCGGCTGAGCGGCAGGAGCCAGCGTCCGGACTGGTCGTCGAGAACGGCGCTGCCGGTGCGAAGGCCTCCGGTCCTGTCGGCTCGCGCGGCCTCGGCCAACTCCGCCAGCGGACCCGCCCCGGCCTCCCGCGACCGGACGAAGTCATAGAGGATCGTACCGCTGCCCCGGTCGATCAGCGCGACGGAGTGCAGATGCGGCAGGCCGCGCGCCACATCGGCGAGCCAGCCGTCGAGGAAGCTGCGCCGCGTCGTGTCCGACTGATCGGGGCCGAGCTGCTGCCCGGCCGTCGTCATCACGATCTGGATGGAGTCGATCATCCGCGCCGCGTGCCGGTCGAGCACGGCGACGAGGTTCTCGGTGTTGGCTCCCGCGTCGCGCAGCGCCCGCTGGCCGGATTGCCAGAGGAACCAGCCCGTGGTCGCGATCAGCAGGCTCGCGGCCGTCAGCACGCCGACGAGGATCGCCGGCGCGGTGATGCGCCGCGAACGCAGCTGCCACGATCCTGTCGTCATGCGCCTGTCAGCCCCGCTTTCCATCGCAACCCCAAACGGGCGCGGCAGCCAGCCTCGCAAACGCAAAGCCCCGCAAATCCAAGCACATGCCTGGTTAACGAAGCGTCAATTCGCGCCGGTTCAGGCCGCCCTGCGCAATGCTGCGATGGTGGCGTGCGCCCGCATCAGGGCGGTCCGGACCGCCGCGCAGGCGGCAGGCTCGCGCCCGGTCGCCGCGCAGGCGCTGTTGAGTTCGGCAAAGCCGAGCATCGCGGCGCAGCTGGCGAGTTCGGCGATGCGGCCGGCGCGCTGTGCGTCGAACCCGTCAGCCTCGGCGAGCGTGGCGATCTCGCCGAGCAATTGCCGCGTCAGCCGCTCGACCGAGGCCTGCCCCAGCGCCGCGACGAGCGCGTCATGGACGGCGTGGTCGAGCAGGGGCTGAACCGGTGCTGGCTCGGGCGCATCCTGTCGGGCCGGCTCGCGCAGGACGTCGCCGATCGCGCCGGCCAGCGTCTCGGGCGAGAACGGCTTGGCGAGCAGCGTCGTCCGGCCCAGCGCCGCAAATCCGGCATGGTCCTGGTCGGAGAGACCGGATGCGATCACGATCAGGGGCATCGCGGCATGCGCCTGCCGCAAGCTCCGCAGGGCGGCCAGCGCCGCCTCCCGCGCCGCCGGCGTCGCCGCGACATCGACCAGCGCGATGTCCTGCCGCGAACCGGCCGCGACGAAGATCGCCGCTTCGATATCGGGCGCGCGGCAGACATTGTGCCCGCCTTGCGTCAGCAGCAGCGTCAGTATCTCGCCGCCGACCGCGCCGTCATCGACCAGCAGCACGCGCGCCGCGCCTGTGGCGGGTTGTCCGATGTCGGGGGTGATCGGCGATGTCATCGCCGGCGCGGCCTCGCGCGTCGCCGGCAGGGTGAAGCCGGTCAGCGGGCCGGTTTGCCGCTCGTGGGCGGCGACATCGCCGCCGACGAGCGCGATCAGCCGTCGCAGCGTCGCCGAACGGATCGTCCGCAATTGCGCGATCACGCCGGCGTCGCGCCGCGCGCCGACGTCGCCGGCTTCCCTCGGCGCCTCGGGCAGATGCGCCAGCCTGAAGCCGAGCGCCGGGTCGTCGCCATCGGCGAAGCCGACATGCAGCGTCGCCGCGCCAGGTCCCAGATGCACCGCATCGTCGAGCATGGTCAGCAGGATCTGGCTGAGGCGGTGGGCGTCACCGCGGACATGGCCGGGCACTGAGGCGTCGATGCGCCAGGCGAGGCGCGGCGCGCCAGCGGGCGCGACATCGCGGATCATGGTGACGGCGTTCTCGACCAGTTCGGCCGGGTCGAACCCGGTCAGGCTGGCGTAGTGCGGCGCGGGCTCCTTCAGATAATCGACCACGGTCTCCGTCACCAGCAGCACGTCCGAAAGGGAGTCCAGCGCGCGCGTCAGCAGGTCGCGCGCCCCGCTCGCCTCGGCCGGCGGGCGGCGCAGATGGCTCTCGATCGCGGAGCGCAGCACTGAGAGCGGCGTGGCGACGCCGTCGAGCAGGATCGGCCGCAGCGCGGGGCCGGGCGTGCCGGCCGGCGCAGTCTTCGCGACCGGCTCCACCGGCGGGGCGGATTCGGAGACGGCTGCGGATGGCGCTTCGGCCTTCGCCGCGGGCGGCGTCAGCACGATCACGCTCGCCTCGGCCGGTGCGGGCGCAGCGACCCGACCCGGGCCCGCGCCGAGCAGCGTCGCGACCTTGCGCCAGCTCTCCCCGTCGGCGACCTTGAACAGCCCGTCGCAGATGTCGGCATGGTCGTCTGACAGCCCGATCACCGGCCGTTTGCGATCGGGATCGCGGCGCGAAATCCGGATCGCCTCGTTGATGCCGTGGCGCTCGAGCAGCAGCACGAGCTCGGCCTGCGCCGGCTCGACCAGCTCGAAGCACAAGGCCAGCGCCGTCGCCTGCTCCGCCGAAGGCGCAGGGCAGATGCAGGCGCGCGGGCGCAGCGGCAGGCCGTGATTGCGCCAGAGCGACAGCGTCGCCTCGCGCGGGGCGGCTCCGGGCGCGCCCGAACCGCCGGCCTGCGCGCCGGCGCAGAGCCGCTCGAGCGTCTCGAAAAGGTCGGCCGGCTTGATCGGCTTGGGCAGGATCGCCTTGAACACCGCGTCCGAGCCGCGCCGCGCCGCCAGACCGTTGCGGTCGGCGGTGAGGCCGATCAGCACCGGCGTCGCGCCTTCGCTCGGGTGCTGCTCGCAGAGCAGGCGACCGAGCATGTAGCCGTCCATCTCCGGCAGGTGATAGTCGATCAGGGCCGCATCGTAGCGGGTCCGGCGGGCGCGATCGAGCGCGCTGAAACCGTCGGTGACGACATCGACCTCATGCCCCTGGCTGACCAGCAGCGAGCGGATGATGTCCTGCGAGATCGGATCGTCTTCGATGAGGAGGATGCGGCGCGACATGGGCTGGCCTCTCGGATTGGCGGACAAACGGACGAAAGCGGCTTGGTCTCAATCGGTCGGTGACGGCGTGCGGCCATGCAGCGCGATGACGCGCACGGGGCCGACTGCCGCCGAGCGTGTCGTCGGGCCGCGATAGGCCTCGGCCGGCAGGCTCGCATCGAGCGCGGGCGCTGCCTGTCCGGCCGCGTGTGCGACGCCGGGCGGCAGGGCGGTGACGGGCGCGAGATAGCGCCCGCCGCCATAGGCCGCCTGCGGAGCGGGCTGATGGCGCTCCGGGGCGAGGGCGGGAGCCTGCGCGGTGGGCCTCATCGCCACATGGGCCGTCGCCGGGCGGCGCACCGGCGCGGGCTTGGTCTGGCCCCGGCCGGCGCTGCCGATGTCGAGTCTGTCGAAGCCGCCGGCGATCTGGTCGAGCGTGGCGTCGTCGCGGCAGATCAGGCCGCGCCAGGAGGCGTCGCCGCCCAATCTGCTGCGCACGCGGGCGTCCGCGCCGTCAAGCCACTGCCAGGCGTAGACGCAGCGGCGCGGCCCCGGCCCGGCGATCAGCGCCAGCCCATAGGGGCCGAAAGCGTTATGACGCGGCTGCGTCAGCACGCGCGGGCGCTCGCCCGGAAAGGCCTCGGCGAGTTCAGCCCGTATCCCGGCCTCGCTCGGCCGCTCGCTGGCGGGGGCCTTGCCGCCATGGACGCTGAGAAGCAGGCGGTTGCGGTCGCCGCCCTCGCGCCGCGCCAGCGCGATCTCCTGAATCCGCCGCCCGCCCTCGCGGCGTTCGCCGACCGACAGGGCCGCCTCCGCGCCAGGCGGCAGGCGCAGGAGCGCGGCTGACGCCGGCAGGTCTCTGACCAGGATCGGGGCGGCCTCGAATGACGGCGCGGCGGACGATGACGAGGCGAAAGCCTCCAGCGAACGCGTGTTGCGCACCTCGTCGCGCGGGCTGCAGCCGGCGGCGGCCAGCATCAGCAGGGCGGCCGCGACGGGCCGGAGCAGGAGGGGACGAACGGTCATGGGCTGGGTCATCGACATCGATCCGGTTCAGCGCCGGAAGCGCAGGGCGGCGGATTCGCCCTGGCCGGAATGGGGTTCGGAAGGCGCGGCCTGCCGCGCCGGCGCATCTGTCTGTGCCGGGCTGGCAGCCCAGAGCGTGCCGCGCGCCGGGCGCTGCTCGCCGGCGGAGATGCCGGCCGGCTCGGCCGCGCCGTTCCAGCCCGGCAGCAGCGTGAAGCCGAGCTGCTCATAGGGCATGGCGGTGACGCCGCCGACGCGCCGCGCCACCAGCGGGCGCGCCTCGTTGCCGCGCGCCCGGAAGCCCTCGCTCGCGCCGCGCGCCGCGTCGGGGAAGCGCAGCGGGTTCTCGGGCGAAACCGCGATCGGGAAATCGCCGCGCTTGACCGCCGCATGCGGCTCCTGCGCCAGCGCCGAACCGGGCTGCGGCACGCGGATGGCGGCGAGCGTCGCGGGCCGGATCGTCTCGTCGGCCATCCGCGCGCGGGGCTGGTCGCAGGGGCCGGGCGGCGTGTCGCGCCCGTCGCGGAAGATCAGCGCCACCACCTTGGGGAACAGCCCGTCATAGCGGTTGACCAGCTCGATGAAGTCGCGCTGGCGCTTGAGACGCTGCAGCGAGAGCGCCTGGCCGTAGATCGTCGCCTCCTTGGGCAGCCAGGCGCCGGCGCGCTGGAACCAGTCGAGCGCGGTCTCGAACTGGCAGGAGTTGTAGGCATACCAGCCGAGCGCCTGCGCGCCCTCGCCGGAACGGCTCTCCAGCGTGACGCGGGCATAGCGCGCCAGCCGCTCGGGCTCGATCGCGGGCGGAACCGGCTTCGTCAGCTCACTCTCCAGCACGTCGATGAACAGGATCGCATTGTTGACCAGCGGCTCGCGCCAGGCGAAGGCGACCTCCTCGGCCTCGCGGCGCATGCCCTGCCGCAGCAGCGTATGCGCCAGTCCGTGCGCGATCATGGCGTCGCCGCCGCGCGCGATCGCCAGCTTGAACCAGACGAGCGCATCCGAGGTGCGGTTCTGTTTCAGCGCGAGCCACGCCACGAGCCCGGCCTGACCGGCGTCGTCGGCCGATTTCGCATAGGTCTCGAAGGCGGCGAGTTCCGCCGGCTCCAGCGGCGTCTGGCGCTCGCCATGCAGAAGCGCCGCGATCCGCCCGCGGGTCACGGCGATGGCGAGCGCGGCGAATTCGGGTGCGCCGTTGCTGTCGGTCTTGCCCATGGCGAGCAGGAGTTCGACATCGGCCATCGGCAAAAGCGAGATCGCCTTGTGGATCGTGGCGCTGCGCTCCTTGGCGTCGGAGCGGCGGGTCAGGATCGCGGCATAGAGCGCGAACGCCTCGGGCTGGCGGTCGCTGCGGGCGAAACCCTCAGCCACGGCCCAGGCCAGTTCGACATCGTCGACATCGCCGCTCTTGCCGAATTCGCCGGCGAGATCGGCGACGGCGAGCCATTGCGACGCCTTCGCCTTGCCCAGCAGCGCGATCCGCATCTCCTTGCGACGGAGCTTGCGGGCGAGGTCGTCGGAGGGCCGCCAGCCGGGTTCGGCGCGCTGGCGCGTGGCGATAACGCGCTTCAGCCCGTCGAGATCGCCCGACGCGAACAGCGCCCAGAGCGGCTTCTCGTCGGCCTGGCCCGGCCGCGCCGTCCAGATGTCGTCGGGCACGCTCCAGCCCGGATGCAGCGCGGCCAGCCGCTTGCCCTCGGCCTCGGCGCGGGCGCGCTGGCCATGGGCGGCGTAGAAGCGCAGCGCCGTCTCGTCGACGCCTTGCGCCGCAGCCGCAAGCGGGGTCAGCAGCGCCGCCAGAAGGGCGATCCGGATCAATGTCTTAGGCAGGTTCAATCCTGCAGGCATGACGGATACCTCATGCGCGCGGCGGTGAGCGCCAGCAGATGCAGCGTCGCCGGATAGTAGTTCTCGGCAGCGGGAAGATTGCGCAGATGGCGCGGGAAGGCCGCGCCCGTGCTGGCGCAGGCCGAGAGCGCCGGCAGCGCCTCGTAGCCGCGCTCCTCCAGCAGTGTGGAAGGCTGCCCCTGCGCGATCTCGACCAGCGCGACGCCCTTGCGCGGTTTGCCCGTCCAGACCGCGAGATAGCTCGCATGATGGCGCGGCTGGTCGTAACCCGCCCAGGCCAGATAGAGCGGGATGCGGATCGCGTTGTAGGAGAACTGCGCCGGGAACCCTTGCGCCGGCTGCGGCTCGCCGCCGGTCAGCGTGATCCAGTCGCTCGGCAGTTTGGCGGGGCCGAAACGCGCCTTCTCGATCAGCTTCAGACCGGCGCGGCCGAGCCCCGCCCAGTCGAACTCGGGCGCGACCAGCGGCAGGCGGGAAAACGCCGGGAAGACGTAGTAGGACAGGTTCAGCACCGGCCCGTCCGGGCGGTCCTGCGCCGAGAAGCCGGCCAGCCCCGGCAGCAGCAGCGCGCCATGGGCGGTCTTGAGCAGGATCAGCTTGCGCCCGATCTCGACCGCGACGCGGCGCGCCGCGACCTTGTGAGAGACATCGCCCCAGGCCTCGGCCGCTTCCGTCAGCGCCCAGGCGATCAGCAGGTCGCCATCGCTGGCGTTGTTCATGTCGGCGACGGCGGGGCGCTTCTCCGGCTCCCAGCGCCAGGCGGCGAGCTGGTCGTCCCGCACGAACAGGTTGGCCCGCGTCCAGCCCCAGATCCGCTCGAAGCCGGCGCGGTCGTCGGCCGCGACCGCCAGCAGCAGGGCGTAGCCCTGGCCTTCGCTATGGCTGATCGAACCGTTGGCGGTATCGACCACCCGGCCGGCCTCGGTGACGAAGCGCGTCTTGTAGGCGCGCCATGCCTCCTTGTTCGGCAGCATGCCGTGGAGCCCGATGCCGCCTTGCGTCGGCGCGGCGGCCCGTGCCTCGGGAAGCGCCAGCATGCCGAGAGCAAGGCAGAGCCAAAGCGCGAAGGCCTTGAAGGAACGAGAGCCGGTCATTCCTGCCTCCTGCCGGTGTTGAGCACGAGCCAGAGCGTCGCGGCGGCCAGGCACAGCACCAGCGCCAGCACGAGTCCGACATAGGCGAGCGGGTTCAGCGAGAGCCAGCCGGCCGCGACGAGGCGCAGGTTCAGGACGTCGAACCCCTGCGTCGCGACATGGCGCAGCCGCTCGCCGGCGGGCAGGGCGATGACGCTCTCATCGGCGTTGAGGCCTGCGAGTCTGCCGCCGAGCCTGCCCCAGATCTGCGGATGCGTCAGGCACTCGACGCCGGCCTTCAGGGCGGCGGCGTCCGGCGCGGTGACCACGGTCCACAGGTTGCGCGACGCGGCGTCGGGGAAATCCTGCCCGACGATCAGCGCCGCGCGGGCCTGCACGACCTCGCTTTCGGAGGCTGCCGCGCCGGGCTCGACCGGAGCCCAGAAGGGCAGGGCCGGCAGGCTTGCCCGGAGCCCGAGGCGGGCGAGCGACAGGCCGGCCGGGGGCGCGGCCTCGTGCTTGAGTGCGGTCGTCGGGAGCATCGGCTGCGGCAGGGCGCAGCGCTGCGCCAGAACCTCGGCCTCGGAGGCCGGCGTCGGCGGGCGCAATCCTCCCGCCTGGGCCGCTCCGCGCCAGGCGTTCTCGAGCTCGACCGGGTCGATGCCGGCGGCGCGCAGCAGCGCCGGGTCGAGCCTGGGCGCGGGCGAGACCATCAGCACTTCGCCCGCCTCGCGCGCGGGCGGCGTCATGGCGAAGCTGAAGTCGATCGGCCGGCCGGCGGCGACCGCCAGACGCGCGGCCAGCGTCAGCGCCGCCGCCATGGTCTGGCGGTCGGGATTGGGCACGAACAGGATCGGCCGCGCGCCCTCGCGCGAAAACGGGAAGCCGCCCGCCGCCATCAGCGAAAGCTCCGGCGCGCGGCCGATGCGGGCGATGCGCGGCAGCACGAGTTCGCTGCGGTCGAGGATCTGGAGGCGGCGCAGCGAGGAGGCGCGCGAGACCTGGCAGGTCTCGTCGGCCTGCGTCGGCGTCTGCGCCAGGATCTCGATGCGGTTCTGGCCCGGCTTCAACAGGCGCAGCGGCAGGAAGATCTGGTTGCGTTCGAGGTCGTCGGCCGCGCCCGCCCGCAGCATCTGCGTCGCGGCGGTGTGGCCGTTGACCTCGACCAGGATGTTGGCCTCGCGGCCGAGTTCGGCGCTGTGCGAGCCGGCAAGGTTCAGCGCCATGCGGTCGTAATCGGCCGGCAGGAAGTCCATCGGCATGGCGATGTCGAGCCCGAGCCGGAACAGCCGGCCGGAAAACTCCGCGCCGGAGAACCCGGTCTGGCGCAGCGCGATCCGCTCCGACGCGCCGCTGGCGGCATGGCCGGGAAGGATGGCGGCGGCCTGAAGCCCCGTCTCGGTGCCGGTCGCGGCGGTGGCGAGGCGCTGGGCGTTCCAGCGCGCCAGCGCCAGATCGAGATCGGCTGTGCTGTTGCCGGTGACCACATAGGTCGGGCTGCGCCCCGCGACAGCGGGCAGAAAGCCGTAGCGCGGCCCGGCGACGGGGCCGAGATCGGCCAGTTCGGGCCGGGTCTGAAGCTCTTCTGACGTGCCGATGGCCAGCACGAGCCCGCCGCTCTCCGGCTCGGATCCGGCGATGTCGACCACCGGCTGCAATGAGCGAGCGGCGAGCGCGGCGATTTGCACCGCCCTGATCGCGCGCCCGGCCATCTCCGGCGAAAGCTTGCCCGCGAGCATGAGACGGATCGCGCTCGCGCCGTCGCGGCGCGGCGGCACGGCGGCGATGTCGGCCGGCGTCGAGAAGCCGCCGGCATGGCCCAGCAGCAGCCCGGTCTGCGCGGCGTCGAGCGCGGTCCAGAGTTCATAGGTCGCCGCCGGCGAGCAATCGACGCGGTGGCGCTGCTCGATCAGCAGGCGCACCACGTTGAAACCGGGCTTGAGCAGGCCGGCGGGGACCGCGAACTCGCGCGTCGCCACCGCGTCGGGCGGGGCGAGCGCGGTCCTGGCGATCACCGACCCATTGATGCTCAGCGTCGCCTGCGAGCCTTCCGGCATGACCGAGATCGCCGAGAGGAAGGCGAGCCGGAAGCGGGCGGGCTCGCGCGCCTGCTGCGCGGTCAGATGGACCGGCCATTGATTCTGCGCCCATTCGCCGGCGAAGCGAAACCCCTTCAGCGTCGTCGGCAGGCGGCGCAAGCCGTCATCGCGCGGCGCGGCGGCCACGATGGGCGGCGCGATGACCGCGGGCTCGGGGGCGGGTTCGCCGCGCGGCTCGGTCGGCAGCACGAAGCTGCGCACCGGGCCGACGCCGACGAAGCTCTGCGCATGCACCGCCGCCGCCGCGACGATGATGGCGGCGACGCCGGCGCTGAGCGCAGCGGTATGGGCAAGGCGCAGGCGCATCGGTTCAGGCCGCCCCCGCCAGCAGGGGCGCGCCATCGTCGATCGCGGCGGGCTGACGCGCGCCCGACAGGGTCGCGATCGAGGCGAGCCAGTCCTGCGCGGCGAGCCGGGGTTCGGTCGCAGCGACGGGACGCGTCTGGGCGGCGAGCGACTGAACGATGGCCGCGAAAGCCGCCGGATCGAAGGCCGGCGCGATTGCGGGCGCGGGCTCGACCGCGACGGTTTCGGTCTCGGCCTCTGGGCGCTTGCGGAAGGCGTAGGCCAGCGCGCGCAGCGGCTCTGTGACGCCCCAGAGCATGAAGCGGGCGCTGCCGCGCACCAGGCCGATCGGCTTGCGCCGGCTCTCGAGGAAGCGCGCGATCGCGCCGGCGTCGCCATACATCAGCTCCGCGACGGCGCGGTACTGCGCCGGCTTCAGCGCGGTGAAGGACAGCCCGCAGCGGCTGGTCTCGCCAAGTTGCGCGACATGGCTCAGCGACACCGCGACCGGCGGCTGTTGGCTGACGCCCTCGCAGGGCTCCACGGCAAGCAGGCCGGACGTCTCGCCCGCCTTGAGGACGAGCCCGACTGGGCGCGCCGCGATCACGACGCCGCAGCCGCCGGCCGAGACGTTCTCGATCGAGACCGGGATCGCGTGGCCCTCGACGCTCAGCATGCCCTTGCGCGTCACGCTCAGGCGCGGATGCCGGTCGACCTGTTTGCGCTCGGCGACGGCGCCGAGCGCCACGCCCGCGACCAGCAGGTTGAAGCCGGTCCACAGGCCGACGACCAGCATGAGTTCGGTGACGCCGGGCTCGAACAGATAGCGGAAGACGGCGGTCCCGACCCCAAGTGCCAAGAGCGCGAAGACGCCAAAGAACGGCCAGGCCAGCTCCGAGAGATGGTCGTTGTCGAGCGAGAGCCCCTTGGCGGTCACGTTGAAGGTCGGCTTTCGCGGCGAGGCGACGACGGAGACGATCGCCTTGGCCAGGAACACGCCCTGCACATATTCGTAGAGCTCCGACATCCACGGCCAGCGGACATGGCCGTAGAGATAGCTCTGCATCACCATGTTCACGGCGACATAGGAGAGCGTGTAGGCGATCGTCTCGTCGACGCTGGAGACGAAGATCTTCACGTCAAGGAAGATGTAGAGCAGCGGCGCGACCATGAAGATCAGCCGGGGGATGGGAAAGAACCAGAAGGTCATGCTCGACAGATAGGCGATGCGCTGGATCGGCTTGAGGCCCGCCCGGACCGCCGGGTTCTTCAGCATCAGGATCTGGAACATGCCCTGGCACCAGCGCGAGCGCTGGCCGATGAAGCTCGCGAAGGTCTCCGGCTGCAGACCCGCGATCAGCGGCTTGTCGACGTAGAGCGAGGTCCAGCCCTGCGCATGAAGTTCGAAGGCGGTCTCGCAATCCTCGGTGATGGTGATGCCCGAGAAGCCGCCGGTGGTGGCGAGCGCCGCGCGCCGCAGCAGCGCCGCCGAGCCGCAGAAGAACGAGCCGTTCCACTTGTCGAGCCCGCGCTGCGTCACCGCATAGAACATCTCGTTCTCGGACGGCATGCTCTGGAAGGTGCGCAGGTTCTTCTCGATCGGGTCGGGATTGAGGAAGACATGCGGCGTCTGCACGAGGAAGAGCTTCGGATCGCGGGCGAAATGGCCCACCGTCTCGCGCAGGAACTGCCGGAACGGCGCGTGGTCGGCGTCGAAGACGACGACGATCTCGGCCTTCGAATGCGCCAGCCCGTTGTTGAGGTTGCCGGCCTTGGCGTGTTCGTTCCTCGCCCGCGTCAGATAGACCGCGCCGAGTTCGCGGCACAGCGCCTGCAGCGTGGCGCGGCGGTTGCGGGCGCTGGCGGCCTTGGCGGCGTCCTTGTCGTTGCATTTCTGGTCCGAGCCGCCATCGTCGAGCAGCCAGACCGTCAGCTTCTCGGCCGGGTAGTCCATGTTCTTCGCGGCGGCGACCGTCATCGCCAGGATGGTCTCGTCCTCATTGTAGCTCGGGATGAAGACGTCGACGCTGGGCAGGCTCGCAGCCTCGTCGCGCGGCAGGCTCTTGCGGCGCAACGGATCGGCGTTGATGACGAGGCTGATCGCCAGCACGAAGGCGCAGAACAGCTCCGCGCCCAGCAGCACCACGCCGAAGCCGAAGCCGACGGCGTCTGCGACCGGCGGCAGCGTCGAGGTCAGCCGCCAGTAGAGATAGCGCAGCAGCACGGTCGAGCCGAGCGCGAGGAACAGGTAGCGCGTCCAGGCCAGCCGCGGCAGCCGCGCCAGCACGACGAGCCCGGCGACGACGACGAGGCCGAGCGCCCCTTGCGCCTGCACGCTGACCGGCTGCGTCACCAGCAAGAACATCAAGGCTCCGCAGACGAGCCAGCAGCTCCAGCGCAGCGCCGCGACGAGGCGGGCCGGTCCAAAACGCGCCATCGCGGCGGGCGCGGAGAGCGTGGCGTCGGCGATGGTTGCGTCGGTCATGGTCGCGTCCGTCATGGCGTCAGAACTGCGCCCGGACATCGACAGCGCCATAGACGCCGCTCTTCTGTTCGCGGTCGTACTGGTAGCCGGCCGAAAGCGAGGCCTGGATCGGCCCGAGCTGCAGCCCCGTCAGATGCGCGCCGATGCGGAACTGGTTGTAGAAGTCGTTGCCGAGGACAGCGACCTCGGGGCCGAGATAGATGTCGCCACTAAGCCGGTAGCCGGCCTTGATCCGGCCGAAATAGGCCATGTCGTTGGTGCTGAACGAGCCATAGGCCTGCACCATCGTGCGCTCGCTCGGCCTGGCGTAGAAATCGAGCGCGCCCTTCAGCCCATAGCTCGTGCCGATGACCGGGTTCGCCGGGTCGGCCACCGAAAGCGAGGTGTTGCGCACCGACAGGCCGACGAAGCCTGCCAGCTTGGCCTCGCGCCAGACCCATTCATAGCCGGCGAGCGCTGCGCCCTCGATCTGCTCGCCGCGCACCTTGGCCCCATTATCGGCGCGATACTCATAAGTTCCCGCCAGCGCCTCGACGCGGATGCGCGCCCCGCTTTCGCGCAAGGAACCGCCGATCGCGGCCGTGCCGCCGGCATTGGCGAAGACCGAGTTGTTCGAGGTCACCGTGGTCGAGGCGTCGAGGCTGACGATCCAGTCCTCGGAACCATTGGGGGCGGCGGCGCCGGTGTACCAGTCGGCGGCGCGGGCCGCATCGATCGACAGGGCAAGCGCCACCAGAAGGGCGACGTCGCGTCGGATCGGGGAAGGACGAAAACGCAACATGACGCGGACAGCCTCGTTTCAGCCCTGTCGATGCTTCCTGCGAAAGCACGTCGGGACAGGCCGAAACTCGAGCTGGCGCTGTAAACAAAGGCTTGCCTGCGGCGGTCGCAGCGCCGGCGCGGACGGACTAGGCCATTCGACCGGGACAGGGCGGCCCGCGACGCGTGAACGCGCCGTGACGGGCGGACAGGACGTCGCCTCCGCCGGGCGCGATCGTCGCAAATGCGCGGTTTTCCGGTCATCATCGGGTAACCATGCCGCAGGGGTTGCGCGCCCTGTTCCGCCGGCGGTTATCGACCCGTCCGATCGGCCTAGTCCGTCCGGTTGCGTTGCCGGTCGCCAGGACCGCGCCCGCGCCCGCGCCCCGGTTGCAAGGCGCTTGGACCGTCGGCCGTTCTGCCGTTAGCGTTAACCCGTCGTGAAGACCGGGGGGCGCTTTCTCGGCTCATCCGCCCGCTGCCCGTTCGATAGTCCGAAGGCTCCGCTCGCCATGGCCGTTTCCCGTTCCTGCGCCCTGATCGCCGATGACGACGCCTTCTTCCGCATCGCGCTGAGCGCCATCCTGACAAGACAGCTCGGCTTCGAGACCGTGCTGGAGGCAGGCTCGCTCGATGACGCGCTGGAACTGCTCGGCACCCGCCCCGACATCAGGCTGGCGCTGTTCGACCTGTCCATGCCGGGCATGAAGCAGGCGGCGAGCCTGGCGGCCGTGCGCGAATGCGCCGAGCAGGTCACGCTCGCGGTCGTCTCGGGCTCGACGGCGCGCGAGGATATTCTCGGCGCGCTCGGGGCCGGCGTGCATGGCTACATCCCCAAGGTCATCGGGCCGGCCGAACTCTGCCGCGCTCTGGAGACGGTGTTGTCCGGGCAGATCTATGTGCCCGCCTGTCTCGCCCAGCCCCCTGCCTCCGACGCCTCCGCCGCGCCGCTCTCATCCGAGCAGGCCTCGGCCAGCACGGCCAGGCTGACGCCGCGCCAGCGCGAAGTGCTCGATGCGCTCGTGCTCGGCCGCTCCAACAAGGAGATCGCGCGCCAGCTCGGCCTCGGCGAGGGCACGGTCAAGATCCATGTCGCGGCGCTGCTGCGGACCTTGCGCCTGCCAAACCGCGCCGCGGCGGCCGCCTATGGCGCGCGCAACGCGCAATAGCGTCGGTCATCGCCGGCCTCGCGCCCTACATCACGGCCTTCGGCAGCCAGAGCGCGAGCTGCGGAAACCACATCAGGATGAGCACGGCGAGGATGTAGACCAGCACGAACGGGATCACGCCGGAGAACACGTCGGTGATCGGCCCGCCATCCTTGCGCATGCCCTGCAGGACGTAGAGCACCGTGCCGTCGGGCGGCGAGACCAGCGCGATCTCGACCAGCATGGTGACGATGACGCCAAACCAGATCGGGTCGTAGCCGAGCGCGACGACGACCGGAAAGACCACCGGGATCGTCGTCACCACCATGGAGAAGCCCTCCATGAAGGTGCCGAGCGCCAGATAGAAGCCGATGATCAGCAGCATGATCGCCCAGGGCGGCAGCGGCATCTCGCTGACGAGCTTGGCCAAGGCTTGGGGCACGCCCAGCCCCACGAAGACGTAGTTCAGCACATAGGCCCCGAACAGGATGAGCCCGATCAGCGCCGTGTTGCGCGCCGTCGCCTCCGCCGAGGCGTTGAGCATCCGGAAATTCAGCCGGCCCTCGATCGCCGCGAACACCATCGCGCCGATGACGCCGAGCGCAGCCGACTCCGTGGCGGTCGCGAGCCCGCCATAGATCGTACCGAGCACGATCAGGATCAGCAGCGCCGTCGGCAGCAGGTCGAGCAGGCTGCGCAGCTTCACCTTCAGAGGAATGCGCGGTGCGTCCCTGTCGACGAGTGGCGCGGCGGTGCGCGCCTTCCACAGGATCACCAGCACGAACAGCACGACGACGAGGATGCTCGGCCCCACCGCGGCGAGATAGAGCGCGCCGACCGAGGTCTCGGTGATCAGCCCGTAGATGATGAAGGTGATGCCGGGCGGGATCAGGTTTCCGAGCGCGCCGCCGGCCGCCAGCGAGCCGAGCACCATCTTGGGATCGTAGCGCGAGCCCTGGAAGAACGGCAGCGCGACCGAGCCCATGGTTGCAGCCGTCGCGACCGATGAGCCCGAGATCGCCGAGAACACGCCCGATGCGGCGATATTGGTGTGCAGAAGCCCGCCGGGCATCCGGTCGAGCCAGACATTGAGCGAGCGGTAGAGCCGCTCCGACAGCCCCGAGCGCAGCAGGATCTCGCCCATCAGCAGGAACAGCGGCACCGCCACCAGCACGAAGCTGGAGGAGGGGTTCCAGACGGTCTGGCCGATGAAGGTCCAGAACGGCCGGTCGGAGAAGGCAAAGCCCACGATCAGGCCGAGCACGCCGAGCGCCGCCCCGATATAAATGCCGGCCCCGAAAAACACGAGGAACAGCCCGACCAGCAGCAGAACCTCGCCGATCAGGTTGGTGTTGGGGCCGACGCCCATGAAGCTCATACCGACCATCAGGCCGACGAGCGTGAGCAGGAAGACGATCGCGATCATCGGGTCGTCTCCTTGGCCGTATCCTGGGGAGGCAGCGCCCCGACGGCCTCCAGCGCCTCGGCCGCCTCCTCGTCATAGCTGCGCGCATGCAGCATCGCCTCGGCCTCGGCTCCGCGCCCGGCGATGACCAGCAGCGTCGCCTCCGCCAGCATCAGCAGGATCAGCACGAGGAAGACGATGATGCCGAAGGTCCATAAGCCCTGCGGGATCCAGAGCGGCGTGCGCAGCACGCTGATATCGGTCGCCCCGAACAGCAGCGATTCATCGACCAGTTCCCACGCGCCCTTGGCGAGGAAGCCGATGAACACCGCCAGCGCCGCCAGGCTGAGCAGATGCATCGGGTAGCGGATCTTGGGCGGCAGGAAGTTGATCAGCACGTCGATGCGAACATGGGCGCGGCTGGTCAGCGTATGCGCCAGCGCCCAGGAGATGCCGAAGGCGAGGCTGTAGCCGGTCAGCTCCGTCGTCGCCTGCGAGGAAAAACCCAGGAAGCGCCGCGCCAGCACGTCGAAGGTGATGAAGGCGGCGCACAGGATGAAGCCCCAGCCGGCGGCATAGCCCATGCCGGTGCCGAGTCTGGCGATCATCCTTCGACAGAAGGACGCCGCGACGATCGAGGATGAGAGCATCGCGGCGTTCAGTCCTTACTTGGGTTCGTAGCGTACCCCGGTGATCGGGGCGACCAGCCGGTTGTAGGTTTCGCCGCAGCGCTCGCCGCAACGCTTGACCCATGCCGGCAGCACGGCGGTGCTCAGGCTGGCGCGCAGGGTCGCCATGTCGGCGTCGGTCGGACGCGTCACGGTCATCGGCTTGTTCTCGACGACATGGCCGATCTTGCAGCCCTCCTTCTTGCCCGAGTTGCAGGCGATGCCGTCCTCGGTCGCCTCCAGCCCAAGCGCCCATTGCTGGTCCTCGACCTGCTTGAACGTAGCCTGCAGGAAGGCGCGCACGTCCGGATCGAGCTTGTTCCACCAGGCGAGGTTGGCGACATAGGCCGAATTGCCCCAGGAGACGGGCAGGGCGTACATGTGCTTGGTCACCTCGTACCAGCGCGCGCCGTTGCCGGTCGCGGTGCCGGTGATGGCGCAGTCGACGACGCCGCGCTCCAGCGCGCCATAGACTTCCGGAAAGCCGATCGCGGTCGGCTGCGCGCCGAAGGACTGCACGAAATCATTGGTCGAGCCGCCTGCGGTGCGGATGCGCCGGCCCTTGAGGTCGGCGAGGCTCGTCACCGGCTCGCGGCAGTAGAACACCTGCGCCGGATAGGGGAAGGTCGCGATGATGCGCACCCCGAAGCGCTCCAGCTCCTTGTTGACCTCCGGCAGCACCGCGTCGATCACCTTGCGCGATTGCGCGTGGGAGGGATTGAGGCCCGCCAGATCCGACATCTCCAGCATCGGCACGTCGCCCGCCACGGTCGGCAGCGCCGGCGCGCCGATGTCGATCTGGCCCGAGCGGATCACGCGCAAAAGCTCCGGCCCGGTCAGCGCCCGTTCCGGCCAGCTCGCCAGCGTCACCTTGATACGCCCGCCGCTCTTCTCCGGGATGCCCTCGCGCAGCATCGGGATGTCGACCTTGGTATATTGCGGGATGGTCGGCGAAAGCTGCGTCACCATGGTGATGGCGACGGGCGGCCCGGGCGGCAGGGTCTGGCCCGTGCTTGGGCCGGCCTGCATCAGGGCGGCGGCTGCAAGCGCCGTCGCTGCAAGGCGATAACTCGATGTCATGGGTTCATCCTCCCGGTGCGCCGCCGCAGGCTGGCGGCGCGGCTCTCGCATCATGGATGCAATCGCCGCGCCTGCAAGCGCGCGGGGCGTGCGAAATCCCCTTCCCCCCGCTTGCGGCGGGGAAGGGCTAGGGATGGG
>Ga0209902_100683_pt1 | contig 29443 bp, 26 predicted proteins | sample FECB27metaG_FD_188304 | JGI IMG/M metagenome (GOLD analysis project Ga0209902, IMG submission 188304) | Cyanobacterial communities from the Joint Genome Institute, California, USA - FECB-27 (SPAdes) (version 2) | ecosystem: Environmental > Aquatic > Thermal springs > Hot (42-90C) > Microbial mats...
GCCTGACCGGCGCGCCGCCGGGGCCTCCCGGGGCCACGAAGACGTCGCCGAACCCGCTGCCGAAACGTGGCGAAGACCCATTCCGAGCCTCCTCACCAACGCAGGCCTCGATTCCGCAACGATCCCCTTGAGGGGGAGGGTCGTCGCGCGAAGCGCGGCGGGGTGGGGTGACTTCGGGCGGGAGCCCGCACGCGAATTGCACCGCTGCGACCGTTGCAGCTTCTTCCGCCGCCTCCCGGCGGCGCCACCCCACCCCGGCGACCTGCGGTCGCCGACCCTCCCCCTCAAGGGGAGGGTGGTGAACTTACCCAACGGTCGCGAGGCTTGCCTCCGCTGACCGGAATAACAGGGAGACGAGACGATGGCCGACGCAGTCCGGGCCGATGCAGCCCGCGCCGAGAGCACCCACGCCGACGCAGCCCTCGGCGAGTCCGCAGCCGCCGCGCGCCGACCGGGTCGTGGCCGCATCTACGGGTCGATCACCGAGACGATCGGCGATACGCCGCTCGTGCGCATGGACCGGCTGGCGAAGGCGCTGGGCGTCGGGGCGACGCTGCTCGGCAAGCTCGAGTTCTTCAACCCGATCGCCAGCGTCAAGGACCGCATCGGCGTCGCCATGATCGACGCGCTGGAAGCCTCCGGCACGCTGAAGCCGGGCGGCACGATGGTGGAGCCGACGTCAGGCAACACCGGCATCGCGCTCGCCTTCGTGGCGGCGGCGCGCGGCTACCGGCTGATCCTGGTGATGCCGGAATCGATGTCGGTCGAGCGCCGCAAGATGCTGAAGCTGCTCGGCGCCGAGCTGGTGCTGACCGAGGCGGCGAAGGGCATGAAGGGCGCCATCGCCAAGGCCGAGGAACTCATCGCCGAGATCCCCGGTTCGGTGATGCCGCAGCAGTTCCGCAACCCGGCCAACCCGGCGATCCACCGCGCCACCACGGCGGAAGAGATCTGGACCGACACCGGCGGCAACATCGACGCCTTCGTGGCGGGCATCGGCACCGGCGGCACCATCACCGGCGTGTCGCAGGTGCTGAAGCCGCGCAAGCCGTCGCTGCACGTGGTGGCGGTGGAGCCGGTGGACAGCCCGGTGCTGTCGGGCGGCACGTCCGGCCCGCACAAGATCCAGGGCATCGGCGCCGGCTTCGTGCCGGAGGTGCTGGACACCCACGCTTTTGACGAGGTGATCAAGGTCTCCAACGACGAGGCCTTCCAGAACGCTCGGCTGCTCGCCCGCCTCGAGGGCATCCCCGGCGGCATCTCGTCGGGTGCGGCGGTGACGGCGGCGGCGGTGGTCGGCCGGCGGCCGGAGTTCGCCGGCAAAACCATCGTGGTGATCATCCCGTCGTTCGCCGAGCGCTATCTGTCGACGATGCTGTTCGAGGGGCTGGAGTAGGCCGGCGGCGCCGTCGGGTCGGCCGTGGCGCGGGCGTCCGGGGGCGCCTGCTCAGGCGGCCGCGCCGTCCTGGATCCACGACGTGCCGCGCTCGTGGATCAGGCGGACGGCGATATCGACGGATTCCGGATCGTACCAGCGCCCGCGTCCCTGCATCAGCTCGGCCAGCACCACGTCGGTGGGCATGGCCTTCCGGTAGGGGCGGTAGGCGAGCATCGCCTCGGTGATGTCGGCGACGGCGAGGACCTGCGCCTCCTCGGCGATCTCGGACCCCTTCAGCCCGCGCGGATAGCCGGAGCCGTCCAGGCGCTCGTGATGCTGGGTGACCATCTCGACGATCGGCCAGTCGAAGTGGATGCCCCGCAGCAACTCGCCGCCGCGGGCGGCGTGGGTCTTGATCAGGGTGAATTCTTCCGGCGACAGCCGGCCCGGCTTGGTCAGAAGCTCGGCCGGGATGGCGATCTTGCCGATGTCGTGGAGGAGGGCGCCGATGCGCACGCCCTCGACCCGATCATCGCCCCAGCCCTTGGCGGCGGCGATGGTGGCCGCGAGCGACGCCACCTTGCGCTGATGGCCGGCGGTGTAGGGGTCGCGCACCTCGACGACCGTGGCGAGGGCGCCGACCGTTTCGATCAGCGCCGCCTTGACGCGCGAGACGGCGGCGAGGCGGCCGGCCTCGCTCTCCTCGTAGCGCACCAGGCTGTCGATGGTGGCGAGCGCCAGGCCGAGCTGACCGCAGAACGCCTCGATGGGGCCGAGTTCTTCCAGATCGAAGGCGGCGTCGCGGCCATAGAGCGACAGCGTCGCGAAGACATGGCCGGAAAAGCGCATCGGCACGACGATGGCGGAGCGGATCTCGCGATCGTGGCCGAACATCCCCTCGGCCCAGGCGAGGTCGGGGCGGATGTGGAGGTCATTCCACAGGCACGGCTCGCCGGTGCGGATCGCCTCCTGGGTCGGGCTGGCGATGTCGTCGCGCGTGCGTATGGATTCGACGATGGGCGGAAGCTTGTCCGCGAGCGTGCCGCAGGCGGCGAGCAGGCGCAGCGCGTGCACGTTGCCCTCGTCGACCTCGCCGATCCAGGCGAGCGCGAAGCCGGCGTCCTGCACCAGCGCGCAGGTGACGGCCCGGGCGATCGACGCCCGGTCGTGGTGGCCGGAGATCGCCACCATGCCGTTGACGACGGCGGTGAGGATGCGGTTCTTGCGGGCGAGCGCCGCCTCGGCGGCGACCTGCTCGGTGACCTCCCAGGCGACGCTGAGGACGTCGCGCTGCCCGGTCGCGGGGTCGATCAGCAGGCGGTTCGAGTAGTCGAAGACGTGCTCGGCGGCGCCGCTCCGAAGGCCGACACGGCCGGCGATCGGCTCACCCGTCGCCGCCACCCGGGCGACGTTCGCCCGCAGCAGCGCACGCCCCTCCTCCGGCCAGCCGGCTTCCTCGAGGTCGGGCTCGTGGTCGGGCGGGGACGAGCGCCCGAGCATCCGCCAGCCCGCCGCATTGGCGCGGCGGATGCGGCAATCGGCGGTGAACACCCAGATGCGGTCCTGAATGGTGTCGAGCACGGCCTCCGAGAAGGCCTGCCGCTCCTCCGCCTCCACCCTTGCGGACCGGGCGGCCGTTGCCCCGGCGAGGACGCGGTCGGCGAGGCGGCGTTCACGGCGCAGGGCGGCGCGCACCGCAAGGAAGAGTGCGACGGCCGTCAGCGCGACATAGAGGAGGCCCTTCGAGATCTCGACGAAGGTCTGCCAGAGGTCCCCGACGTCGGTGAAGACGTAGTCGCCACCGATGATCCAGAGGGCGCCAAGCCCGGCGTAGACGAGGGCGATGCGGAGCGCCACTGTCGCCGGCTGTACACGCTCGGACACGGCGCCCTCACGCGACGGCTGGTCTGCGGACCTTTCGGCCGTCAACTCCGGTACTCCGCGGCTGCGTTGCGGCCGCCATCCGAGACAGTTTTCGCTCGCTTCCCTCAGACCGACGACCGGGGCACCAACGCTGTTCCCTGGGTCTCGCCGGACTTCGTCGCTATGACTGGGCAGCATGGGCCCGGAAGTCCCCGGGCTCAAGCCCAATCGACAACACGGATGCGCGTCCGGTCCGTGAGGAGAGGCCCGGGAGGCCGCATGCCATGCTGACCCAGGACGAGATCGCCCGCTATGCCCGCCATCTGGTGCTGCCGGAGATCGGCGGGCCGGGGCAGCAGAAGCTCAAACGCGCCCGCGTGCTGGTGGTCGGCGCCGGCGGGCTCGGGGCGCCGGTGCTGCTCTATCTCGCTGCCGCCGGCGTCGGCACGCTCGGCATCGTTGACGACGACGTGGTGGAGCTGTCGAACCTGCAGCGGCAGGTGGTCCACGACACGGGCTCGGTCGGGGCGGCGAAGGTCGACAGCGCGGCGGCGACGGTGATGCGGCTCAACCCGCACGTCGTCGTGGAGACGCGGCGCGAGCGGCTGACGGCGGCGAACGCGCCGGGGCTGGTGGCGGCCTACGACGTGGTGGTCGACGGCTCCGACAACTTCGCCACCCGCTACGCCCTCGCCGACGCCTGCGAGACGGCGCGGCGCCCGCTGGTGACGGCTGCGGTCGGCCGCTTCGACGGCTCGCTGACGACGCTCGTGCCCTACGAGAGTGACAAGGACGGGCAGCCGAACCCGCGCTGGCGCGACCTCTTTCCCGAGGCGCCGCCGGCGGGCACGGTGCCGAGCTGCGCCGAGGCCGGCATCCTGGGCGCGGTGGTCGGCGTGCTCGGCACGCTGGAAGCCTGCGAGGTGGTGAAGCTGATCACCGGCGCCGGCGAGCCGCTGATCGGCCGGCTGCTCTTGGTCGACATCCTCGGGATGCGGTTCGAGACGATCGGGTATGGGCGGGGGTGAGGGTGCGACGCTTATGGCTTCCAGCCGCCGACGGGCCCTGAAGTTGGCTTCAGGCGGAAGCACAGTTCCTCGCCCGTGCGGGGGTCGCGCCAAGTCGGTGTCGCAAGGCCGCCCCACCCGTACCGGGCGGTCACGACGTAGCAGCCGTCCACGTAGGACAGGTCGACGTCGAGGTCCCAGCGGATGTTGGCGATCTCCACGATTGCCGGTGGCCACGACGAGGAGGTCGTCGTGCGGGCGGCATCGTCCTCGAAGACCTGTACCAAGAGGCCGAGGGCGCTGAGGTTGCTGTACCTGCCCATCTCGACGAACAGGCCAGTGTGCTCATCTCTGTATCGCTTCAAGACCTCGTAGCACGTTGCATGCTCCGGGAGCATGTAGAGGAGCCCGATGAATGGGATTCCGAGCGAGACCAGAACAATCGATGCGAGCGCGGCAAGTCCAGCCAGAAGGTGCCGGACTTTCAGGCTCGCCATGACGGGCCACTCATGGCTTCGCTCCGAAGCGAGGCCCTTCGTCGGGCTCCAATCTGAGCCGGAAGCAGAGTTCCACTCCAGTGCGCGGATCGCGCCAGGTCGGCGTCGCGAGGTCGCCCCACTGAGTCGTCACGACGTAGCAACCGTCCTCGTAGGACAGGACATCGGTGTCCGAACCGACCTTTGCGATCTCCGCGATGGCCGGCGATCCTGACGAGGAGATTTGGGGGCGGACGGCATCATCTTCGAAGACCAGCAGGAAGATGTCGACATCGAGCATGGTGTCCACGCGCCCCAGCTCGACGAAGAGGCCGGTCTTTTCGTCTTTCATGGTCTTTATTTTTTGGTAGTCGGCGGGTCGGCCAAGCATTAGATGGGCAAAAATCCATGAAAATGCAAATAAGCTAAGCGCCGTAGCCGTACTGGCCGCCAATATGATCAAGACTAGACACAGGAAAAGCCTCGCGAGCTTGCGCATGCTGGTGAAGGCTCCCCTCGCCGCGCCATATTGCCGAGGACAAGAAAGCGGCCACAGACGATCGCCGGAGGCCACATGCATGCCTGGCAACGAATCGCGCAGAAACCGGAGGCCATAATCTCGGCGAGCTTACGGCGGCGAGCAGCACAGGTCGTTCCCTAGTCATTCCCGGCCTTGTGCCGGGAACCCATACGACGCTTCAGCGAGGGGCGGGTGCGGAGGTGCCGGGGGCGTGGCAGCGAGTGGGTTCCCCGGACAAGCCCGGGAATGACTACGGTGGGGGATGGTATCTGGAGGGGCGTGCCTCGGATGGACGCCCGTCGGAGGAACGTGCCTCGGAGGGGCGTGCGTGGCACTCTCGGAGGGCGTTGTCGCGGGGACGGACGTCCGACGCAGTTGCGGGCGGCAGGGAGGAAATGGCCCCCCTGCGCCTCTCACAGCATCGAGGGCAGGACGCGGTCCGGGGGGCGGTGGCCGTCCATGAAGGTGCGGATGTTGATGATCACCTTCTCGCCCATGTCGATGCGGCCCTCGATGGTGGCCGAGCCGAGGTGCGGCAACAGCACGACCCGGCCGGATTCGGCGAGCTTCATCAGCTTCGGGTTGATCGCCGGCTCGTGCTCGAAGACGTCGAGGCCGGCACCGGCGAGCGCGCCGGTCTCGAGCTGGCGGATCAAGGCCGCCTCGTCGATCAGCTCGCCGCGGGCGGTGTTGACGATGTAGGCCTCCGGCCGCATCAGCTTCAGCCGCCGCGCCGACAGGAGGTGGAAGGTGCCGGGGGTGTGCGGGGTGTGGATCGACACCACGTCCATGCGGGCGAGCATCTGGTCGAGGCTCTCCCACCACGTCGCCTCGAGGCCGTCCTCGATGGCGGCGCCGAGGCGGCGGCGGTTGTGGTAATGGATCGACATGCCGAAGGCGCGGGCGCGGCGGGCGACGGCCTGGCCGATGCGGCCCATGCCGACGATGCCGAGGCGCTTGCCGGAGATGCGGCGGCCGAGCATCCAGGTCGGCGACCAGCCGCCCCAGGCGTTGTCGCGCACGGCGCGGATGCCGTCGGCGAGGCGGCGCGGCACGGCCAGCATCAGCGCCATCGTCATGTCGGCGGTGTCCTCGGTGAGGACGCCGGGGGTGTTGGTCACGGTGATGCCGCGGGCGACCGCCGTCTCGACGTCGATGTTGTCGACGCCGTTGCCGAAGTTGGCGATGAGGCGGAGGTTCGGCCCAGCCTGCGACAAAACAGCGGTGTCGATGCGGTCGGTGATGGTCGGCACCAGCACGTCGGCGTGGCGGACCGCCTCGACGAGCTCGGCCTGGCTGAGCGGCCGGTCGCTCTCGTTGAGCTTCGCCTCGAAGAGCTCGCGCATGCGGGTCTCGACGACGTCCGGAAGCTTCCGGGTCACCACCACGTGCGGCTTTTTCCTGGCCATGCTGCGCGTGCCTCGGGGCTCTGGACGGATGCCGGGTTCAGCGCCGGTTAACCCTGAGGCTGCATGCTCGGCGGCGTCCCCCGTGCGCTTCGGCCTTCTGTATCAGAGCGATGCGGAAACACAACGGGCCGGGGGCGGGCGGACGGTCGGCCGGCGAAGAGGGTCTCTGAGGATGGGCGTGCTTTCCAGGATGGTCGCGGGGCTGAGGTGGGGTGCCGTCGGGCTTGCGGCGGCGGTGCTCGTGGCGATGCCGCCGGCGGCGCCACCGGCCGACGCCCAGCAGACCACCGGCCTGCCGCTGCCGCGCTTCGTCAGCCTGAAGGCGAGCCGCGTCAACGTGCGCATCGGACCGAGCAACGAGCACGCGGTGAAGTGGATCTTCGTGCGCGCCGGGCTGCCGGTGGAGATCGTCCAGGAGTTCGAGAACTGGCGCCGCATCCGCGATTCGTCGGGGGCGGAGGGCTGGGTCTACCACGGGCTGCTGTCGGGGCGGCGCACCGCGCTGGTGGCGCCGTGGCAGAATGCCGAGCCCACGGCGCTCTATGTGCGCAGCGACGCGACGAGCAACGTCAAGGCGACGCTGGCGCCGAACGTCGTCGTGCAGGTGAAGGCGTGCGACGGCCAGTGGTGCGAGGTGGAGGGCCCGAGCTTCTCGGGCTTCGTCGAGCAGGGGATGCTGTGGGGCGTCTACCCGGACGAGACGGTGCGCTGAGGGGGGAGTTTTCCTTCTCCCGCGTCAGCGGGAGAAGGTGCCCGAAGGGCGGATGAGGGCGCGCGGCGCGAGCCGCGCGGCGTCCTGCAAATCCGCATTCGACGCACTTCGTGCGCCGCCCTCATCCGGCGCTTCGCGCCACCTTCTCCCGCGAGCGGGAGAAGGGAAAGGCGACCACGATCGACTTGAAGATCAGGCGGCCTGGATCAGGCGGCGCGGATCGGGCGGATGCGGACGACGACGTCGACGCGGACGATTTCCATGCCCTCGGGCGCCTCGGGGAGGTTGTCGATCGACAGGCCCTCGCCGGGGATGTCGACGACGCGGTTCTCGTCCTCGAGGAAGAAGTGGTGGTGGTCGGAGGTGTTGGTGTCGAAGTAGGTCTTCGAACCGTCGACCGCGACCTCACGCAGGAGGCCAGCCTCGGTAAACTGGTGCAGCGTGTTGTAGACGGTGGCGAGCGACACCGGCACACGGGCGCGCAGCGCCTCCTCGTGCAGCTGCTCGGCCGAGACGTGGCGGTTGCCGTCGGCGAACAGGATGTCGGCGAGCGCGATGCGCTGGCGCGTCGGCCGCAGGCCGGACTCCCGCAGCATGCCGCGCACGTTGGCCGGCCGGCGCATCAGCTGGCTGGTCATGTGGCCGGTTTCGACCACCATCGTCGTGCTCCGCGACGTCATCATGCCGTCCGCCATATTCACCTATCCCCGCCGAGCCGGCGACCGAACCGCCGCGGCTCATCGAACCCGATACGCCCTGGACGAGGAATGCGGCTGGGTCGAGGCGACCCGCCGGACACGCCTGCCCCGGCTTCGAACTCACCCTAATCACGAAGTTCGGCGATTGCAAGTCATTACTATCTTCAGGTGAAGGCGGCCGCGCAGGGGTGGGCGGGGAGGGGCTCGCGCCCCCTGCCGCGGCGGCGTGCGGGGCGCCGTCGCCGCCCTTTCGATCGGCGAAGGCCTATGGTAGGGAGGGTCCGCGCATCGACCCGCGCCGCTCGCGCGGCACATCGACGTGCGTCGGTGTCGCCCCGGCGGTTCGGCCGTCGGGACGATGTGTTTGCACCCTCGACCGGATCGCGGCGACGTTCGCTCACGCCGAGGGGGCGGGGCGGTTCGGAACGTGGGCAGGCGGGCGACCCGATCGGGATCGCTGCGCAGGGCGGGGACGCGGAACAGGAATGCACGAGAGCGGTATGCGCGAACGTCGGTCGAGCTTCGAGTACGAGGATCTGATCGCGTGTGCGCGCGGTGAGCTGTTCGGCATGGGCAACGCCCAGCTTCCGCTGCCCCCGATGCTGATGTTCGACCGCATCGGCGAAATCTCCGAGGACGGCGGGGCGTATGGCAAGGGCATGGTGCGGGCCGAGCTCGCGATCCGCCCCGACCTGTGGTTCTTCCCCTGCCACTTCAAGGGCGACCCGGTGATGCCGGGCTGCCTCGGCCTCGATGCGCTGTGGCAGATGCTCGGCTTCTTCCTCGGCTGGCTCGGCTCCCCCGGCAAGGGGCGGGCGCTGTCGGTCGGCGAGGTGAAGTTTTCGGGCATGGTGGTGCCGAGCGTGAAGCGGGTCGAGTACGGCGTCGACCTGAAGCGCGTGATGCGTTCGAAGCTCGTGCTCGGTGTCGCGGACGGCTGGCTGAAGGCCGATGGCGAGACCATCTACAAGGCGAGTGATCTCAAGGTCGGCCTGTTCCAGACCGAACCGGCCGCCGCGGCCTGAGACGCCGCGGACGCCTTTCGAGCGATCGAGGACGGAGGACGACATGAGGCGCGTGGCCGTCACCGGCATGGGGATTGTCTCGTCGATCGGCACCGGCACCCAGGAGGTGCTGGCGTCGCTGCGGGAGGCCAAGTCCGGCATCGTGCGGGCGGACGAGTATGCCCGCCTGGGCTTCCGCTGCCAGGTGCACGGCGCGCCCGAACTCGACCCCTCCGAGGTGGTCGACCGCCGCGCCATGCGCTTCCACGGCGGCGGCACGGCGTGGAACCACGTCGCCATGGACCAGGCGATCCGCGATTCCGGCCTGGAGCCGGGCGAGGTCAGCCACGAGCGCACCGGCCTCGTCATGGGCTCCGGTGGCCCGTCGACCCGCACCATCGTCGAATCCGCCGACATCACCCGCGAGAAGGGGCCGAAGCGCGTCGGCCCGTTCGCCGTGCCGAAGGCGATGTCGTCGACGGCCTCGGCGACGCTCGCCACCTGGTTCAAGGTGAAGGGCGTCAACTATTCGATCTCGGCGGCGTGCGCGACCACCAACATCTGCATCGGCCACGGCGCCGAGCTGATCCAGTGGGGCAAGCAGGACGTCGTCTTCGCCGGCGGCTGCGAGGACCTCGACTGGACGCTGTCGGTGCTGTTCGACGCGATGGGGGCGATGTCGGCCGGCTACAACGACCGCCCGGCCGTCGCCTCCCGCGCCTACGACAAGGACCGCGACGGCTTCGTCATCGCCGGCGGCGCCGGCGTGCTGGTGCTCGAGGAGTGGGAGCGGGCGAAGGCCCGCGGCGCCCGCATCTATGCCGAGGTGGTCGGCTACGGCGCCACGTCGGACGGCCACGACATGGTGCAGCCCTCCGGCGAGGGCGCGATGCGCGCGATGCGGCTCGCCATGGACGGCGTCAAGGGCCCGATCGACTACATCAACCCGCACGCCACCTCGACGCCGATCGGCGATCTCAAGGAAATCGAGGCGATGCGCGCGGTGTTCGGCGACAAGTGCCCGCCGATCTCCGCCACCAAGTCGCTGACCGGCCACTCGCTCGGCGCGGCGGGGGTGCAGGAGGCGATCTATTCGATCCTGATGATGCAGAACGGCTTCATCGCCGAGAGCGCCCACATCGACACGATCGACCCGGCGTTCGCCGACATGCCGATCGTGCGGGAGCGTCACGACAACGTCACCCTCGCCCGTGTCCTTTCGAATGGATTCGGATTCGGCGGGACGAATGCGACACTGGTGCTGCAGCATCCGGACGCCGGCTGATTCGCGCCGGCACTCCTGCGCACTCCGGACGAGAGACGCCTCGCCGCGGCACCGCCCGCGGCCGACATTGAGGACCGACATGACGGATCTGATGGCGGGCAAGCGCGGGCTGATCATGGGCGTCGCCAACGACCACTCGATCGCCTGGGGCATCGCCAAGCGTCTGTCGGAGCAGGGTGCCGAGCTCGCCTTCACCTACCAGGGCGAGGCATTCGGCCGGCGCGTCAAGCCGCTCGCCGCCTCGGTCGGCGCGGAGATCCTGCTGCCCTGCGACGTCGAGGACGTCTCCACCGTCGATGCCGCCTTCGCCCGCCTGAAGCAGGAGTGGGGCTCGCTCGACTTCGTCGTCCACGCCATCGCCTTCTCCGACAAGAACGAGCTGCGCGGCCGCTACGCCGACACGACGCGCGAGAACTTCGTGCGCACCATGGTGATCTCCTGCTTCTCGTTCACGGAAGTGGCGAAGCGGGCGGCGGCGATGATGCCGAACGGCGGCTCGCTGCTGACGCTGACCTACGGTGGCGCGACCCGGGTGATGCCGAACTACAACGTCATGGGCGTCGCCAAGGCGGCGCTGGAATCGTCCGTGCGCTACCTCGCCGCCGACTATGGCGGCCGCAACATCCGCGTCAACGCGATCTCGGCCGGGCCGGTGCGGACGCTCGCCGGCTCCGGCGTCTCCGACGCGCGGCTGATGTTCAACTACCAGCGCCGCCACTCGCCGCTCCGCCGCACCGTGACGATCGAGGAGATCGGCGGCACCTCGCTCTATCTTCTCTCCGACCTGTCGGGCGGCGTGACCGGCGAGATCCACTTCGTCGACTGCGGCTACAACATCATCTCGATGCCCCGCCTCGACGCCCTGCAGGACGAGGAGCGGCGCGAGCAGGAGGAGGACGCCGGCGGCGTGCCACTGCCGCTGCCGACGGTCGCCACCGCCTGAGCGACGGCCTCCGCCCGACCGGGCAGGGGGGGCGGGCGCCTCCGACACGGGCAGCCGGCCCGCTCGCGTCTGCGCCGCGGGCCTTCCAGCGAGACAGCCTGATGGACTTCCTGGCACTGGCGGCACGGCTCGGCCTGCCGGCCGGCGGCACCAAGGCGCGGCGGGCGCGGCTGGCGCAGCTCGTCCTCGACGGTGACGCCGCCGGGGTGACGCGCTTCATCGCCCGCGACAAGAGCCTGTTCCGCCCCACCCGCTTCGGCTGCCGCTTCGAGCCGTTCGCCCACATCCGCGCGCTGCCGGAGATCACCGGCATCGACTGGGTTCGCCGCTCCGGCTTCGGGGCGAAGGCGGCGGTGGTGGAGGTCGGCCCGTTCGGCGCCCGCTACCGGTTGATGCTGTCGGCGAGCCTGCCGGAGGCGGCGCGGGCCGTCAGCGCGGTCAGGCTCGTCTACCGCATCGTCCACGCCCACCGGCTGTTCGAGGCGTTCGGCCGCGACGGCGGCGGCCGCGGCCGCTTCGTGCTGGATGTCGACGATTGCGCCGATCCGGGCGAACGCGTCGTCGGCTTCTCCGGGCCGCCGGACCGCACCTTCCTGGTGCCCGACCAGATCTTCCTCGCCACCGACGGCTATGCCGACCTGCGCAAGTCCTACGCCGCGCGGGCACGGCCGCTCGCCGCCCGCGAGGACACGATCTTCTGGCGCGGCCGTTCCACCGGTGTCGTCGGGCCGGGCGAGACCTGGACGGCGCTGCCGCGCGTCGCCTTCGTCGCCGCGGCGCGGCGGATCGCGGCGGCGCGGCCGGAACTGAAGATCGATGTCGGGCTGGTGACGACCGACGAGGGCTCCGGCAAGGCGCCGTGGGCGGAGCTCGTGGCGCGCGGGCTGACGGCGGAGTTCGTGCCGATCGAACGCTTCGCCGACAAGCGCGTGCACGTCGACATCGACGGCAATTCCAACTCCTGGCCGGGGCTGTTCTCGAAGGTGCTGCTCGGCGGGCCGCTGCTCAAGGTCGCCTCCCGCGACGGCGCGGCGCAGTGGTACTACGACCGCCTGGTCGACGGGGAGACGCTGCTCACCGTCCGCGCCGACCTCGCGGACCTCGAGGCGCGCTGCGAACAGGTGCGCGACCCGGCGGTGCAGGCGCGGCTGGCGGCCGGCATGACGGCGCTGGCCGCGGGGCTGACGCCGGCGGCCGAGATGCCGCGCGTCTTCCCGGTGCTGGAGGCGGCAGGGGCCTATTGGCGCGATAGGCTCTGAGCCGCGACAGTGATACAAGGCGCGCAGCGCCGCGCCCGCCGCGGCACCCCTTGACCGCCAGAACCGCCCGCAAAGACGTCTGCCGCCATGACCGCCGTCCGCATGACCGCCGCCGAGCCCTCTCTAGTCATCAAGATCTGCGGTCTTCGCACCGCCGAGACGATGACGGCCGCGCTCGACGCCGGCGCCGACATGATCGGCCTCGTCGCCTTCCCGCCGAGCCCGCGCCACCTCGACGCGCCGGCCGCGGCGGTGCTGGCCGACCAGGCGCGCGGGCGGGCGGAGATCGTGCTGCTGACCGTCGATGCCGACGATGCGACGCTGTCCGCCCTCGTGAAGGCGATCCGGCCCGACTGGCTGCAGTTGCACGGCCGCGAGACGCCGGCCCGCGTCGCCGAGGTGCGGCGGCGCTTCGGCCGGCCGGTGATGAAGGCGCTCGGCGTCCGCGACGAGGCCGACCTCGCCGCCGCCGCCGATTTCGCCGCCGACCGGCTCCTGTTCGACGCCAAGCCGCCGAAGGACGCGACGCGGCCGGGCGGCAACGGGCTCACCTTCGACTGGCGCCTGCTGGCCAAACTTGACCCCCGCCTTAGGTTCATGCTTTCCGGGGGGCTCGATCCCGCCACCGTCACCGAGGCGGTGCGGATCGCCCGCCCGCTCGGCGTCGACGTGTCGAGCGGCGTGGAGCGCGCCCCGGGCGACAAGGACCCGGCCCTGATCGCCGCCTTCGTTCGCGCCGCCCGGGCGGCGCAGACCCTGGGAGCACCCGCTTGAACACCGCCGTGCCGCCGACCGTGCGTGCCAATTCCCTCCGGCTCGGGCCCGACGAGCGAGGCTTCTTCGGCCTGTTCGGCGGCCGCTTCGTCGCCGAGACGCTGATGCCGCTGATCCTCGAGCTCGAAGCCGCGTGGGAGGCCGCCAAGATCGACCCCGCCTTCGAGGCCGAGTTCTCGGAGCTGAAGCGGACCTATATCGGCCGGCCGAGCCCGCTGACGTTCGCGCCGAGGCTGACCGAGCACTGCGGCGGCGCCAAGGTCTATTTCAAGCGCGACGAGCTCAACCACACCGGCTCGCACAAGATCAACAACACCGTCGGGCAGATCCTGCTCGCCATGCGGATGGGCAAGACGCGCATCATCGCCGAGACCGGCGCCGGCCAGCACGGCGTCGCCACCGCCACGGTGTGCGCCAAGTTCGGCCTGCCCTGCGTGGTCTACATGGGCGCCACCGACGTCGAACGGCAGAAGCCGAACGTCTTCCGCATGAAGCTGCTCGGTGCCGAGGTGCGGCCGGTGACGTCGGGCGCCGGCACGCTGAAGGACGCCATGAACGAGGCGCTGCGCGACTGGGTCGCCAACGTCGAAGACACCTACTACCTGATCGGCACCGCCGCCGGTCCGCATCCCTATCCGGCGATGGTGCGCGACTTCCAGTCGGTGATCGGCACCGAGGCGAAGGCGCAGATGCTGGAGGCCGAGGGCCGGCTGCCGGACGCGCTGGTCGCCTGCGTCGGCGGCGGCTCCAACGCCATCGGCCTGTTCCACCCCTTCCTCGACGATGCCGACGTGAAGATCATCGGCGTCGAGGCGGGCGGTCGCGGGCTCGAGGCGGACGAGCACTGCGCCTCGCTGACGCGCGGCCGGCCGGGCGTGCTGCACGGCAACCGCACCTATCTGCTGCAGGACGGAGACGGCCAGATCCTCGAGGGCCACTCGATCTCCGCCGGGCTCGACTATCCCGGCATCGGGCCGGAGCACTCCTTCCTGAAGGAGAGCGGCCGGGTCGAGTATGTGGCGATCACCGACGACGAGGCGCTGGCCGCGTTCCAGCTGCTCGCCCGGCTGGAAGGCATTCTGCCGGCGCTCGAGCCGGCGCATGCGCTGGCCGAGGTGGTGAAGCGCGCGCCGCAGATGGGCAAGGACGAGATCATCCTGATGAACCTCTGCGGCCGCGGCGACAAGGACGTGTTCACCGTCGGCAACATGCTGGGCTTCGGGCTCTGACGACGGCGCTGAGGGTTGGTGACTGGACCGGGACTGGGGAGGCGACACATGCCGAATATCACCGTGCAGATGTACAAGGGCCGTGATCCCGCGAAGAAGAAGGCGCTCGCCGTGGCGCTGACCAACGCCATGGTGGAGAGCCTCGGCTGCCCGATCGAGGCGGTGCAGGTGATCATCCAGGACGTCGAGAAGCACGACTGGGCGCACGCCGGCGTGATGGCCTCCGACCCGAAACCGGGCGCCTGAGCGTGAGCAAGACCCGCCTCGATACCCGCTTCGCGGCGCTCGCCGCGGAGGGCCGGCCCGGCCTCGTGACCTTCATCACGGCGGGCGATCCCGACACCGAGACGTCGGGCAAGATCCTCGCGGCGCTGCCGGGGGCGGGCGCCGACGTCATCGAGCTCGGCATGCCGTTCACCGACCCGATGGCCGACGGGCCGGCGATCCAGGCGGCCTCGCTGCGCGCCCTGCACGCCGGCCAGACGATGGTGAAGACGCTCGCCATGGTGCGGGCGTTCCGCCAGGGCGACGACACCACACCGATCGTGCTGATGGGCTACTACAACCCGATCTATTCCTACGGCAACGCGCGCTTCCTCGCCGACGCCAAGGCGGCCGGGGTAGACGGGCTGATCGTCGTCGACCTGCCGCCGGAAGCCGACGACGAGCTCTGCCTGCCGGCGAAGGACGCCGGTCTCGCCTTCATCCGGCTGGCGACGCCGACCACCGACGACAAGCGGCTGCCGGCCGTCCTCGCCAACACGGCGGGCTTCGTCTACTACGTCTCGATCGCCGGGATCACCGGGACGGCGGCGCCGGACGCCTCGAAGGTCGGCCGCGCGGTTGCCCGAATCAAGGCGCATACGCCGCTGCCGGTCGCCGTCGGCTTCGGGGTGCGCACCCCGGAGCAGGCCGCGGCGCTCGGTGCCGAAGCGGACGCCGTCGTCGTCGGCTCGGCGCTCGTGCAGGCGGTGGAGCGCTCGCTCGACGCCGATGGACGGGCGACCGAGGCGACCGTCGGTGCCGTTTCCGCGCTGGTATCGAGCCTGGCGTCGGGCGTGCGACGCGCCCACGCCGCCTGACGGGGCCGACGCCCCTTAAGACCGTCCCGCCGGCGCAGCGGGCAGCGAAAGACCGCGATGAACTGGATCAACACTGTCGTCCGCCCGAAGATCCGCTCGCTGCTGACCAAGCGCGAGACGCCGGACAACCTCTGGATCAAGTGTCCGGAGTCCGGAGAGATGGTGTTCCATCGCGATCTCGAGGCGAACGGCTGGGTGGTGCCGCGCTCCGGCTACCACATGCGCATGCCGGCGAAGAAGCGGCTGGAGACCCTGTTCGACGGCGGCCGCTACGAGGCGCTGCCGCTGCCGCAGGTGCCGACCGACCCGCTGAAGTTCCGCGACGAGAAGCGCTATTCCGACCGTCTGAAGGACGCCCGCACCAAGACCGGCCACGAGGATGCCATCCTCGTCGGCCGCGGCACCCTCGGCGGGCTGCCGCTGACGGCGGCGGTGCAGGACTTCGAGTTCATGGGCGGCTCGCTCGGCATGGCGGCCGGCGAGGCGATCATCACCGGCCTCGACACGGCCCGCACCGACGGCACGCCGTTCGTGCTGTTCGCCGCCTCCGGCGGCGCGCGCATGCAGGAGGGCATCCTGTCGCTGATGCAGATGCCGCGCACCACGGTGGCGGTGTCGGCTCTGAAGGAGGCTGGGCTTCCCTACATCGTCGTCCTGACCAACCCGACCACCGGCGGTGTCACCGCGTCCTATGCGATGCTCGGCGACATCCACATCGTCGAGCCCGGTGCCCTCGTCGGCTTCGCCGGGCCGCGCGTCATCGAGCAGACCATCCGCGAGAAGCTGCCCGAGGGCTTCCAGCGCGCCGAGTACCTCTTGGCGCACGGCATGGTCGACATGATCGTGCCGCGCCAGGAGCTGCGCCCGACGCTGTCGCGCCTTCTCCACATCCTCACCGGCCGGGACGCCGCGGTCGTTCCCGCGACCTCGGCGCCGGTGGACGAGCCGGAGCCGTCCGCGGACGAGCGCCGGGCGGCGGAGTGACGCCCGCGGCCCCGGTGCCGGCGGGACGAAGATCAGACATGGACCACGCGAGCGCCATCCTGCAGCGGCTGATCGGCCTTCACCCGAAGGAGATCGACCTGTCGCTCGGCCGCGTCGAGCGGCTGCTCGCCGCCCTCGACCACCCCGAGCGGCGGCTGCCGCCGGTCATCCACGTCGCCGGCACCAACGGCAAGGGCTCCACCACCGCGACGATGCGGGCGATCCTCGAGGCCGCCGGCAAGGGCGTCCACGTCTACACGTCGCCGCATCTCGTCCGCTTCCACGAGCGCGTCCGCCTCGCTGCTCCCGGCGGCGGCCGCTATGTCGACGACGCCGTGCTGGTCGAGGCGCTGAACCGCGCCGAGGCGGCGAACGAGGGCGCGCCGATCACGCTGTTCGAGATCACCACGGCGGCGGCGATGCTGCTGTTCGCCGAGGCGCCGGCGGATGCGCTACTGCTCGAGGTCGGCCTCGGCGGGCGGCTCGACGCCACCAACGTGGTGGACAAGCCCCGCGCGAGCGTCATCACGACGATCTCGATGGACCACGAGAAGTTCCTCGGCTCGACGCTCGCCGAGATCGCCCGCGAGAAGGCCGGCATCATCAAGCGCGGCGTGCCGGTGGTCGCCTCGCCGCAGCTGCCGGTGGTCTCCGAGGTGATCCGTCGCCGCGCCGCCCGGCTCGGTGCGCCGCTGAAGCAGGGCGGCGAAGACTGGAGCTTCGCCGAGGAGCGCGGGCGGCTCGTCTACCAGGACGAGGACGAGCTGATCGACCTGCCGCCGCCGAAGCTGATCGGCCGCCACCAGTACGTCAACGCCGCGACCGCCGTCGCCTCGCTGCGCGCCGCCGGCCTCTATCCGGGCGCCGCCGCGGCAGAAGCCGGGTTCGCCCAGGTCGACTGGCCGGCGCGGATGCAGCGCCTGACCCAGGGCCGCCTCGTTGACGTGGCGCTGAAGGGCGCGGAGATCTGGCTCGACGGCGGCCACAATCCCGGCGCCGGCGAAGCGATCGCCAACGTCATGGCCGACCTCGAGGAGCGGGTGCCGCGGGCCTTGTTCCTGATCGCCGGGATGCTGTCGACGAAGGACCCGGTCGGCTTCTTCAAGCCGTTCGCCGGCCTCGCCCGCCACGTCTTCACGGTGCCGGTGTTCGGCACCGATTCGAGCCGCGACCCGATCGAGCTCGCCCAGGCGGCGCGCGCCGCCGGGCTGTCGGCGGAGCCGACGACGGGGGTGCGCACGGCGCTCCGGCTGCTGTCGGAAGGCTGGCGCTTCGAGCCGCCGCCGCGGATCCTGATCTGCGGCTCGCTCTATCTCGCCGGCGACGTGCTCTCCCAGAACGGCACGCCGCCCGTTTGAACGGCCGCGCTCACAGCCCGATGTCCGCGAGCGGCGGGCCGGGGAAGGTGGCGAAGGCCGGCGCGCCTGCCGGCGCGCCGATGAGTTCCCGCACCGCCCGGGTCGCCTGGTCGATCGCCGAGTTCGCGTAGGCATAGGCGCCGGCGTCGGAATTGGCGATGGCGATGCGGCCGATCGGCTTGCGCGACGTCTCGATCGGCAGCGGCCCGGCCGGCCAGTAGCCGTCCCACGGGCGCATGTACTCGTAGGCATAGCCGTGCGACCAGCGGTTCACCGTGATCGCCTCGATGTCGCGCGCCGGATCGAAGCCGCCGGGGCCGAGCGCCCGGGCGAGCAGGTCGCGGATCTGCCGCTCCATCTCCTCGAAGGTGATCTCGGTCAGCAGGTAGCGGCCCGTCTGCGCCTGCTCGCGGGTCGGCAGCGTCGGATCGCCGAGCACCGTCTTGGTCAGGTGCAGCACTACCGGGTCCGACGGCACGTCGGCGAAGCGGTAGCTGCCGATCGAGACCGGATAATCGATCTTGCAGTGCTCCCAGAAGTGGCCGGGCGTCTCGAACTCGGCGACGCCGAGTTTCGACAGCGCCTCCCACGAGCGGATCAGCACGTTGGCGTAGAGGAAGGGGATCTTCTGCTGGTCGGTGAGCGCGTCCTGCTGCTCGGCCGGCGCCTCCTCGCAGATCAGCGGGATGACGCGGTGCCAGCAGGCGAGCACGGCATGGTCGGCGGTGACGGTGGAGAGCGTCGCGGCGCCGTTCGCCATCCGGGCATAGGTCGCCTCGACGCCGCCGTCGGTGTTGCGGATCTTCACGCACGGCGACTGCAGGCGGATGCGGACCTCGTTCTCCGGCCGGTCGAGCGCGCCGTAGTCGGTGCGGGCGAGCACCAGCTCCTCCATCGTCGTGCCGGCGACCGCCGCCGGGATCAACGACCGGACGAGGGCGCGGGCGACCGAGGCGTTGCCGTCGGGGAAGTGGAAGATGTAGGGGTCCGGCCCCTTCGCCACGAGGCGGCCGCTCGGGCTCATCGTCGGCCAGACGTCGTCGCCGAGGTCCATCGCGTCGAAGCCGGGGCACTCGACGACGCGGGCATCGAGGCACGACACCGCCCGCACACCGGCGCCGAAATAGGGCTTCGTCCAGTTGTCGAAGAACTCGACCAACTGCGGGTCGAGGCCGAGGGTCTCGGTGAGGAAGGCCGCGTAGGGGAGATCGGCGAGCGCCGCGAACTTCTCGTCGCGCGTCTTGCCGGCGAAGGGGTCGGTCGGCGCCTCGTAGAGGCCGAGGAGATCGGCCTTCGCCTTGTCGGAGAGCGAGGTCTTCGCGATCCACGCGGCGGTGTCGTCGCTGTAGACGGCGAGCGCGTCGGCGCCGAAGCCCTCGCGGGTGGTGAAGACGCCCTCGCCGAGGCCGCGGTCTTCCGCCCACTGCTGGTCGTAACAGCGTCCGAGCGCCTCGACGTCGACGCCGATGTCGGCGAGCACCTGGTTGACGGCGGGGGTGAAGAAGCTCGGCGTCTGCAGCGATTCCGAGCCGCCATAGCCGATGACGAAGCGGCCGTTCGATGCCGTGAACTCGTTGCGGACGGCGTGGCCGCCGAAATCGTCGGTGTTGTCGAGGACGAGCACCCGGGCGCCGGGCTTCTGGCGCCGGTAGAGGTGGGCGGCGGTGAGGCCGGAGAGGCCGGCGCCGACGACGATGAGGTCATAGTGCTCGCCGGTCGGCTGCGGGCTGCCGGCGGTGTCGAAGAACGAGCCGTCGCGGATCGCGTGCATGACGGCGAAGTCGGCGTCGGTCTGACCGCGCAGGCCGGTCAGCGCCGGCGGGTAGGGGGAGGCCTGTGCGAACACGCGCCCGCCGGTCAGCGGCAGCGCCGCCGCCGCGCCGAGGACGGCGGCGCCGTTGAGGAAATCACGGCGTGAGATCGGCCGGTGCATGCCGAGGCGGCGGTCGTCGTCGGACCAGGACATCGCGTTTCCCCCGTGTTGTCGCGGGGATGGTAGCGGGTCGGGGGACGGGGGGAAATTCGCAATGACGGGAGCGGGGGAGGGGGCGGGTGCCCGGGGCGACAGATGTGCGGCGAGCGACACCTGCTCCCCTCCCTCCGAAGTCATTCCCGGGCTTGTCCCGGGAACCCATCCCTCACCCATGCATCTCGGCCCACGCGGGGGCGCCCCTTGCCGCAGCCTCGCATGGGTTCCCGGCACAAGGCCGGGAATGACTACGGAAGGGGAAGAGCAAGCCGGGCCTGCCGCTCCGCCTCAGCTACCCTGGGCGACCTTGGTGGAGGCTTGCGGCTTGCCCATCAGGGCGTCGATGCGGTCGCGCTCGGCGCCGAAGGAGGTGAGCACCGTGCCGCCGAGCTCGCGCCCACGCGGCAGGCGGATGCGCAGCGGATCGACCGGGCGGCCGTTGATGTGCACCTCGTAGTGCAGATGCGGGCCGGTGGAGAGGCCGGTCGAGCCGACGTAGCCGATCACCTGGCCCTGGCGGACGCGGACGCCGGGCGTGATGCCCTTGGCGATGCCGGACATGTGGGCGTAGCCGGTCTCGTAGCCGTTGGTGTGGCGCAGCATCACCCAGCGGCCGTAGCCGGAGCGCCATTCGGCCTGCTCGACGACGCCGTTGCCGGAGGCGACGATCGGCGTGCCGGTGGGGGCGGCCCAGTCGACGCCGGTGTGCGCCTTCACCCAGCGCAGGATCGGGTGGCGGCGCATGCCGAAGCCGGAGCGGAAGGTGCCCTTGGCCATCGGCTTGCGCATCAGGAACTTCTGCGCGCTCTTGCCGCTCTCGTCGTAGAAGTCCATCGAGCCGTCGTCGGGCGCGCGGAAGCGGTAGAACTTGCGCGTCGTGCCGCCGACGGTGAGCGCGGCGTAGAGCACCTCCGGCGAGGCGAGCTGCTGGCCGTCCTCGTCGAGGGCATAGAAGGTCTCGAAGGCGTCGCCCGGCCGGACCGGCGCATTGAAGTCGACATCGAAGGAGTAGATGCGGACCATCTCCTTGATGACCTGCTCGGGCAGCTCCTGTTCCAGCGCCGTCTGGTAGAAGCTCTGGTAGAGCGACATCGTGCCGCCACCGCCGCGCGCCACCGATTCCTCTTCCGCGATGTTCGCCTCGGCGACCACCGGCATCGAGGCGTCCGGCTCCTCGGCAGCGACGAAGGCGCCGGTGTCGGAGCGGGCGACGGTCGCCTTGTGAGCCTCGGGCCCGTACACGCTGACGCGCAGCACCTCGGCGCCGTCGCCGCCGTCGGCGGCCGGCCCGAAGGCGAGGCGGATGCGGTCGCCGACGGAGAGCTTCTCGAGATCGAAGGCGCTGCCGAACAGCTTGGCGACCTCGTCGGCGGTCGCCTCGTCGATCGAATGGTCGACGAGGATCTTCGGAAGCGTGTCGCCCTTCTCGACGGCGACCATCACCTCGGCGTCCTCGACATCCTCGATCGCCGCGTCGCCGTCGCCGGCGACGGCGACGGGCTCGTCGGTCTTCGCCACCTCCGAGAGGTTCTCCGGCACGATCTTCACCATCAGGTCGGTGATCTCGAGCGGGCTGGCGAGGGCGAAGTTGAAGCGGGCGGGGTCGATCGGCGGGGCGTTGACGAACTCCACCGGCTCGGTGGCGTTGAAGCGGCTGTCTTCCCGGACCACCGCCTCGACCTCCTCGGCCGACAGCGACAGGCCAGGATCGACGAGCGGGCTGCCGAGGGGGAAATCGCGGGTGGCGACGGTGACCTCGCCCTCGACCTGCGCGCCGTAGACGGAATCGGTCGGGCTGCGGTCGGGGAAGATCTCGCTGTCGGAGAAGATCGCCAGCGGATTGAACGGCGGGATGTTGGCGACCTGGTCGCCGACGCGGGTGGCGAGGCTCGCGGTCACCTTGACGAAGGGACGGACGCGGATGAGGTCGCGGTCGCCCTGGCGGGTGACGGTGGAGACCTGGATGACCTGGCGGTTGGTGACCGCCTCGATGACCGGCTGCACCTTGTCGGACTTGCGAGCCGGGCCGGTGTCCTCGTCGAGCAGCGGCCGGAGCTCGGCGCCGAGCTGGCGGGCCGGCGCGGCGATGGAGATGTGGTCTTCCAGCGCGACGACGAGAGCGCCGCCCATCAGCACCACCGAGGTGACGCCGGTGAGCACGGTGCCCATCAGCCAGCGCACCGATACCGCCCGACGGTCCGGCCTCGGCTTGGCGCCGTCGATCAGCAGCGGCGGCTCGTCACCGAGCGCCACGCGACCGCGTCCATAAGCGTAGCCACCGACCTTCATGCGGGGGGTGATGTCCTCTCGGAGGTGTCCGGGCGTTTTCGTGTGGCGGACGGTGACGGCGGAGGGCTGTGAAGTCAACCGCTTCGGCCCCGTGCTTCCCCCGCGAGCGTGACGACAATGGGGCGAGGGGCGGATTGCCGGGGTCGATGGTCGCCTTCGCGGCGCCGGCGGAACCCGCCCTCTCGCGCACGTTGGTGGCGCCGCCAGCCCGGCGTCGCGGCGCGGCGGGCCCGGGCGCTATCCGACGACGGCGGCGCGGCGCGAGGCCGCGGGAGCGGCGCCGGCGTGCTCGGCCTGCTGGTCGGTGGCGGCGGTGGCGACGAGGGCGGCGAGCGGCTCGATCTCGCGCTCGCGCGGCGCGAACATCCAGTAGCGGATCGGCGCCTCGAGGGTGCCGACGCGGACGAGGTCGCCGGCGGCGAGCGCGGTTCGTGCGGCGCCGAGCGTGACGAAGCCCGGAAAGCGGCCGCTGCCGATCAGCGACAGCACGGCGGCCGTCGATTCGAGCCGGAGGCGCGGGTGGGCGATGCGGCGCGGATCGACTCCATTGGCGGCGAGCGCCTCGGTGACGACGGCGGCGATGTCGCCCTGTTCCCAGATCACCGGCGCGCACTCCGGCAGGTCCGACCACGACGGTCGCGGCGGCAGGGCGCGCGCCCGGGCCGGCGTCGCCGCCAGCACCAGCTGGTCGCGGAAGACGCCGAGATAGCGGAACTGCGCGTGCCCGGGGGCGGTCTCGCTGATGCCGACGTCGGCGGTGCCGCGCATCACCCAGGCGGTGACGTCGTCGGCGCTGCCGGCGATGAGCTCGACGTCGGGCAGTTCCTTCTGGCCGCCGAAGCGGGCGAGCAGGCCGGGCATCCAGTGGTCGTAGGCGTTGCGGGTGCAGGCGAGGATCGGCCGGCGGCCGTCGCGCTGGCCCATGCTCTCGACGCGCCGGACGGTGAGCTCGACGTCGCGAAGGATCCGCTCGGCCTCGTTGAGCAGCACCTGGCCGGCCTCCGTCACCATCAGCCGGCGGCCGGAGCGGTCGAACAGGCGGACGTTGTGGCGGTCCTCCAGCTTCTTGATGGAGATCGACACCCCCGACTGCGTCAGGCCGAGCTTCTCGGCGGCGTGCGTGAAGCTGCCGTAGCGGGCGGCTTCCACGAAGATCTTCATCTGCTCGAAGGTCATGCGGTGTCTGCCAGCCTGGGCGTGGGTGGAGCCAGCCGTCCGGCGCTTCCCCGCGCCGCTCGTGGAGAGGGCAAGATTCGTGCCCGGATCGCCCGGATCCGACACCCCCGGCGATCGCCGCCGCGACCGGGTGGGCGGGCGGACGGGTGAAGTGTTTTTGGGCACCGCCGCGGCGTTCCCCAAGCGCCGCTCATGCCCCCCGCCCCTGGGCGCGTGCCGGCGGCCGGTGCCCCAAATCCCGCACATGGCCGATGAGTCTGGTTGATGCGAGCCGCGGCCATTGCCGCACCGGCGGCGCCGCATCGCTCACGGCGGCGTCAAACGCCTGGAAACTGCACGAAAATCCGCCACGCCCCGCGGCTGGCCCGCAGCTTGCGCTTGGAGGGCCCGTACGCGTCCCGGCCGGCTCTTCCTCCCCCGGCGGACGCTTCTCGAATGCCTTCTCCAGGAGCTCGTCATGAACGCTGCGGATCTGACGCTTTCTCCGGGGCTGACCCAGGGGCTGGGCCTCGCCCTGATGATCGGGACCGGACTGGTCTTCCTCGCACTCGCCTGGCTGATCAAGTCCAAGCTGGTGCGCAACACCCACGACTTCATCATCTCCAACCGACGCATCGGCCTCGGCTTCGGCGTCGGCTCCGTCATCTCGGTGTGGACGTGGGCGATGGCGGTGATGATGAGCACCGCGATGACCTTCCAGTTCGGCCTCTCCGGCCTGTTCTGGTTCGTCGTGCCGAACGGTTTTGCGATCATGGCGATGGTGCCGCTCGCCAAGATCCTGCGCCGCCGCATGCCGGCCGGCTACACGATCAGCCAGTTCGCCTACAACCGCTTCAACCAGTCGAAGGTCGCCTCCGGCGTCGTCACGGTGACGATGATCTTCGGCATCCTGCTCGAGATCCTGATCAACCTGAAGGGCACCTCCGTCGTAATGTCGACGGTGTTCCCGATCAACTGGCAGGTCGCGACCCTGCTCACCGTCGTGGTCGTGCTCGCCTACTCCTATTTCGGCGGGCTGTGGACGAGCGTGATGACCGGCACGATCAACACCTGGATGATCACCGTGCCAGCGGCGATCGTCGTCGTCGCGGTGTTCGGCATGATCGACGGCGGCGCCACCACGGTCTTCAACGCCGTGAAGACGTCGGACGCGACGAACCTCTCGATCTTCGAGGCGGACGCGGCGGCCGGCTTCGGCATCACCCTCGCCTTCGGCCTGCTCGCCGCCACCGTCGCCGACCAGACCTTCTGGCAGAAGGTGTGGGCGATCCGGCCGAACCAGGTCGGTCGCACCTTCCTGTGGGCGGGCGCGCTGTTCTACCCGATCCCGATCTGCCTCGGAATGCTCGGCCTCGTCGGCATCGGCTACGGCCTGACGGCGGCGGACGTCGGCGGCGACATCGTCGCGGTCGGCCCCTACATCGTCTCGCACATCGGCCTGCCGATGGTGCTGATCATCGCCTACGTCTTGGTGATCCTGGCCGCCTGCTACTCGACCATCGACGGTGCGTCGTCGGCACTGTCGTCGATCGTCGCCGTCGACCTCGTCAAGCGCTACGCGCCGGCGACGACGGAATCGCGGCTCTTCTACATCACCAAGCTGTCGATGCTGATCGGCGGCATCGTCGCCGCGATCGTCGTGCTGTCGGGGGCCGACTTCACCTCGCTGGTGCTGACCACCTACGCGCTGAAAACCTCGATCCTGATCCCGCTGGTGCTCGCCATCGTCTGGCCGAAGACCAACACCGTCGGCTTCGTCGGCGGCGTCGTGCTGTCGATCCTGATCGGCATGCCGCTGCGGGAGTTCTACGGCGAGCTGATCGGCACGTTCTCGATCCTCGGCATCAGCGCCGTCGTCGTGGTGGGCGCCGGCCTCATCGGCAACCGCGTCTTCGACATGCGCGAGCTCAGCATCAAGCAGGCGGTGAAGCTCGAAAGCTGAGCCGGTCCGGTCCATGGCTTCGCGGCCATCGCCGCGAAGCCCGCCGGCCGCGGCGTCCGCTTCCCCCGGCGCCGCGGCCTCGAGCCTTCGACACTTCCCGCTAGCCCGCTTCTCGCAAACGAGGTCTCCATGAGCATCCTGATGACCGTCTTCCTCGTCCTCGGCGCCGCCGCCACGATCCTGTTCGTGTCGGGCTATGTCCGCGGCGTCCGCGAGGCGATCGCCACCCACGCCGACTCCACCCTGGAGGTCGACGACAGCGGCGACGTCGACGCCTTCTGGTGGCAGATCGCCGTCGCCGTCGTCGCCGGCGCGCTGGTGATCTTCCTCGCCGGGGTCAATCCCGCCTTCATCTATCTCGGGCCGCTGCTCGTCATCGGCACGGCGGCGATGAACGGCCTCGCCTTCTTCGTCGACAAGCCGCCGCGCGGCTGAGGGGGACGGCCCGCGGCGTGCGTCGCGGGCCGCCCTTCCCAAAAGACAATCGAGGAGAAACCCGCGATGCGAGGCCGTGCGTGATGCAGTTCGGTATCTGGCTTCCCGTCTATGGCGGCTGGTTGAGGACGCTCGACCAGCCGACCGGCCCGGACGTCGCCGCCTGCCTGGCGATCGCCCAGCAGGCCGAGGCGCTGGGCTTCGACTTCCTCTATGCCTCCGAGAACCTGCTCAACTGCATCCATGGGCCGGCCGAAGGCGTCGCCGACGCCTGGAGCCTGCTCGGCGCCATCGCCGCCAAGACCACCAAGGTGGGTCTCGCCGGGGCGGTGAAGCCGGGTTTCCGCTCACCCTTCCTGGTGGCGCGGATGATCGACACCCTGACGCGCATCGCCGAGCGGCGGCTCGGCGTCAACATCGTCTGCGGCTGGTGGAAGGAGGAGTTCGAGCTTTCCGGCGTCGACTATCTCGACCACGACGCCCGCTACGACCGCGCCGCGGCGTTCCTGCGCGATTTCCACCGGCTGTTCCAGCCGCCGCTCGGCACGCTGTTCTCCGAGGACGCGGCGGAGGGGGGCTTCGCGCCGTTTCCGCGCCTGCCCGGCGGCGAGGCGGCGGTGCCGAGCTACGGGCTCGACGCGGCGGCGCTGCCGGAAATCTGGATCTCAGGCCACTCCGCCCGTGCGACGCTGATGGCGGCGGAGTGGGGCGACTGCCTGTTTCTCAACGGCATGGACGACGCGGCGATCGCCGCCCACGTCGCCAACGCCCGCCAGCAGGCGAACCGCTTCGGCCGCACCCTGCAGGTGGCGCTGAACGCCTACGTCATCGTCACCGAGACGGGCAGCCAGGCCGAGCAGCGCCGGCGCACCGTGCTGTCGCGCCGCAATCCCGAGACGATCGCCTTCTTCCGCACCGTCATGGAGGAATCCGGCGCGAGCGCCTGGGCGGCCCTCGACGACGAGCAGATGGTCGATTCCAACGCCGGGCTGGAGGCCGGGCTGGTGGGCAGCTTCGAGGAGGTGCGCGAGCGCGTCGCCGAACTCGCGGCGCTCGGCGTCGACAAGCTCGTCTGCCAGTTCGACGACCCGATGCGCGATGCCGGCCCGTTCATGAAGCGCGTCATCCGCCCGCACCGCGAGGCGAAGGCCGGCGTGCGGGCGTGACCGCGCGCGCCCACACCGCAACACCTGAAACAGCCCGAGCCCCGTGTCAGACCAGGAGTCCCCGATGAAGAAACAGCCCAAGAAGGCGCACCTGCTCGGCTTCATCCAGCACGGCGTCAACAGCCACGCGACCGGCATGTGGCGCAACACCAAGGACAAGATCGGCTGGCATTTCTCGCGGCCGCAATACTGGCAGCACATGGCGCGGACGATGGAGCGCGGGCTGTTCGACGCGATGTTCATCGCCGACGAGCTCGCCCCCTACTCGACCCACGACAACTCGTCCGACGCCACCGTCAAGTGGGCGGTGCAGTGCCCGACCCACGAGCCCTCGACGATCGTGCCGATCATCACGGCGGCGACCGAGCATCTCGGCGTCGGCGTGACGCTGTCGACGATGTTCGTCCACCCCTATGCGATGTGCCGGCTGCTCTCGAGCCTCGATCATCTGTCGAACGGGCGCGTCGCCTGGAACGTCGTCAGCTCCTATTCGAAGAGCGAGTGGGAGGCCTATGGCCACGTCGACATGACGCCGCGCTCCGAGCGCTACGACAAGATGGAAGAGTATATGGAGGTCTGCTACCAGCTCTGGGACAGCTGGGAGCCGGACGCCATCATCGCCGACAAGGAGAGCGGCATCTACGCCGACCCGGCGAAGGTGAGGGTGGTCGATCACCAAGGCAAGTACTTCAAGTGCAAGGGCCGGCACTTCTGTGCGCCGTCGCCGCAGGGCCGCCCGGTGATCTGGCAGGCGGGTTCGTCCGGACGCGGCCGCGACTTCGCGGCCAAGCACGCCGAGGCGATCTTCGCCGTCCATCCCGGCGTCGAGCGCATGCGCCAGTATGCCGACGACCTCAACGAGCGCCTGGAAACCACCTTCAACCGGCCGGCCGGCAGCGTGAAGCTGATGTACGGGCTGCAGACGGTGGTGGCGGAGACGCGCTCGGAGGCGGAGGACAAGTACGAGCGCATCAAGGCGTGCATTCCGCTGGAGGGCGCGCTCGCCTGGATCTCCGGCCACTTCGGCCTCGACTTCTCGAAGATGGACCTCGACGAGGACGTCAAGAACATCGAGGTGCCGGGCATCCAGGGGCTGTTCGAGTCGATCATCTACGCCAAGGACCCGAAGGGCCTCGTGCCGGTGACGGTGAAGGAGGCGGCGCTGATCTACGCGCAGGGCATGGGCATGCCGGTGGCGGTGGGGACGGCGAAGGACATCGCCGACCAGATCGAGAGCTACATGGACGACGGCGGCGCCGACGGCTTCATGCTGGCGGCGACCTACACGCCCGGCTGCTACGAGGAGTTCGTCGACCTCGTCGTGCCGGAGCTGCAGCGCCGCGGCCGCTATCGCACCGCCTATCCCGGCGACACGCTGCGCGCCAACCTGGCGGGCGACTGAGATGGCGGCCTCGAACGCACCGGACGGCGCGCGGCGCCCGGACGGCCAGGGGCCGGTGGAGCCCGCGATGCACCCGGAGAGCTTCAAGGCGGCCTTTCGGCGGCTGGCCTCGGGCGTCTGCGTGGTGATGTTCCGCCGGCACGGGCGGCCACACGGCTTCACCGCCACCTCGGTGACCTCCGTCTCGATGGCGCCACCGAAGGCGCTGTTCTGCGTCGGCACCGGCAATGACAGCCACGGCCACCTGGCGGTCGGCACGCGCCTCGGCATCTCGATGCTGTCCGCAGCCCAGCGGCCACTCTCCGACCGTTTCGCCGGCAAGGCCGGGCCGCACGGCTACGACGACGTCGGCACAATGGAGGGGCCGGGCGGTGCGCTGCTCCTGCCCGGCGCGCTCGCCCACCTGTCGGCGCGGGTCGCCGCGCTCTTGCCGGCGGGCGACCACACCATCGTCGTCTGCGACCTCGACGCGGCGCTCATCGCCGACGAGGCGCCGCCGCTGCTGCACTTCTCGCGGTCCTATCACGCGCTTTCGCCGCTCGAGGCGGCCGCAGCGGAGACGGCCGCCACGGGGCAGGTCCGCGAACCGGCCTCGGCGTCGCGCTGAGGGGCGATCGCCGGGATGGCCGGGGGCGGTGGTGCCGAGGCGGGCGCTGCCGTCGCCGGGCAGATGTCGGTGGGGGAGAGGGAGGCTGAACCCGCCCGGGTGGCGGCGCGCGCAGGCGGGCGCGCGGCCCCGCAAGCCTGGCACCAGCCTGCGCCGGCACGGCGGGCCGGCTGCGGAGGCGGCCGGTCGCCCGCGGGCCGTGCTGCCGGCGACCGGTCCGGCCGTCCCGGCGGACGGGCGGAGAATGCCCAACGAAGCATTCTCGGTGTTCGACTTTAGTCGAATATGACGCCTGGGTGACCGTGCGTTCTGCTTTTTCAGGTCGCGAAACCCCAGCGTTTCCGCCAAAAAAGCTGGCGCTCGAAAATTTCTCAAACTCAGTGTTGACAGGCTGAGCAGGTGCCGCCTATAAACCGCTCACCAACGAGGGCGGCGCTGCCGCTGGCGGCGAGATACTTTGCCCTCGTGCTTCTCTC
>Ga0209902_100685_pt1 | contig 29286 bp, 27 predicted proteins | sample FECB27metaG_FD_188304 | JGI IMG/M metagenome (GOLD analysis project Ga0209902, IMG submission 188304) | Cyanobacterial communities from the Joint Genome Institute, California, USA - FECB-27 (SPAdes) (version 2) | ecosystem: Environmental > Aquatic > Thermal springs > Hot (42-90C) > Microbial mats...
GCTCGCGATGCGCGCGGGGTCGTGCGTGAGGAACTTGGCCTTCACGTAGCTGTTGACGAAGAACAGGCCGCGCAGCTTGTGCATCAGCGCCAGGCCCGGCCGCGCGAACGGCACGTAGAGCTTGACCTTGAAGGCCGGCGAGGCCAGCGTGAGGCCGCGCACCTTGGGCGCGTAGTCGTGGGCCCAGGTCGCGACCAGCACCGCGCCCACGCTCTGCGCGATCACGTGGATGTCGTGCTCGGCCACGCCGTGCGCGCTGCCGATGTGCTGCACGAAGGTCTGCACGTCGCGCACCGAGGTGCCGAAGCTGGGGCTGTAGCCGCGCTGGCCCGGCGAGCGGCCGTGGCCGCGCGCGTCCCAGGCGAAGACGTCGAAATCGGGCAGGTCGAGCTCGTCGACCAGGTGCGCCATGCGCGCGCCGTGCTCGTGGCCGCGGTGGAACAGCACGATGGCGCCGCGCCGCGCGGGGCCGGTGGCCGGCCAGTGGCGGTAGAACAGCGATTCGCCGTCGTGGGTGCGGAACTGGCGCTCGGCCAGCGGCCGTTGCGTGAGCGAGGAGGGCGAGGCGCCGGTGTCGAGGTCGGTGGTGTTGTCGTTCATTGAATCCCTGTTGTTTGTTTTGGTGTGGCGCCGTCCGCGGCCTCGGCTTCGGCGAGCGCGCGGCGCACGCGGTTGACCACGGTCCAGGCCACCAGCAGCGCCAGCAGCGGCATCAGCACCGCGGTCCAGCCCGGCAGCGGGCCGCCGAGCGCCACGTAGAGGCCGAGCGCGCCGAACACGAAGGCGCGGTCGCTCTTGCCGAGCGGCCCATCGTAGCGGCGCGATGCACCGACCGTGGGGCCGAGCGCGCCGGCGAATTCGCTGAGTCCGGCCAGCACGATCACGGTGCCGACCCAGAACGGGCTGAAGGGCTGCACCAGCACGAAGGGCAGGTACAGCGCGGCATCGGAGACCACGTCGGTGAGTTCGTTGAGGAAGGCGCCGAGTCGGCTTTGCTGGTGGTGCTCGCGCGCCAGCATGCCGTCGATGGCATTGAAGGCCATGCGCAGGAACATCCAGGCCGGGATCAGCCCGAAGGCCGCGAGCGAGGGCGCGGCCAGGTAGAGCCACAGCCCGATGGCCACCGAGACCACGCAGGCGCTCAGCGTGACCTGGTTGGCGGTGACGCCCCGTGCATGCAGTCCGACCACGAGCGGCCGAAGCAGGGCCTGGAAACGCGGCTTCAGTTCGTAGATCGACACTGTCGTGATCCCCTCTTCATTCTGGTCGGGGCATTCTGCCAGTGCAGGCGAGCGCTCCTGTAGGCGCAGGTCCCGCCTGCAAAAGCCCGCGAAAACCCGCGAAAGGCCCTCGTGGCGCCGGGGCCGCGGGCCGTCCGTTGCGGCGATGCAGCCACTAAACTCGCCGCACCCCCCGCGCCCATGACCATCCAGACCGACGACTTCGCCCCCGCCCCGCAACGCGTGGTGTCCGCCGCGCCCGCCTCGCCCAACGAGGAGGCGATCGAGCGGGCCCTGCGCCCCAAGCTGCTCGACGAGTACGTCGGCCAGGCCAAGGTGCGCGAGCAGCTCGAGATCTTCATCGGCGCCGCGCGCAAGCGCCGCGAGGCGCTCGACCACGTGCTGCTGTTCGGCCCGCCGGGCCTGGGCAAGACCACGCTGTCGCACATCATCGCGGCCGAACTCGGCGTGAACCTGCGCCAGACCTCGGGCCCGGTGCTCGAGAAGCCCAAGGACCTGGCGGCGCTCTTGACCAACCTCGAGCCCAACGACGTGTTGTTCATCGACGAGATCCACCGGCTCAGTCCGGTGGTCGAGGAAATCCTCTACCCGGCGCTCGAGGACTACCAGATCGACATCATGATCGGCGAGGGCCCGGCCGCGCGCAGCATCAAGCTCGACCTGCAGCCCTTCACGCTGGTGGGCGCCACCACGCGCGCGGGCATGCTCACCAATCCGCTGCGCGACCGCTTCGGCATCGTCGCGCGGCTGGAGTTCTACACGCCCGAGGAGCTGGCGCTGATCGTGCGCCGCAGCGCCGGCCTGCTCAAGGTCGAGACCGACGAGACCGGCGGCTTCGAGATCGCGCGCCGCTCGCGCGGCACGCCGCGCATCGCCAACCGGCTGCTGCGCCGCGTGCGCGACTACGCCGAAGTCAAGGGCGACGGCCGCATCACCGAGGAGATCGCGCACAAGGCGCTGGCCATGCTCGACGTCGACCCGCAGGGCTTCGACCTGATGGACCGCAAGCTGCTCGAGGCCGTGGTGCACCGCTTCGACGGCGGCCCGGTGGGACTCGACAACGTCGCGGCCAGCATCGGCGAGGAGCGCGACACCATCGAGGACGTGATCGAGCCCTACCTGATCCAGCAGGGCTACCTGCAGCGCACGCCGCGCGGGCGCATCGCCACGCTGGCGGCCTACCGCCACCTCGGCGTGACGCCGCCATCGAGCCGCGCCGAGGGCCAGGACCTGTTCGGCAGCTGAGAGACCTTTCACCATGCACACCCATGACCTGAGCGCGTGGCAGCACGAGCACCACTTCGGCAGCGACAACGAACGCGCCGAGCGCAGCACGCGGCTCGTGATGTGGATCACCGCCGCGATGATGGCGATCGAGATCGGCGCCGGCTGGTGGTTCAACTCGATGGCGCTGCTGGCCGACGGCTGGCACATGAGCTCGCACGCGCTGGCCATCGGCCTCAGCGCCTTCGCCTATGCGGCCGCGCGGCGCTATGCGCGCGACCCGCGCTTCGCCTTCGGCACCTGGAAGATCGAGGTGCTCGGCGGTTTCGCGAGCGCGCTGGTGCTGCTGGGCATCGCGGCGCTGATGGTGGTGGGCTCGCTCGAGCGGCTGTGGTCGCCGTCGGCGATCCACTATCCCGAGGCCATCTCGGTGGCGGTGCTGGGACTGGTGGTCAACCTGGTCTGCGCGCGGCTGCTGGGCGGGGCGCACCACCACCATGGCCACGACCACGGGCATGCGCACGACCACGACCACGATCACGACCATCACCACGCGCACGGCGAGCACGGCCACGACCTGAACCTGCGCTCGGCCTACATCCATGTCGTGGCCGATGCCGCGACCTCGGTGCTCGCGATCGCGGCGCTGCTCGGCGGCTGGTTCTACGGCTGGGCCTGGCTCGACCCGGCGATGGGCATCGTCGGCGCGGTGCTGGTCGCGGTCTGGGCCAAGGGGCTGCTGAAGGAAACCGGCAAGGTGCTGCTCGACCGCGAGATGGACCACCCGGTGGCCGAGGAGATCCGCGAGGGCATCGAGGCCGGCCTGGCCGATTCGCTCACGCGCGTGGCCGACCTGCACGTGTGGCGCGTGGGCCGCGAGGCCTATGCCTGCGCGCTCACGGTGGTCACCCATTCGCCCACGCTCACGGCCGACCAGGTGCGCGCCTGCTTCTCGATGCACGAGGAGATCCGGCACTCGACGGTCGAGATCCAGCGCTGCCACGACTGACGCGACCGCTGGCGCACGGCGTCAGCCCGGCGGCCGCGCGTGCCGCACGATCAGCGTCTGCGCCACGTAGTAGGTCGCGAGCACCCACAGCTGCGCCAGCGGCAGCGGCGCCACGAAGCGGTTGGTCGCGAGCAGCGCGTCGCTCAGCATGAAGCAGCAGGCGCCCGCCGCCACCCAGCCCGCGCCCCATCCAGCCGTTGTGTCGCGCAGCACGAAGGCCCGGCCCAGCGCCTGGGCCGCCATGCAGGCGATCACCAGCACGTAGAGCGCGACCGGGATGCGCAGCGCCGCCGGCAGCCCGCCCTGCCACAGGAAGGCGTACATCGCCGCGCCGATCGCCAGCGTGACCGCCAGCGCCGCGGGCCGCGGGAAGAAGCCCACGCCGATGCGGAACACGCCGATGTAGGCCAGGTGCGCGAGCAGGAAGCACACGAGGCCGGGCACGAACAGCGAGGCCGGGCCCATCAGCAGCACGTCGCCCGCGAGCGAGCCGACCAGGCCCGCGACCAGCAGCAGGTCGAAGCGCGTCATGCCGCCGGGCCGCGCCAGCGCGCGCCGCGCGGCGATGAAGACCGCGATCGCGAGCGCCAGCGGCTTGGTCGCATGGTGCAGCCAGGGCAGGCCGAGCGCGGCGCTCGCGGTCGCCAGCGCCGCGGCTTCCACCAGCAGGGCCTCGGCGATCGAGAGCCGCCCCTGCAGCACGCCGCCGATGGCCCACAGCGCGGCGGTGAGCGCGGCCAGCCACACGCTCGAGCGCGAGAGCGGCATGCCGTCGGAGAACCAGAGGAACACCGCCACGGCCGCGAGCAGCAGCAGGAACTGCACGCCCGCGAACCAATGCACGCCGCGGCCCACTTCGGGCTCGTAGCGCCGCACCTGCGCGATGTCGAAGGCCGGCTTCGGAAAGCGCGCCGCCACGTCGGCCGGTCGCCAGCCCGGCGGCTTGAGCCACACGCGCAGCTTGTCGCCCCAGCTGCGCGCGTGCCACGAATCCTTGGCCAGGCCCCAGTAGACCTCGGCGTTGGCCCACAGCGGGTCCCAGCTCGCGAGCGGGCTGCGCGTGCCGTAGACGCAGCGCTCGTCCTCTTCCTTGAAGCTGCCGAACAGCCGGTCCCAGACGATCAGGATGCCGCCGTAGTTGCGGTCGAGGTAGCGGTCGTTGACCGCGTGGTGCACGCGGTGGTTCGAGGGCGAGCAGAACCAGCGGTCGAACCAGCCGAGCTTGCCGACCTGCTCGGTGTGGACCCAGAACTGATAGAGCAGGTCGACCAGCGACACCACGGCGAACACCAGCGGCGGCACGCCCGCGGCCGCCATCGGCAGGTAGAAGATCCAGCCCAGCAGCGCGCCGCTCGAGGTCTGGCGCAGCGCGGTCGAGAGGTTGTAGTGCTGGCTCTGGTGGTGCACCACGTGCGCGGCCCACAGCACGGCCGACTCGTGGCCCATGCGGTGCAGCCAGTAGTAGCAGAAGTCGTAGAACACCAGCGCCAGCAGCCAGCCGTACCAGGTGGTCCAGAAGTCGGTGTCGGGGAACAGCGCCACGGCCGAGTACACCGCGGTGTAGATGCCGATGCGCAGCAGGCCGGTGAGCACCGCGCTGATCTGGCTCAGCATGCCCAGGCCGATGCTGTTGACCGCGTCGGCGAGGCGGTAGGTGTCCTGCCCCGTGCCGCGGCGCGCGCGCACGCGGCCGACCGCGAACTCGATCGCGATCAGCAGGAAGAAGACGGGGGTCGCGAGGACGATGATCTGGCCAGGGCGCATCGCGCGATTGTGGGCCGCGCGCGCGTGGGGACGTCATCGGGATGTCACGCACTTGCCATGGCCAGGTCACGCAAGACAGCCAACCTATCGGTCCATGCAACGCGACGATGCTTTTCTGCGCGCATGGCGCGACACCGATGCCCGCCCCCCCGAGGCGGAGGACGAGGACGTTTCGCGGCCGATGCAGCGTTTTCGAACGCTGTGGATCTCCGACCTGCACCTCGGAACGCCAGGCTGCCAGGCGCGGGCGTTGCTCGACTTCCTCAAGCACACCGAGTGCGAGACCCTGTTCCTGGTCGGCGACATCATCGACGGCTGGCAGCTCAAGCGGCACTGGTACTGGCCGCAGGCGCACAACGACGTGATCCAGAAGCTGCTGCGCAAGGCCCGCAAGGGCACGCGCGTGATCTTCATCCCGGGCAACCACGACGAGTTCGCGCGCAAGTACTTGAACCACAACTTCGGCGGCATCGACGTGGCCGAGGAATGGATCCACGAGACCGCCGACGGCCGCAAGCTCTGGATCATCCACGGCGACCTGTTCGACGGCGTGATCCAGTGCGCCAAGTGGCTGGCCTACGTGGGCGACTCGCTCTACGAATTCACGCTCAAGCTCAACCGCCACCTCAACTCGCTGCGCGCGCGGCTGGGGCTGCCGTACTGGTCGCTGTCGAAGTACCTCAAGGGCAAGGTCAAGCGCGCCGTGAGCTATGTCGGCGACTTCGAGAACGCCGTGGCGCGCGAGGCCCGCAACCGCGGCGCGCAGGGCGTGGTCTGCGGCCACATCCACCATGCCGAGATGCGCGACATCGACGGCATCCTCTACTGCAACGACGGCGACTGGGTCGAGAGCCTCACGGCGCTGGCCGAGCATGCGGACGGACGGCTCGAGATCATCGAGTGGTCGGCGCACATGCCGGTGCCGTCGAAGGTCGCACCGGCGCGCGAGGCCGTGGCGGCCTGAGACCCGTCCCGTTCAGGGATAGGCGGCTTCGCACAGCGCCAGCACCTCGCCGCGCAGCCAGCGATGCGAGGCATCCTGGTCGAGCCGCGGATGCCAGATCGCCGAGACGTTGAAGGGCGGCGTGGGCACGGGCAGCTCGAAGTGCCGCAGGCCCAGGGCCGCGGCATGGCCGGGCGTGAATCGATTGCCGAGGCAGGAGTGCGGGATGACGGCCAACAGGTCCGAATGCCGCGCGACCTGCATCGCGTGGGTGTAGGCCGGCACCACCATCGCCACCTGCCGTGACAGGCCCCGCGCGGCCAGCGCTTCGTCGACCGGGTGGTCCATCTCGCCGGCGCGCGAGGCCAGCACGTGGCCGCAGGCCGCATAGCGTTCGGCGGCGATCTCCGTCTCGTCGAGCAGCGGATGGCCGCTGCGGCACACGCCCAGGTAGCGGTCGCGGAACAGCCGGCGCGTGCGCAGTTCGGGCGCCGTGGTCCTGAGGGTGCCGATCTCCAGGTCGATCCCGCCCTCGCGCAGCGGCCGGGCGTCCCAGTCGGGCTTGGGCACGAAGCGAAGCCGCACCTGCGGCGCGGCCTGGCGGATCCGCGCCAGCAAGGGCGCGGCGAGCAGGTCGATAAAGCCCTCGCCGGCGCGCAGCGTGAAGCACTGGTCGAGCGTGGCGATCTGCAGCGCATGGTCGGCCGGTGCCAGCGCGGCCTGCGCCTCGCGTGCGAGTGCCGGGATGCGTTCGCGCAGCTGCATCGCATAGGGCGTGAGCACCAGGCCGCGGCCGGCCTGCAGCAGGAGCCGGTCGCCCGTGGCCTCGCGCAGGCGCGTGAGCGTGCGGCTCATGGCGGACACGCTGAGCCCGAGCCGCCGCGCGGCGCCGGTCACGCTGCCCTCGGTCAACAGGGCATCGAGGGCGGGCAGCAGGTTGAGGTCGACGCGGGGCATGGCGCCAGCATAGGGCAGGAGTGGCCAGGCATGGCGTTCGATGCAATCGTTGGTTGCAGGCCAGGCGGCTGGTGCAAGGAAGAGGGCGTGCCCAGAATTCGTGGCATCGCAGTCCCCGAGAAAAGGAGCACGCCTCATGTCCCATCCGCAACACAGCATCCTCGTCGTCGGTGCCTCGCGCGGCCTCGGCCATGCCATCGCGGCCGAATTCCTGAAGAAGGGCTGGAAGGTCATGGGCACGGTCCGCGGAACGGCCCGCACCCTGCTGCACGACCTGGCCGACGCGCATCCCGGCCGCGTGGAGATCGAGTCGCTCGACATCACGCACCCCGGGCAGATCCAGGCCCTGCGCGAGCGGCTGTCGGGCCGCCGGTTCGACATCCTGTTCGTCAATGCCGGCACCACCAACCCCGATCCGACCCAGACCATCGGCGAGGTCTCGACCGAGGACTTCGTGAACCTCATGGTCGCCAATGCGCTGAGTCCGATGCGGGTGGTGGAAAGCTTCGCGGGCAATGTCCCGTCGGACGGCCTGATCGGCGTCATGTCGTCGGGGCAGGGCAGCATCGCAGACAACGAGACGGGCCAGCGCGAGGTCTATCGCGGCAGCAAGGCGGCGCTGAACCAGTTGCTGCGCAGCTTCGCCGCGCGCCAGGCGGGCACGCCGCGCGCACTGCTGGCGATGGCGCCCGGCTGGGTGCGCACCGAGCTGGGCGGGCCCGAGGGCCGGCTGACGATCGAGCAGAGCGTGCCGAGCCTGGTCGAAGTGATGCTCGCGAAGCGCGGGCGGCCCGGGCTCGAATACCTCGACTACCGGGGGCGCACGGTGGCGTGGTGAGGCGGGTGCGCCGCGCTCAGGGTGGGGCGGCACCCTCGTCGAGGCGTCGACGGCCCAGCGGCGTGATGGCAAAGATCACCGCCGGACGGGCGTCCGGCCGCTCCGGGTTCGGCAACTGCGCCTTGATCATTCCGGCGGCTTCCAGAACGATCGCGCTGCGGACGTCTTTTTCGTCGGCGATGACCAGCGGGAACGAGGCGTCTTCGATGCGGCGAAGAAAGTCCATGGGCATTTCACGTCTCCAGGGCTGCTGCGCGCACCTGCCGCGCAGACTGGACGCCCGAAAAGAGACTCGAGCGTCACGAAACAGACTTTACGTCTTGATGGCATTCACACCGTGACTTTTGTCACATTGGAGCGCAATAATAAGGGTTCACCATTAATACTCAGGTATCAACACAATGTCGGTTTTTACCTGCTGTCAATGCAGCGTGACCCATCTGAACCGGGTCGAGCGCAGCACCTGGATGCGCTTCTTTCCCTGGCTGCGCGCCTACCAGTGCAGCAACTGCCGCAAGGTGCAGCTGCTGTCGCCGCGCGCGGTCAATGAGGCGCTCGCGGCCCATGCGTCGAGGGCCGCGCGTCATCCGGGGGCTCGGCCGGGCGAGCGCAAGGCTCCCGTGCTCAACGATGTGCCCAAGCGCAGTCCCGATGTGAACTGATGTGCAGACCAGTCGCTGGTGCAAGCCAGCGGCAGGACCAAAGAAAAAGCCCGCTGTCCGATGGACAGCGGGCTTCTCTTTTGTGTGGTGGCTCTTCACGGACTCGAACCGCGGACCTGTGGATTATGATTCCATCGCTCTAACCGACTGAGCTAAAGAGCCGAGCCCGCGATTATAGCCCAGGCTTTTGGCACAGTTCAACCACCACGCGAAGCTTGTGCGCCGGGCAGCTTGCCGAGTTCCTCGGACACCAGCCGCACCACCAGCTTGTCGAGCGTCTGCACCGAGTAGTTGCCCACGTCGTGCACGGTCTGCGTGCCCGGGCCGCTCGCGGGGTCGGCGGCGTTCCGGTAGGTCAGGAACACGAAGCGACCACCGGTGTATTGCGCGATCTGGCGCTGGATGTATTCGCCCTGCTTGTCGAGCCCCGAGGCGCCCACGCTCAGCACCTTGATGCCCTTGCCGAGCGCGGCGGCCATGCTGTCGTCGTACTGCGGACCGGGGTAGTCCAGGTGCGGCGGCGCGTCGGCCAGCAGCATGACGAGCCGCGTCGTGTCGTCGCCGCGCCAGCTCAGGCGCTGCACCGTCTCGTGCAGGGCCTCGTTCATCGCCTCGGGATAGTCGCCGCCGCCCGCGGCCTGCAGCGCGTCGAGCGCGCCCTGGAAGGCATCGAGGTCGTTGGTGAAGTCGTGCCGGCGCACCACGAACTCGTCGCTGAGGTCGCGGTAGGCGACGAGGCCGAAGCAGGTGTCGGGACGGCTCGGCAGGCGCGCGACCTGGTCGGCGATGTCGCGCAGCGTGCTGCGCAGGCGGGCGATCTCGTCGCCCATCGAGCCGGTGGCGTCGATCAGGAACACGAGGTCGAGCTGTGCGCGCGCGGGGCGGGCGCCGGGACGCTCGAGCACCACGTCGACCGCGTTCTTCTGGCCGCGGCGCAGGAACGAGGTCGCCTGGCGGCCGTTCTTGCGCACGGTCACTTCATAGACCGGGCTCGATTCGGCATCGAAAGCCTTGGGGTGCAGCCAGGCGCGCCCGCCCGCATCGGTGCGGGCCCACATCGCGGCGCCGTTCGCGGCCTGCACGGCGACCTCGGCATCGGGCACGACGCCGCCCTGCGCATCGCGCACCTGCAGCAGGTAGCGCTCGCTGATGTCGCGCTCGCGGTGCGCGACCTGGGTGCGGTTGCGGAAGGCCAGGTATTCGCCGAAGTCGGCGTTGTCGTCGACCATGCCGGCGGTGACGGGTTCGCTCGCGGGACGCTGGGCGACGGCGGCCGCGATGGGGGCCGGGACCGGCGCCGCGGCCGATTCCACGACCGCCGAGCGCGCCATCTTCGCGCTGGCGCGGGCTTCGGCCATGGGGGCGGCGCTGGGTGCCGGGGCCACCGGCGCCGCCATCGACGCGAGGGGCGGGGTAGGCATGGCCGGCGGTGCCATGCCCGGCGCGACGGGCGCGAGCATCGCGTGGGGCGCGCCGACGGCGGCCAGGGCGGACCGGTGTCGCGCGCTCCCGCCGCTGCCCGGGGTCTCGCTGGTCCGGATCGGCCGCGCGCAATGCTTCGCCGACGGCGCCTCGAAGTTCGGCATCGCCGGCTCGATCCTGCGCGCGGGCGTGGCGGCGTCGGTGGCCTGCAGCGCCGGCGCGGGCCAGCGCGTGGCCGGGGTGGCGACGGCGGCATCGTTGCGGCCCGCTGCCTGGGGCTCGGTGGCGCCGCAGGCGCTCAGGACCAGGGAAGCGCACAGCAGCGCGACGAGCGGGCGACGAGGGCGAAAGGCCGGTGACGGGATCATGGAACGGCTCCGTGAAGTGAATCGGTGCAGGCTGTTACGGCCCGCTGCCGCCAACGGGGTTAAGCCGATGCGTCTTTTTTTTGCGCCGCGCCAACCCCGACCGGCGCCGTCCCGCGTACCAGCTGAGGTGAGAATCCACCGATGTCCGCGCTGCCCCGCGCCCGTTCCGCCACTGCCAGCCCGGCCGCGCCCGAAGCGACCGGCCGCGACGCCATGCCCGACGATCAGCTGATGCTGGCCTACGCGCGCGGCGATGCCGCCGCCTTCGACGTGCTCTATGCGCGCCACGAGGGCGGGCTGTTCCGCTTCGTGCGGCGGCTGCTGGGCGCGCGGCTCGCATCGCAGGCCGACGAGGTGTTCCAGGACACCTGGGTGCGGATCATCACGGCGCGCGAGAGCTTCTCGCCGCAGGGCGCGGCCTGGCGCACCTGGGCCTTCACGATCGCGCACAACCTTGCGATGGACCGGCTGCGCGTGAGCGGGCGCGAAGTGGCGCTCGACGGCCACGCGGGCGAGGACGACGAGGCCATTCCCGCGCTCGAGCGCGGCGTGCACGGTGCCTCGGACGACGTCGCCACCCATCCCTCGGCCGAGGAGCTCGCGTTCTGGCGCGCCGCGGGCCGTCGCCTGCTGGCCTGCCTCGACGAGCTGCCCACCGAGCAGCGCGCGGCCTTCCTGCTGCACCACGAGGACGGCCTGACGGTGGAAGCGCTGGCGGCCAGCCTGCAGATCGGTTTCGAGACCGTGCGCAGCCGCCTGCGCTACGGACTGCAGAAGCTGCGCGGCTGCATGGAACGCTACCTCGCGGTGCTGGAGGGCGCGCGATGAGCGCCGGATTCGACGACGACGACCTGCGCGACGCGCGCCTGCGCCGCGCGCTCGCGCACGCGCCCGACAACGAGGCGCTGCCCGAGGCACGCACGCGCGAGGCGATCCGCAAGATGGCGCACAACCTCGCGGCCGCCACGCCGCCGGCCGCCGCCAACGTGCCGGCCGCGCAGCCGTGGTGGCGGCGCCTGTTCGGCGGCGGCGAAGCGCGCGCCCGTATGCCGTGGAATGCGGCCTTCGCGACCCTGCTGGTGGTCGGCTTCGTCACCGTGCTGTGGCGGCAGGAGCCGGTGCCCGATGCGCGGCTCGATGGCGAGGCGCGCGTGGGGGGCGCGGTGGCCGAAGCGCCGCCAGCACCGAGCGAGGCGCCCGCGGTGGTGCCTGAGGCGCGGCCCGAAGCTGCCGCGCCCGTTGCGCCCGCTGCGCCTTCTGGTGCGGCGGCCGAGGCGGCCGGCAATGCCGACACGGTGCGTCGACCGTCCGCGCCCGCCGCGGCTGCGCAACGCGCGCCGGCACCGCAGGCCGAGCGGCGGCAGGCCCCGGCCGAGCCGATTGCCAAGTCGCGCGAGTCGGCCTCGCTGGAGCGGGCCGCGCCGGTGCCCGCGACACCGCCACCGGCCGCGGCCGTCGCGCCGCCACCGCCCGAAATCGCCGCAGCACCCGTGGCGCCGGCGCCTCCGCCTCCGGCAGCCGTAGCCCCGCCGCCCGCAGCCGTGGCACCACCAACGCCTTCGGCGCCCGCGCCCGTGATCGCCGCTGCACCACCCGCACCCGGCGCAGCGCCGCCCGTCGCCGATGCCGCACCCGGCGCCGCACCGCTGGCGGCCGAACAGTCGTACAAGAAGAGCGAAAGCGAACGGGCCTCGGTCCGCGGCGCCGCGTCCGCCTTGCAGTCCGTCCCGCCGGCCCTTGCGCATGCGCCGCAGCCATCGGCCGCCGCGCCGGCCGCGCAGCTCTCGCAGGCCGAGCCCGCCGCGCTCCCGCCGCCCTCGCGTGCCCGCCTGGCCGGCGCCGCGGCGCCCGCGGTCGAGCGCGCGCCGTCCTTCGCCGCGCTCGATCGCTGGACCGCCTGGTCGGCCACGGGCGACACGGCGCCGCGCCATGGCCGCGCCGACATCGAAGCCTTCCCCGCATTGCTGGGCGCGGTGGCGCGCTCGGCCACCCAGCCCGATGCGGCACTGGCCGCGCCGGTCGAAGCGCGCATCGCGCTCTACCGCGGCCGCACCGTGGTCGCCGTGCTCGAGATCGCGGGCGAGCAGGTGCGCTGGTCGCCGCAGCCCGGTGCTTCGGCCTTCATCGGCACGCCGCCCGCGCAGGCGCTGGCCTCGCTGCGCGCCGCGCTCGAGCGCGCACGCGCAACGCCTTCGACGCCGCAGCGCTGAAGGCATCAAGTTCCAGGGCAAAAAAAAGCGGGCCGTCCGGCCCGCCCGCCATCAGGCGTTCTTGAAGTCCGGCTGGCGCTTGGTCAGGAAGGCGTCCATGCCTTCCTTCTGGTCCTGCGTCGCGAACAGCGCATGGAACAGCCGGCGCTCGAACATCACGCCGTCGCTCAGGCCGCTCTCGAAAGCGCGGTTGACCGACTCCTTGGCCGCGATCACCGAGATCTGCGAGAAGCCGCAGATCACCAGCGCGGCGCCCAGCGCCTCGTCGGCCAGCTTCTCGAACGGCACCACGCGGCTCACGAGGCCCGCGCGCTCGGCTTCGGCGGCGTCCATCATGCGGGCGGTCAGCACCATGTCCATGGCCTTGCTCTTGCCCACCGCGCGCGGCAGGCGCTGCGTGCCGCCGGCGCCGGGGATCACGCCGATCTTGATCTCGGGCTGGCCGAACTTGGCGTTGTCGGCCGCGATGATGAAGTCGCACATCATCGCGAGCTCGCAACCGCCGCCGAGCGCGAAGCCGGCCACGGCGCCGATCACCGGCTTGCGGATCGAGCGGATGGTCTCCCAGTTGCGCGTGATGTAGTCGCCCCGATAGGTGTCGATGAAGCTGTACTTGGCCATCGCCGCGATGTCGGCGCCGGCCGCGAAGGCGCGCTCGCTGCCGGTGAGGATGATGCAGCCGATGGCGTCGTCGGCGTCGAAGGCCTTCAGGGCCTGGCCCAGCTCGGTCATCAGCGCGTCGTTGAGCGCATTGAGCGCCTTCGGTCGGTTGAGGGTGATGATGCCGACCTTGCCAGCTTCGGTCCGCACTTCGATGTTCTCGTAGCTCATGGTGTCTCCGGGGAAGGGAAGAAAAACGCGCTTCACTATACCCACGGTGCCGTGCGCCACCGTGGCACGGGGCTGCTGGCCGGTGCCTTCGCCCTTCCTGCTTCATGGCTTTGTTGAGAATTGTTCTCAACTAGAATCCGCGGCCATGGAGTTCCCGATGCAAGAACATGCCGTGTTGCTGCGGGCCTATGCCCGCGTGCAGGAGCGCTGCTCGCAGCTGCTGGCCGAGCAGGCCGCGCTGGTGGAGCGGCTGGAGGCGCAGATCGTGCGCCTGCGTGGCGCGCTGGTGGCGCGCGATTCGGCGATGGCGATGGTGCGCGAGGAGCTGGCCGCGCGCGCGGCCGTCGGCGCGGCGCTGCCCAAGCGGCTGCATGCGCTGCTCGCGCCGGGCACCGCGCGCCGCCTGGCCGTTCCGGTGCCGGCGCCGGTGCCCGCCGACCTGCGCGAGAAGGCCGTGCTCTGCGTGGGCGGCGACGAGCGCACGCCCTCGCTCGCGCGCCAATTGGTCGAGATCGCGGGCGGCCGCTTCCTGCACCTCGAAGGCACGGACGGCACCGACGATCCCGCGTTCGAGGCCAGCCTGCGCGCGGCCGACCTCGTCATCTGCCAGACCGGCTGCCTGAGCCACGACGCCTACTGGCGCGTGCAGGACCATTGCCGCCGCACCGGCAAGCCCTGCGTGATGGTGGGGGAGCCGCAGCCCATTCATTTCGTGCGGCGCGAGACGGCGGAGGAGGCCGCGGCCGAACGGGCCTTGCCCGCGGGCTGAAGCGCCAAAAAAGAAAACGGGCCGATGACGGCCCGTTTTTCATGGTGCGTGTCCGGCCTTAAGCCTTCGTCGCCGCGATCGCCACCGGCGCCAGCCACTTCGAGACCCGGCCCGTGTCCTGCGCCAGCAGGCGCCAGGTCGTGACGCCCGTGGGCAGCACCAGCGGCAGCTTCACCAGCTTGCGGTCGCGCGCGACCAGCGCGGTGCAGCGCTTGCCCGCGCCGAGGTAGAGCGCGAGATCGTCGAGCCGGCCGATGCGCCAGCCCTGCGCGGGCTTGCGCCCGGCGGCCGGCAGCTCGATGCCGATCCATTCGTCGCCGGCCGCGAAGCCGGCCTTCTCGGCCGCGCCGCCGCGCAGCACCACCTTGACCTGCACGCTGCCGCCGCTCTCCGCCACGCGCAGGCCCAGCGTCTGCGCGGGCTGCGAGGGATCGTCGAGCGTGGCCACGCCGTGCAGGCGCAGCAGCTCCGACAGCGGCAGCTCGGCGGTAGCATGCACCCAGGCCGCGAGCTCGGCCGCGTACGAGCGGCCGCCGGCGGCCTCGAGCGCGGCCGCGATGTCGGCCTCGCTCACCGGCCCGCCGCCGCTCGCGTTCCACAGGTGGCGCATCGCGTCGTCGAGCGTGCCGCGGCCTTCGGCGCGCAGCTTGAGGTCGAGGCACAGCGCGACCAGCGCGCCCTTGGTGTAGTAGCTGACCGTGCCGTTGGGCGTCTGCTCGTCCTGCCGGTAGTACTTGACCCAGGCGTCGAAGCTCGCGTCGGCCACCGACTGCACCTGCCGGCCCGGCGTCTGCTGCACCTGGTTGATGGTCTTGTTGACCAGCCGCAGGTAGGCCGCGTCGTCGATCAGCCCGGCGCGGCGCAGCAGCAGGTCGTCGTAGTAGCTGGTGAAGCCCTCGAAGAACCACAGCAGCCGCGTGTAGTTCTCGCGGCCGTAGTCGTAGCGCGCGAACTCGGCCGGCCGCAGCCGCTTCACGTTCCAGGTGTGGAAGTACTCGTGGCTGATCAGGCCCAGCAGCGTGACGTAGCCGTCTGCGGACTTCTTCATGCCGAGCTGCGGCAGGTCGCGCCGGTTGCAGATCAGCGCCGTCGAATGGCGGTGCTCGAGGCCGCCGTAGCCGTCGTCGACCGCGTTGAGCATGAACACATAGCGGTCGATCGGCGGCTTCGGACCGCCGCGCTTGCCGACCTTGTCGCCGTGCCAGAAGCGCATCTCGGCTTCGCAGATGGCCTTCGTGTCGGCCAGCAGCCGATCGCCGTCGAACGAGGCCGCGGCGCCCGCGACCACGAAGCGGTGCGGCACGCCGCCGGCCTCGAACTCGCCGCTCCAGAAGGCGCCGAGCTCGACCGGGCTGTCGGCCAGTTCGTCGTAGTCGGCCGCGAGGTAGCGGCCGAAGCCATGGCGGTCGGTCTTCAGCGGCGGCAGCGCGGTGGCGCAGGACCAGGGCGCGGCGCCCTCGGGCAGCGCCGAGGCGGCGGGCGCGACGATCTCGAGCGCATGCGGCGCATCGGTCTGGCCCTCGACCCGCAGGCACAGGCTGGTGCCGTTGAAGAAGCCGCGCTCGGCGTCGAGCCAGGCGGTGCGTACCGAGTTGTCGTAGGCGCAGACCTTGTAGCGCAGCACCAGCGGCTGGCCGGCCGTGCATTCGACGCGCCAGCTGCACTTGTCGAGCTGCGTCAGCACCGGTGCCTTGCGCCGGCCCTGCGAGGCCTGCAGCCCCTGCAGGTTCTTGGCGAACTCGCGCACCAGGTAGCTGCCCGGGATCCACACCGGCAGCGTCAACTGCTGCTCGGCCGCGGGGCGGTCGATGGTGAGCGTGACCTCGAACAGGCGCGCATGCAGGTCGGCGCATTCCACGCGGTAGTGCACGCCGGGCGCGGCCACGGCCGCGGGCGTCGCGGCCGCGCGCCGCGAGGGGGACTTCGTCGCCATCAGCTGGCGGAGGCGGCGAGTTGCTTCTCGACCTGCTCGGCGGGCACGGCGCCCGGGGTGCGGGTGCCGTTGCTGTAGATCAGGGTGGGCGTGCCGGTGATGTTGTAGCGGCGGCCGAACTCGACGTTGCGCTGCAGCGCGGTCACGTCGCAGCTGCCGGGCGCGGTGGCCGGGCGCGTGCCCGCTTCCATCCAGTCGCTCCAGGCCTTGCCCTTGTCCTTGCTGCACCAGATGTCGCGCGACTTGACGGTCGAATCGGGTCCCAGCACCGGGTAGAGGAACAGGTAGACGGTGACGTTGTCGACCGACTTCATGTCCTTCTCGAAGCGCTTGCAGTAGCCGCAGTTCGGGTCCTCGAAGACCGCGAGCTTGCGCTTGCCGTTGCCGCGCACGATCTTGATCGCGTCCTTCACGGGCAGCTTGTCGAAGGCCACCTCCGACAGCTTCGCCACGCGTTCCTCGGTGAGGTTGCGGCGCGCGTTCACGTCGATCATGTTGCCCTCGAGCAGGTAGTTGCCCTGCTCGTCGGTGTAGTAGATCTGCGCGCCGTTGACGCGCACCTCGTAGAGGCCGGGCATCGGCGACTTGCTGACTTCGTCGATGGTCGGGAACTGCGGGATGCGTTCCTTGAGGTTCTTGCGGATCTCGGCTTCGCCGGCATGGGCGCCGAAGGCCGCGAAGAGCGCGAGCGACGCGAAGGCGGCGGGAAGCAGGTGGCGTGCGAGTGTCTTCATGGGTTCAGGGAGGTCGTTGTTCGGTTCGTCTGGAGTCAGGCCTTCAGGCCCATGGCCTGCCGCGTGACCCAGTGTTTGACCAGGCGCGTGCGGTCGAAACCGCGCATGCCCCAGTTGCGCAGCGCGGGCAGCGGGCCCAGGCTGTGCGAGAAGAGTTGCTGCAGCCCGTCGGTGGCGAGGCTCATCTGCAGCACCTCGGTGCGGCGCGCGCGTTCGTAGCGGCGCAGCAGGCGCGGGTCGCCCACGCTGCGCCAGTAGTCGCGCTCCTTGACGACGGCGGCCAGCGCGGCCGCGTCGGCCAGGCCGAGGTTCAGGCCCTGGCCCGCGAGCGGATGCACGGTGTGGGCCGCGTCGCCGGCCAGTGCCCAGGTGCGCGGCGCCTGGCCGGCGGTCTGCTCGGTGGCGGGCAGGGTGCCGGTCCAACGGTCGGCGATGGCGCGAGCGAGCGGCCAGGCGGCGCGCTCGCTCACCAGCCGCAGCGCGCCGAAGGCCTGGTGGCTGGCCTCGGTCACGGCGGCATTGAATTCCTCGGCCGATTGCGCGAGCAGCGCCGGCGCGCGCAGCTGGTCGACCGACCACACCAGCGCCAGCCGGCGGCCGTGCACGCCGTCGAGCGGCAGCAGCGCGAACACCTCGCCCTTGTCGTTGAACCACTGGCGCGCCGTGCCGTCGTGCGACTGCTCGGCCTCGAGCCGCGCCGCGATCGCATGCTGCGGATAGCGCGTGACCGCGTAGCTCACGCCGAGCGCTTCGCGCGTGACGCTGGCCTTGCCTTCGCAGACCACGGTGAGCGGCGCGGCGACCGGTTCGCTCACCACCTCGATCTGGGGCTGGAAGCGCACCGCGTCGGCCAGCTGCTTCTCGAGTGCCGGCACGTCGACGATCCAGGCCAGCGCCTCGACCTTTTGGCGCGCGGCGCTGAACTGCACGCGGCCGCCCTCGTCGCCATCGACCACCATCTCGCGCACCGGCGTGGCGCTGATGCCTTCGGGCCAGGCGCGCAGCGAGGCCAGCAGTTCGCGCGAGGCGGCATTGAGCGCATAGGCGCGGACGTCTTCCCGCTCGGCGGCGGCGGGCGGCGCCACCAGCGCCACGCGCACGCGTTCGCGCGCGAGCAGCAGGGCCAGCGTGCGGCCGACGATGCCGGCGCCGCGGATACAGACTTCGGGGGGGAGGGCCATCGCGGCATTGTAGGAGGAGGCTCTTGTGGCCGACCCCGTGGGGAAACCGGCCATTGGGGGTATGCCGGGAGCGAGGACAATCGAGCCCCCATCCGAGGAGCCCCCGTGACAGATTTCGATCTCCAGGCCACCATCGCGCGCCTGTTCGTGTACCCCGTCAAGTCGTGCGCCGGCGTCGAGCTGCCCGAAGCGCTGCTGACCGAGACCGGCCTCGAGTTCGATCGGGCCTGGATGGTGGTCGACGCACAGGGCGAGTTCGTCACGCAGCGGCAGCTGCCGCGCATGGCGCTGATCAAGCCGCAGATGAAGCACACCGAGGTGGTGCTGCGCGCGCCCGGCATGCTGGCGCTGCACTTGGCCTTCGACCGGGTCGAGCAGCCGATGCGGGTGCGGGTCTGGAAGGACGAGGTCGATGCCTACGACATGGGCGACATCGCCGCCCAGTGGTTCAGCGACTTCCTCTCCGAGCCCGGCAAGCCGCAGAAGCTGCGCCTGGTGCGCTTCGATCCCGAGGTCAAGCGGCTGTCGAGCCTCAAGTGGACCGGCGGCATCGAGGCCCAGACCCAGTTCGCCGACGGCTTCGCGCTGCTGGTGGCCAGCGAGGGCTCGCTGGCCGAGCTCAACGAGCGGCTGGCGCGCGATGGCCACGGCCCGGTGGGCATCGAGCGCTTCCGGCCCAACATCGTGCTGGCCGGCATCGAGTCGCACGACGAGGACCGCGTCGAGATGCTCCACGTGGCCAGCGGTGCCGACGGGTCGGCGGACGGCGCGCAGCTGCAGCCGGTCAAGCCCTGCACCCGCTGCCCCATTCCCGACATCGACCCGGCCACCGCGCTCAGCAGCCCCGAGGTCAACGACACGCTGCGCACCTACCGCGCCGATCCGCGCGTCGACGGCGGCATCACCTTCGGCATGAACTGCATCGTGATCCAGGGCATCGAGCAGATGCTCAGGGTCGGGCAGCCGGTGGGGGCGAACTACAAGTTCGAGTGAATGGCTAGGGCCCGTTCACCTATGCAAGGGCGACCCCTTGCATAGTGTGAACAGGCCCTAGAAGGTCACGCCCGCGCACAGGATGATGTTCGCGTAGGGCGTGCATTCGCCCGTGCGCACCACCGCCCTGGCGCGCGCGCTCAGGCGTTTCAGTTCCTCGTGCGACACCGTCTCTGGCACGACCGCGAGCTGACCCGCGCACCATTCGGGCAGTTCGCCCGTGGCGCGGCCCTCGACCGCCTCGCGCGCGAGCAGCGCGCGCTCCACCTGCAGTTCGCTGAGCACCGCCTTCAGCACCTCGGCCACGCGCGGCACGCCGGGCGTGAGCGCGAGGTCGATGCGGCGCGGGCCGTCGGGAATCGGCAGGCCGGCATCGCCGATCACGAGCATGTCGCCATGCCCCATGGTGGCGATGACCTGGGACAGTTCGGAGTGCAGCAGGGCGGTACGTTTCACAGCGGGATCCAGTCGGGAGGCAGGGGGCTGCGCAGCACGGCCTCGCGCTGCGGGATGGAAGGCTGGGCGCCGGGCTGCTGGATGCACAGCGCGGCGGCGCGGATGCCCAGGCGCACGGCCTCGTCGAAGGACTGGCCCTCGCCGAGCGCGGTGGCGAGCGCGCCGAGGAAGGTGTCGCCGGCGGCCGTGGTGTCGACCGCCTGAACCACCAGCGCCGGATGGTGGCGCGCGCCGTCGGCATCGACCGCCACCGCGCCGCGCGCGCCGAGCGTGACCACCACGCGCGCGATGCCGCGCGCGCGCATGGCCTGCCCGGCGGCCGCGGCCTCGAGCGGGCTGTCGGCGCCCAGGCCGCTGAGCGTGCGCGCCTCGATCTCGTTGACCACCAGCGTGTCGATCTTCGGCCACAGGGGCTCGGCGATGGCCTGCACCGGCGAGGGATTGAGCAGCACCTTGCAGCCGGCCTCGTGCGCGAGGGCGATCGCGCGCTCGACCTGCGCCATCGGGGTCTCGAACTGGGTCACGAGGAAGGCCGCGCCCTCGAGCCGGGTGCGCAGGTCTGCCGCGTCGAGGTCGACGCCGGCATTGGCGCCCGCGATCATCACGATGCGGTTCTGGCCGCTGTCCTCGACCATGATCAGCGCGGTGCCCGTGGGTTCGGCGGCATCGGTGCGCAGGGCCTCGGTGTCGATGCCGTCGCGCTCGAGCGCCTGGCGCAGCGCGCGGCCGTGGTCGTCGTCGCCCACGCAGCCGATCATCCGCACCTGCGCGCCCTCGCGCGCACAGCTCACGGCCTGGTTGGCGCCCTTGCCGCCGGGGATGGTGGCGAAGGAGCGGCCCAGCAGGGTCTCGCCCGCGGCGGGCGCATGCGGCACGCGCAGTACCAGGTCCATGTTGAGGCTGCCGAGCACCACGATGCGCGGTGCCGCGGGGCGGGAGGAAGACGTCGGGCTCACGGGGTGCGGGACTTTCGGGTGTCGGCGGAAGAAGGGGCGGAGACGGGTGCGGCCGCGGGCGCTCCGGAATAGCGCGCGGTCGAGGCGCGCACGTGCAGTTCGGGTTGCAGCACCACCTTGCGCGCATCGCGGCGGCGGCCGCCCACGCGCTCGAGCAGCATGTCGACCGCCAGCGCGCCGATGCGCTCCTTGGGCTGGGCCACGGTGGTGAGCGCGGGGCTGGTGTAGGCCGAGAGTTCGATGTCGTCGAAGCCGACGATCGAGAGCTCGTCGGGCACCCGCACGCCGCTCTCGTGCGCGGCGCGCAGCGCGCCGATCGCCATCAGGTCGTTGCAGACGAAGACCGCCGAGGGAATGTCGTTGGTGCCGGCGCGCAGGATGGCGTGCATCGCCTCGTAGCCGCCCTGGCTGGTGAAGCCGCCGCGCCACAGCAGCGCGTCGGCGTCGGCCGCGCCGGTGCTGTTGCCGCTCTCGGCCAGCGCCATGCGCCAGCCCGCGATGCGCTGCTCGCTCGGCGACACGCCCTGCGGCCCGCCGATGCAGGCGATGCGGCGATGGCCCAGCGACAGCAGGTGGCGCACCGCGAGCAGGCCGCCCTGCATGTGGGCGGTCTCGACCAGGTCGCAGTGCGGGTCGGCGATCTCGCGGTCGAGCAGCACGGTCGGCACCTTGAGGCCGTTGAGCTGCCTGGCCAGCGAGTCGTCGTCGCCGGTCGACACCACGATCAGCCCGTCGATGCGGCGCTCGGCCAGCACCTGCAGGTACACGCTCTGGCGGTGCGGCTCGTCGTCGGTGTTGCACAGGATCAGCGTGTAGCCGGCGCCGAAGCAGCGGTCCTCGATGATGCGCACGATCTCGGCGAAGTAGGGGTTCGAGCTGTTCGGGATCAGCATCCCGAGCGTCGAGGTGGTGTTGCTCTTGAGGCTGCGCGCCATCGCGTTGGGCACGTAGCCGAGTTCGCGGATCGCGAGCTCGACGCGCTCGCGGCCCTTGGCGCTGACGTGGCGCGTGTCGTTGACCACGTGCGAGACGGTGGTGACCGACACGCCCGCGCGCAGTGCGACGTCCTTGATGGTGGCCATGGCCTGGGTGTTCCTGTTGCGGGGTGCTGCTTCGTGGGGAGGGGGAGCGTCAGGCCAGCCGGCGGTCGGCGCGGCGCTGGCGCAGGGTGTCGATGATCACCGCAACCACGATCACCGCGCCGGTGATGATGCGCTTGCTCGGCTCGCTGGCGCCGACCTGCGCCAGGCCGGCCTCGAGCACCGCGATGATCAGCACGCCGAAGAAGGTGTTGACCACCGAGCCGCGCCCGCCCATCAGGCTGGTGCCGCCGATCACCACCGCGGCGATCACCTGCAGCTCGATGCCCACGCCCGAGTTCGGGTCGGCCGCCTCGAGGCGCGCCGACTGCATCAGCCCCGCCAGGCCGGCCAGCAGGCCCGTGACCGCGAACACCACGATGCGGATCGGCCGCGGATCGATGCCCGCGAGCCGCATCGCCTCCTCGTTGGTGCCGATGCCCACCACGTAGCGGCCGAACACGGTGCGCGACAGCACCAGCTGGCCCACGATCACCAGCACCACCGCGAGCACGAAGGCTGCCGAGATGCCGCCGATCCACGGCGCCGCGAGGCCCGAGATGGCATCGCCCACATACTGCGTGCGCGAGTCGGTCACGAGGTAGGCGCCGCCGCGCACGGCCTCGAGCATGCCGAGCGAGACGATGAAGCTCGGCAGCCGCCAGGCCACCGACACGGCGCCGGTGATCGCGCCGCAGATCAGGCCCGTGGCCAGGCCCAGCAGCGCGGCCAGCGGCACCGGCAGGTGCCATTGCAGGATGGCGGCGGCGGCCACCGCCGCGCTGAGCGCCAGCACCGAGCCCACCGAGAGGTCGATGCCCGCGATGATCAGCACGAAGGTCATGCCCACGGCCATCACGGCCAGCGCGGGGATCTCGTTGGCGATGGTGACGAAGGTCTCCACCGTGAGGAAGTATTCGCTGAGGCTGCCGAACAGCGCGATCATGCCGAGCAGCACGACGGCCAGGCCGATGTAGGTGCCGAGCTGGCCCTTGAGGGAGCCGGCGCCGGAGGCGGGGGGAGCGGAAGCGGTGGTGGTCGTCATGGGGCGAAGGAGGATGAGGCTCAGGCGGCGGCCGCGAGAGCGTGAGCGGTGGGGGCTGCGGAGGTGGCGCGGCCGGTGTCGCCGAAGGCCGCGGCCAGGATCGACTGCTGGTCCCAGGCGCCGCGCTCGAACACCGCCACCAGGCGGCCGGCGTGCATCACGCCGATGCGGTCGCACATGGCCATGAGTTCGCGCAGGTCGCTCGACACCATCAGCAGCGCCTTGCCGGCCTCGGCCATGCGGTCGAGCTCGGCATAGAGGTCGGCGCGCGCGCCCACGTCGACGCCGCGCGTCGGCTCGTCGAGCAGCAGCACCTTGCATTCGCGGTGCAGCCAGCGCGCGAACACCACCTTCTGCTGGTTGCCGCCGCTGAGCGTGGCCACGCTCTGCTCCTCGCTGCGCGAGCGGATGCGCAGCGTCTGCACCAGCCGGCGCGCGATGCCGCGTTCGGCGGCCGCGCGCAGCCAGCCCAGGCGCGAGACCGCGCCGAGGTCGCTGAGCGTGGCGTTGACGCGGATCGACTGCGTCATCAGCAGGCCCTGCGACTTGCGGTCCTCGGTGACCAGGCCGATGCCGGCGCGGATCGCCTGCATCGGCGAGCGCCAGCGGCCCGCGGCCGGTTGCTGCGCGCCGGGCCAGTGGAGTTCGATGGTGCCGCGCTCGGCCTTGTCGGCGCCGAACAGCAGCCGCACGAGCTCGGTGCGGCCCGAGCCCACGAGCCCGGCGATGCCCATCACCTCGCCCGCGCGCAGCTGCAGGTCGACGTCGCGCACCGCGCTGCCGCGGCCGATGCCGTGCGCGCTCAGCATCGGCGCGCCGGCCACGCGGCGCGGGCGGCCATCGTGCTCGTGCACCGCGCGGCCGACCATGCGCTCGACCAGCTCGGATTCGCGCACGCCGGCCATCGGCCGCACGTCGACCAGCCGGCCGTCGCGCAGCACCGCCACGCGGTCGGCGATGCGCTGCAGTTCCTCGAGCCGGTGCGAGACGTAGACGATGCCCACGCCGCGCGCCTTCAGCAGCGCGATCTGCTCGAACAGGTGCTCGGTCTCGCGCGGCGTCAGCATCGCGGTCGGCTCGTCGAGGATCAGCACGCGGGTGTCGTCGAGCAGGTTGCGCGCGATCTCCACCATCTGCTGCTGGCCGATGCCCAGGCGCGAGACCGGCACGGCCGGATCGATGTGCGAGAGCCCGATCTTGGCCAACTGCTGCCGCGCGGCCGCGTGCAACTCGGCGCGCTGCAGCCAGCCCATGCGCTGCGGCAGCCGGTCGAGCAGCAGGTTCTCGGCCACCGTGAGCGTGGGCACCAGCCCGAGCTCCTGCATCACCATGCGCACGCCGTGCGCCTCGGCGTCGCGGCGCGAGCCCGGCTGGAACGGCGCGCCGCCCAGCAGCATCGTGCCGCGCGTCGGCGTGACCAGGCCGCAGACGATCTTGGAGAGAGTGCTCTTGCCGGCACCGTTCTCTCCGGTCAGCGCGAGCACCTCGCCGGCCTCCAAGGTGAGGCTCACGCCGTCGAGCACCGGCGCGGCGTAGTCCTTGCCGATGTCGTGGAGCGCGAAGAGCGGCGTGGCGGGGGTTGCGGACATGGGCGTCGGCAAGGGTGGTTTCTCGAGGTGTGTGACAGCGGTGGAAAGCGGCGCGGTGCTTACTTCTTCGAGTCCTTGGTCACCAGCACCACGTCGGTCTTGATCTCGGCCGGCATGTCGGCCTGGCTCTTCTTGTCGGCGATCGCCTTCAGCGCGGTCTCGATGCCGAACACGGCCTGCTTGTCGGCGAACTGGTCGGCCGTGGCGAGCACGCGGCCGTCGGCCAGCATCGGCTTGATGGCGCCGATGTTGTCGTAGCCCACCACCTGCACCTTGCCGGCCTTGCCCGCGGCCTTCACCGCCGCCACCGCGCCCAGCGCCATGCTGTCGTTGCCGGCCAGCAGGGCCTTGAGGTCGGGGTTCTCGCGCATCATGCCGGCCGCCACCGTGTTGCCCTTGTCGATTTCCCACTGGCCCGACTGCACGCCCGCGACGTTGATGCCGGCGGCCTTCATCGCGTCCTGGTAGCCGAGGGTGCGCTGCTGCGCATTGAAGGTGGTCGACACGCCTTCGATGATCCCGACCTTGTCGCCCGACTTCAGGCTCTTGGCGAGGTAGTCGCCCACCAGCTTGGCGCCGGCGCGGTTGTCGGGGCCGACGAAGGGCACCTGGATGTTCTTTTCCTTCAGCGCGGCCGCGTCGAGGCGGTTGTCGATGTTGACCACCAGGATGCCCTTGTCGATGGCGGCCTTGACCACCGGCACCAGCGCCTTCGAATCGGCCGGCGCGATCACCAGCGCATTGACCTTCTGCGCCACCATCTGCTCGACCATCTTGATCTGCGCGGCGGTGTCGGTCTCGTCCTTGATGCCGTTGGTCACCAGCGTGTACTTGCCCGAATTCGCCTTCTGGTGCGCCTTGGCCCCGTCTTCCATGGTGCGGAAGAACTCGTTGGCCAGCGACTTCATCACCAGCGCGACCTTGGGCTTGTCCTGCGCGAGCGCCGGCGTGGCGGCGAAGGTGCCCAGCAGGGCGAGAGCGGCGGCGGTCTGCACGGTGCGGCGGGTGAACTTCATGGTGCGTGTCTCCTGAGGTGTGTTGGAACGAACGATGACCGATCTGGCGGCCCGGCGCCGATGGTAATGGACGAAAACGTTTGCGCAAACGTTTGCTTATCGGGTTTTCATCGGGTTTTACCCTGACCCGCCGGCCCTGTTTAGCGGCCTGCCCGAACCGCCGGGCGGGGCGCCTCGCCTAAAATCGCCGGTTCACCTGAGGACCCCCCATGAGCTTGAAGTGCGGCATCGTCGGCCTGCCCAACGTCGGTAAATCCACCCTTTTCAATGCGCTGACCAAGGCCGGCATCGCAGCGGAAAACTATCCCTTCTGCACCATCGAGCCCAACGTGGGCATCGTCGAGGTGCCCGATCCGCGGCTCGCCCAGCTCGCCGACATCGTCAAGCCCGAGCGCGTGGTGCCCGCCATCGTCGAGTTCGTGGACATCGCGGGCCTCGTGGCCGGCGCCAGCACCGGCGAAGGCCTGGGCAACAAGTTCCTGGCCCACATCCGCGAGACCGACGCCACGGTGAACGTGGTGCGCTGCTTCGACGACGACAACGTGATCCACGTGGCCGGCAAGGTCGACCCGATCTCCGACATCGAGGTGATCCAGACCGAGCTGTGCCTGGCCGACCTGTCGACGGTCGAGAAGGCACTGCAGCGCCACACCAAGGTGGCCCGCTCGGGCGACAAGGACGCGCAGAAGCTGGTCGGCCTGCTCGAGCGCTGCCAGGCCGCGCTCAACGAGAACAAGCCCGTGCGCGCGCTCGAGTTCACCAAGGAAGAGCTGCCGCTGGTCAAGAGCTTCACGCTGATCACCGCCAAGCCCGCGATGTTCGTGGGCAACGTGGCGGAAGACGGCTTCGAGAACAACCCCTACCTCGACCGCCTGCGCGAGTACGCCGCCAGGCAGAACGCGCCCGTGGTGGCGATCTGCGCCAAGATCGAGGCCGACCTGTCCGAGATGGACGACGAGGACAAGAAGATGTTCCTGGCGGAGATCGGCCAGGACGAGCCGGGCCTCAACCGCCTGATCCGCGCCGCCTTCAAGCTGCTGGGCCTGCAGACCTACTTCACCGCCGGCGTGAAGGAAGTGCGCGCCTGGACCATCCACGTCGGCGACACCGGCCCGCAGGCGGCCGGCGTGATCCACACCGATTTCGAGAAGGGCTACATCCGCGCCCAGACCATCGGCTTCGACGACTACATCGCGCTGAAAGGCGAGCAGGGCGCGAAGGACGCGGGGAAGATGCGTTCGGAAGGCAAGGAATACGTCGTCAAGGATGGCGACGTGATGAACTTCCTGTTCAGCTCCTGAACCTTTCGCGCCCTGCGCGATGAAAGCGCCGTGATCCGCAGCGTCACGGGTCCGGCGCCGTCTCCACCTCCCCCGCTTCACGCTTGCCAGCGGCGCAGCCTTCTGCTCGCGCCGGCGCATCGGGCCCATTCCTGTTCATTTCAAAGCCGGTTCGACTGGAGAGCGTGATTTGCTTCTCGGAAATTCGGATGTCTCCGAATTGAGTGGCAATTGATGAAATCCTGCGTGTGTATTATCCCGGGCGTTTTTGGATTCCTGCGGGGTGAATTCTCTTTGGAATCCGACAAATTCTGATTGAAATCCAAGCCAAATCATTCTATTGATTTGAGTCGGGCTCGATTCGGAATTCTCGAGGGATGCTCAAACATCCAGGAATAAAAAAGGGGAGGGAATTCAATGAACGGGATATTCACGCGCCTGCTTGCCGCCTGCCTCATGGCCGCGGGCCTGCAGATCGCCGCCGCGGCGCCACCGGTGTCGGATGCGGCGTCCGACGAATTGCTGCGCGCCGCGACCGACATCCTTCGCAAGGCCGATGCCGACCAGGTGAGCGAACTCTGGGATTCGGGCTCGAGCGTGCTGAAGAGCCGCATGGGCAAGACCGCCTTCGTGCGGGCCACACGAAAGGCGCGGCTGTCGATGGGACCCGTCACGGATCGCGAGTGGTCGAGCGTGACGCGCCTCAAATACCAGGCCGACAACGAGTCCGGTTTTCCCGCGGGCCTCTATGCCAATGTCGTGTTCTCCACCCAATTGGACAGCGGTAGGAAAGCCTCCGAAAGAATCAGCTTCGCGCGCGAGAACAACCGCTGGATCTTCACGGGCTATGCGATAGCGCGGGAGGCGCCGGATACCGCCGCGACGCAGGACACGTCGGCGGCGCCCGCCAAGCCCGCAACCCAGCCCGCAACCCAGCCCGCAACTCAGCCGGCGGCGCCTGCGGTGCGCCAAGCCGGCGCCGCCGAGGTCGAGACTGCGGTGCGCGCCTGGGCCCAGGCCTGGTCGGCGCGGGACGTGGATCGCTACCTGGCGGCCTATGCGCCGGACTTCACGCCGGCCCGCGGCCAGAGCCGCTTCCGGTGGGAAGAAGAGCGCCGTGCCCGCATCACGAGCAAGTCGAGCATCGGCGTCACGCTCGAGGACCTGGTGATCAGCGTCGATGGCGAGAACGCGAGCGCCCGGTTCCGGCAGAACTACCGTGCGGACACCTTGAGGGAGGTGAGCCGCAAGACGCTGGAGTTGCAGCGCTCGGGCGGCCAGTGGCTGATCCGCAGGGAAAGCAGCGGCGGCTGAGCTCGCTGCGAACGGCCATGGCCTCGATGTCGAACGACGAACTCTTCGCCCAGGCCGTGTTCGCCTCGACCCAGGCGGGCGAGAAGCTCATGCGCAGGGACGGGGCGCTTCCTCCACTGGGCCTCGCGTTCCTGCGCGAGGGCGCCGATTTCCTGCTGGTCAATCCGCAGGAAGAAGACCGGGCGAAGAACCTCGATGGCGAGCGGCTCCAGGAGCGGGTGCACGAGCGTCTTCGCGCCATCGTCGGGCAGCGCGACGATGTGGTCGCCGTGTCGACCGTCCTGTACCAGCGGGGACGAGGACGGATCTATGTCCAGGTCGAACTGCCCGAAGCGGTGATGCAGCCGCTGGTCTTCGCCGTGGCGCGGGTCAATGGCGTGTGGACCGTCTCGGACAGCTGGGAGTCGTTCCACCGCCTGATCGCGGCCCCCCTCTTCGCGCGCTGAGTCGAGGGCGGGTCAGCGCGCCGCCTGCTGCTTGCCCCACACCACCGTGTTGTCCACCGCGTAGGCCGCGCACACCACCTTGCGCTGCGTGCAGCCCTTGAGATGCTCGGTCAGCGCGGCCGAGCTGGTGGCGGTGCCGAAGCGGCTGTCGCTGGTGATCAGGAAGGCGCGCGGCCGCGCCTGCAGCAGGAACTGGCGGTAGGCGACGCGGATCTGCTGCGGATCGGCGCCGACCACCGGCAGCGCGGATTCGTCGGCGATGTCGGCGTGGCCCGAGGGCGTGGGCTCGCCGTTCGATTGCAGCACCACGCCCACGGTCTTGAGCAGTTCGCGCCAGGTCTCGCGCTCGGCCATCACGCGCTGCGGCAGTTCCATCACCCATTGCGCCGGATAGGCGAAGCCCAGGTTCGAGCCGCCGGGCGAGATGCGGTCGGTGACGCCGATCAGCCGGCCGTCGGTGTCGAAGAGGCCGCCGCCGCTCGAGCCCGAGGACACGGGCGCCGAGGTCTGGACGATCGGCAACTGCCCCGGCGCGCGCGGCCGCAGCGCCGAGATTAGGCCCTCGCTGAGCGTGCGCTCGAGGCCGTGCGGGCTGCCGATCGCGAACACGCGCTGGCCCACGCGCAGGCTGTCGGCCGGCGCGATCTCCACGGCGTGCAATTGCAACGGTGTCTCGGTCATCAGCACGCAGAGGTCGCGCGTCGCATCGGGGTCGCGCAGGATGCTGCCGATCTTGATCGTGGTCTGTCCCTGCATCACGGTCACGGCCGCGGCACCGTCGACCACGTGGCAGGCGGTGGCCAGCGCGGTGGGCGTGACCGCCACGGCGCTGCCCACGGTCACCTGGTTGTCGCCGCGGTCACCCTTGACGGTCCAGACCGCGGGCGAGGCATGCTGGTAGAGCGCCTCGGGATCGAGCGCGGCCTGCGCGGGACGGTGGGCAACGGCGGCCGCCGCGAAGAACAGCGCGAACATCGCGCCGCGCCAGCCCCCGTGCATGCGGCGCGGCGGGGTCGGCGTGGTGGT
>Ga0209902_100686_pt1 | contig 29249 bp, 34 predicted proteins | sample FECB27metaG_FD_188304 | JGI IMG/M metagenome (GOLD analysis project Ga0209902, IMG submission 188304) | Cyanobacterial communities from the Joint Genome Institute, California, USA - FECB-27 (SPAdes) (version 2) | ecosystem: Environmental > Aquatic > Thermal springs > Hot (42-90C) > Microbial mats...
ACGCTTTCATTGGCGTCAGTGTTTTGGTCTCCCTCCCCCTTGCGGGGAGGGGACAGGGGTGGGGGGCCACAGCCACCGGCCGACCGACACGATCCTACCCCCACCAACGTCGCCTTCACCCTCGCGCAAAACTGCCATACAACCTTGCGCCGATAAGGGATGGGACCAATGCCGGAAGAGATTCTCCAGACTCACAAGCTGCTCGATCGCTGCGAGAAGGCGCTCGCCGAACGCTACACCGTGCACAAACTGCACGAGGCGGCAGATAAGGAGGCGCTGATCAAGTCGGTGGCCGGCAAGATCCGGGCTATCGCCGGCGGCAATGTCGATGGCGCGCTGATGGACAAGCTCCCCAAGCTCGAGATCATCGCCAATTTCGGCGTCGGCTACGACTCGATCGACACCAAGGCAGCCAAACAGCGGAACATCCGCGTCACCAATACCCCGAACGTGCTCAACGATGCGGTCGCGGAGCTCACCCTTGGCCTGATGATCGGGCTCGCCCGCCGTATCCCGCAGGGCGACCAGTTTGTCCGCCAGGGCAAGTGGCCGAACTCGGGCTTCCCGCTGCTCACCGAGCTCAACGGCAAGACCGTCGGCATCCTCGGGCTCGGCCGCATCGGCAAGGAGATCGCCACCCGCTGCCAGGCCATGAAGATGCGCGTCGTCTATCACGGCCGCAGCCGCCAGCACGACGAACCCTACATCTTCTACGACAAGCTCATCGACATGGCCCGTGACAGCGATTGGCTGGTGATCATCGCCCCGGGCGGCAAGGGCACCGAGAAGATCGTCTCGCGCCAAGTGCTCGAGGCGCTCGGCCCCGAGGGCTTCATCGTCAACGTCGCCCGCGGCACGCTGATCGACGAAGCGGCGATGCTGGAACTGCTGCAATCGAAAAAGCTCGGCGGCGCGGCGCTCGACGTGTTCGAGAAGGAGCCGCAGGTGCCCGAGGGCTTTTTCGCCCTCGACAATGTCGTGCTGTCGCCGCACCAGGGCAGCGCTACGCACCAGACACGCAACAAAATGGGCGATCTCGTCGTTGCCAATATCGTCGCGCACTTCGCCGGCGAACCCCTGCTCAGCGCGGTGGTCTGATCATGCTGATTGATCTCAAGGGCAAAGTTGCCATCGTCACCGGCGCCGGCCGAGGCATCGGCCGCGTCATCGCACGGACCCTCGCCACCGAAGGCGTCACCGTCGCGATCATCGACTTCCGCCAGGATCTGCTCGACGATGCCGCGATGGAGTGGACCGAGGCCGGTTGGCCCGGCCTCCGTATCCTCTGCGACGTGCGCGAGGCGGTCCAGGTCAACGCCGCGGTGAGCGCCGTGGACGAGGCGTTCGGCCGGGTCGATATCCTCGTCAACAATGCCGGCGTCGCCAGCGGGGCGCGCGTCGACAAGCTGGCCGAGGCGGTATGGGACGCCAATTTCGATACCAACACCAAGGGCACGTTCCTGGTGTGCCAGGCGGTGGCGCCGATCATGCAGCGCCAGGCCTCCGGGCGTATCCTCAATGCGGCGTCATTCGCCGCCATCATCCCCTCGATCGGCAGCGCTGCCTATGCGGCGAGCAAGTCGGCGGTGGTGCAGTTCACCCGCGTACTGGCGGGCGAGCTCGGCCCGTTCAATGTCACGGTGAATTCCTACTCGCCGGGGATGATCCCGACCGAGATGAACAGCTTCGCCAAGCTGCCCGACGCCCGCCAGCAGCGGCTGCTCGACACCCTGACGCTGCGCCAGTGGGGTAACCCCGAGGACGTCGCCAACCTCATCTGCTTCCTTGCATCCGACCAGGCCCACTACATCACCGGCGCTTCGATCGACTGCTCGGGCGGCAAGTACGCCACGCAGTTCCCAGCGGCGGCTTACGAGAGCTGAGACACGGGTGGCGGGGCCGGCCCGGCCCCGCACTCACCCAACACTGGATGTCATCCCTGCGAAAGCAGGGACCCAACTCGCCACCTGAGCCAGCCGATGCCGGACGAGGGCGGAGCCCTCGCCGAGGGGGCCCAGCTTTCGCTGGCATGACATTGCGTTTGTGGCAGATGCAACGACCGGCCGAAGTGCCCGACCTACCAACCACGTTGACCCCGCGCACAGACGGGTATTTGCTTGTCGCGAGATTTCCGTCGGAGTTGGCGCCAATGGAAATAGTCGAGCTGCTGCAGCAGACACCGCTGTTTCACGAGCTGAACGCAGCGGACCTCGAGGAGCTGATCCCGTCGACGCGCCTCGAAACCTACGAGCCGGGGCGGGTCATTCTCCGGGAGGGACGCGTCGGCGCCGCATTCTTCCTTATTGTTTCTGGCAGCGTCGAAGTCATCAAGGCGCTCGGCAAACCGGAGGAAAAGCGCGTCAACGAGCTGGGAGTCGGCGACTTTTTCGGTGAGATCGCCAACATGAAGCACACGACGCGGATCGCCAGCGTCAGGGCGCTCAGCGAGACCAAGTGCCTGATGATCCAGCGGCTGCATCTCGATTCCTACATCGAGCGGTTTCCTGCCGTCCTCGCCAAGGTGGAGCAGGCGGTTGCCGTCCGCGGCGACGAGTGACGGTCAGCCCCGTACCGCCCGTGCATAGTCCGACGGCGCCCGCCCGACGATGCGGCGGAAATCATTGCTGAAATGCGCCTGGTCCGAGTAGCCCGTCGCTACCCGCCAGCCGCTTCCAACTCTCACAGGAAGCGCCAGGCCGCCACTACCGCCAAACCGCCAGCAGCGCCCCCATCAGCACCAGCGCAATCAGGTTGTTGCCGAGGTTGATGGCGATCAGCTTCAGCGAGCGGTTCTCGTAACCCCAGAGCGACACCAGCAGCGTCGCCATGAAGCCGAGCCAGACCCAGAAGCCGGCCAGCGCGCCATTGAGCCAGTCGGCGATGTTGGCGCCGACGATGATGTTGGCGAGCGCGAACGACATGATCAGCGAGGCGATGACATCGACCACCATCGCCTTGCCGAGCCCCGCCTTCATCGTCTCCGGCGTCACCCCGGTGAGCGCCTGCCACGGCTTCAGCAGCAGCGGCGGCGAATACCAGGCAAAGCCCACGGCCATGCGGATGATCGCGGCGACAAGCACGGCCAACCAGTTGATCGGCAGCATTGTTTGAACTCCCCAGGGCGTCCCTCGCGCCCGGATAAATTCTACCGCCGAAGCAAACTGCGCCGCAATCGGCGCGGAACTCCCATGCCGTCAAAGCGATTGCCTTTCCGGTGGCCCCTCGCGACACTGCGAATACGAAACGGCGGAGACTTCGATGACGGATTGGTGGCGCGGCGCGGTGATCTATCAGGTCTACCCACGCTCGTTTCAGGACAGCAACGGCGACGGCATCGGTGACCTGCCCGGCATCATGCGCCGGCTCGATCACATCGCCAGCCTCGGCGTCGATTGCATCTGGCTCTCGCCGATCAACCAGTCACCGCAGCGCGACATGGGCTACGACGTTTCCGACTACAAGGAAGTCGACCGCCTGTTCGGCAGCCTCGAAGACTTCGACGACCTGATCAAACGCGCCCACGCGCTGGGTCTCAAGGTGATCATCGACCAGGTGCTGAGCCATTCCTCGGACATGCATCCGTGGTTTCGCGAGAGCCGGCTCAACCGCACCAATGCCAAGGCGGATTGGTATGTCTGGGCCGACCCCAAGCGCGACGGCTCGCCGCCCAATAACTGGCCATCGGTGTTCGGTGGCCGCGCCTGGGAGTGGAATCCCAGCCGCGGGCAGTACTACTTCCACAATTTCCTGATCGAGCAGCCCGACCTCAACTTCCATAACCCCGACGTGCAGGATGCAGTGCTCGACGTCATGCGCTTCTGGCTCGAGCGCGGCGTCGACGGTTTCAGGCTCGACACGGTGAACTACTATTTTCAGGACAAGCAGCTCAGGAACAACCCGCCGGCGCGGCGGCCCAAGCACCTGCCTTATGCCGTCAACCCATACGACATGCAGGACCACAAGTTCGGCAAGAGCCAGCCCGAAAACGTCGGCTTCCTGAAGCGGGTGCGCAAACTCCTCGACCAGTATCCGGGCACCACCACGGTCGGCGAAGTCGGCGACAGCCATCGCGGCCTGCAATTGATGGAGGAATATACCTCCGGCGGCGACAAGCTGCACATGGCCTATACCTTCGATATGCTCGGCCCCGAGTTCACCGCCGAACATTTCCGCACCAAGATGGCGAAGTTCTTCGCCGGCGCGCCGAATGGCTGGCCGTGCTGGAGCTTTTCCAACCACGACGTTAACCGCCACATGACCCGCTGGGCGCCGTATTCACGGAACCCGGCCGATCTCGCCCGCCAGGCGGCGGCGATGCTGCTGAGCTTCAAGGGTTCGGTCTGTCTCTATCAGGGCGAAGAGCTCGGTCTGCCCGAAGCCGATATCCTGTTCGAGGAATTGACCGACCCGCCGGGCATCCGCTTCTGGCCCGAATACAAGGGCCGCGACGGCGCTCGTACCCCGATGCCGTGGGAAGAGGGCGACGCCCCCAACGGCTTCTCCAGTGTGAAGCCGTGGTTGCCGGTGAAGCCGAACCACTCGGCTCTGAATGTCGCCGTCCAGAACGCCGACCCGGACTCGACTCTCAGCTTCTACCGCAAGGCGCTGGCTTTCCGCCGCGCCCACCCGGTCTTCGCGTCAGGCGATATCGAATTCCTGAAAGTCGCCGAGCCGTTGCTCGCCTTCCGCCGCACCGGCAAGGACGGCGCCATCACGTGCCTCTTCAACCTCTCCGCCGACCCGCTCACCGTGACGCTCGACGGGGGCGAAGGGCTAGAGCCGCTGGAGCTCTCGCACGGCGCCGAGCGCCGCAAGAGCAAGCTGAAGCTCGAAGCCAACGGCTTCGCCTTCTTTGCGACCGGGGAAATGAAGGTGGCGTTCGGCGGCAGAAGGAGGTCGAAGTAAGCAGCCTGCGGTGCGGGCTGACCCACTGCGACCACCCCAACTACGGTGTCATCCCAGCGAAAGCTGGGACCCCACGGCGAGGGCGCAGCCCTCGTCCGGTTATCCACCTGCTCGGGCTGTGAGTTGGGTCCCTGCTTTCGCAGGGATGACAGCCGGTGGGTGGAGCGAGGCCAAGCCAAGCCAAGCTCAGCTATTGGGCCGGCACGGCCCGGCGATGAAATGCGCTGGCGCGATCTAACCCTCAGTCCACCTGTTCCCAGGTATCGGGGTCATAATAGTCGCTGTGCCAGGTACCATCGGGGTACTGCACGAAGGCCTCGACGCAGCCGTCCGACGCCAAGCTCACCGAGCGGGCGTCGACGCCGCGCCGGCGCAGTTCCATCTTCACGACCTCCTGGTCGAAGCTGTCGCCGTCGCCGCCCGACTTGCCACCCGCCGAGAAGCCGAACTCGATTTTCAGCCCCGGCAGGTTGTCGTTGAGGTTGCAGTTTTCGCGCGCCATCGCCGGGCCGGCCGCGAACAGGGTGGCGGCAACGATGGTGAGGACAAGCGGACGCAGCATCTGAGTCTCCAATGGACCGGGAGGCATGTGCCGGAGGATTTGGGCAGGCTTGCGGCCTACGGCAAGTCCTTGTCGCCTAGGGCAACTCTTTGTCCCGAATAAGCATCGCGACCACCGGGATGGCGAAGGTGAGCATCAGCAGCCGGCTCACATGGTGCGCCGCGATGAACGCCGTATCGAACCCCAGCGCGATGCCGAGCGCCCCCATCCCTTCGAGTGCGCCGGGTGAGAGCCCGAGCCAGATCTGCCCGAACGGCATGTCGACGAACGGCGCCACAGCCAGCGTCACCCCCGTGGCGATGGCGACGGTCAGCGCCGTGCCGGCCAGCCCGCCGATCGCTGCCTGCTTGAACTCGGCGCGGGTGATGCCGTTGAAGCGCGAACCGATCAGTCCGCCGATCAGGATGAAGGTCGCGATCAGCAATGGCTGTGGCATTGCCCCCTCGAACAGCCCGGCGAACTTGGCGCAGATCGCCACCGCCATGGCGCCGAGCACATAGCCGGCCGGAGCGCGGAGCTTGGTCAGGATGAACCCCGCGATGGCGCAGGCGATGGCCACCGGCAGCAGCGTCTCGAACCCCATCGGATCCTGCACCGGCGCGCCTTCGTAGTGCCCGATCGGCAGGAACAGCGCTCCGATCGGCACGCAGATGGTGAGGATCAGGATGCGGATCACCTGGATGATGATGATCTGCCGAGTATCGCCGACGCCCGCTGCCGCAATCGACATCACGAAGCTCAGATGCCCGGGGAAGGAGCTGAGATAGGCGGTGCCGCGGTCGAGTCCGAACAGTTTGCGTAACAGGAACCCGGTGAGCGTGATGATCAGGATCAGCTCCACCGCCAGCGCCGCCAGCGTCACCGGCCATTGCACGATCAGCGTCAGCGAATCGCGCGCCACTGCCGCGCCCATCGACAATCCGGTCAGCACGAAGGTCGCGTCGCGCAGCCAGGTCGGCAGCATCACCTTGACGCCCAGCAGCGCCGCGATCGCCACCGCGAGCGCCCCACCCATCAGCCACGCGGCGGGCAGATTGACCAGCGCCGCCAATCCGCCACCGGCCGCCGAGATCAGCAATGTGACGAGTGTCCGGCGGACAATGGTGCCGGCGGGCAGGGGGGAGGTCATTTGGCGGAACGAGTCGAGATGGCTAGGACGCTAACTATCGACGAGTTTGCCGCGTGGGGGAAGCAGGCCGTTGGGCGAATATCGAGTGCTTGGCGCCCCTCACCCTAGCCCTCTCCCCAGAGGGGCGAGGGGACGCGTGTGGCACCGCCGGTGAGCCCATCGCCCCCTCGCCCCTCCAAGGGGCGCAATAAGCGCTCCCGGGGGAGAGGGCCGGGGTGAGGGGTAGCCCCAAGCACTGCTATCTCTGCGACGCACCCTCGACCAGCTTCACGAAAAAACTCACCCCAACCGGGATGATTTCGTCGTTGAAATTGTAGGTGTCCGAGTGCAGTTCGGAGCTCGGCCCGTTGCCGAGGAATACATAGGCGCCCGGCCGCGCCTGCAGCATGTAGGAAAAGTCCTCGCCACCCATCTTGGGGTCGACATTGGCGTCCACCCGGTCCTCGCCCACCACGGTCGCGGCGATGGCCGCGGCATAGGCCGTTTCGTCCGGCGTGTTTTCCACCACCGGATAGCCGCGACGGTAGTTCACCTCGGCCTTGCCGCCGAAGGTTTCGACGATGCCCTTGGTCACGGCCTTGAGCCGCTCTTCCATCAGGTCGCGCACTTCGTCGTTCAGCGAGCGCACCGTGCCGGTGAGCTTCACCTTCTGCGGGATGATGTTGAACGCCTCGCCGCCCTGCATCATCGTCACCGACAATACCGCCGAGCGGATCGGATCGATATCGCGGGAGACGATGGTGTGCAGTGCCGTGATCAGCTGTGCCGCGATCATCACCGGGTCCACCGTGTTCTGCGGCCAGGCGGCATGTCCGCCCTGACCCTCGATCACGATGTTGAACTCGTCGCTCGCCGCCATCAGGCCGCCGACCCGCATGGCGATGCTGCCGGCCGCCTGGCCGGGCATGTTGTGCAGGCCATAGACCTCGTCGACGCCGAAGCGGTCCATGATCCCGGCTTCCACCATGGCGCGCCCACCGGCGCCGCCTTCTTCCGCCGGCTGAAAGATCAGCACGGCGTTGCCGTCGAAATTGCGCGTCTCGGCCAGGTATTTCGCGGTACCGAGCAGGATCGAGGTGTGGCCGTCATGCCCGCAGGCGTGCATGCGGCCGGGCGTCTGGCTGGCATAGTCGAGGCCGGTGCGCTCGAGGATCGGCAACGCATCCATGTCGGCGCGGATGCCGATATTCTTGCCCGGTCCACGCCCCTTGATCACCGCCACCACGCCGCTCTGGGCGATGCCGGTAACCACTTCGTCGACGCCGAACGAGCGCAGCAGCTCGGCCACTTTCCCCGATGTGCGGGGCAGTTCGTACTGAAGTTCGGGGTGCACATGGAAGTCGCGGCGCCATTCGGCGACCTCGTCGGCGAATTCCGCGATACGATTGATAACGGGCATGAAAGACCTGAACGCTAGTAAGCGCGCACTGTGCGGGGGAGCAGGGTAGGGCGTCAACCCGCCGAAGGTACGATCTTGCGGATGGGGTGCGCGGACGCCTGGGCCGGTGGCTGCGGACCCCCACCCCTGTCCCCTCCCCGCAAGGGGGAGGGAGACGCATACACTGATGTCAGCGTTTTAGTCGCCCTCCCCCTTGCGGGGAGGGGACAGGGGTGGGGGTCACCACGCGCCGGCCTCTCCTGGAGCGAGAGGCACGCCATTCTCCCAACCCACTCTCCAGTAGTCAGAAATTCCCCGTCCGAACTTGCCCCTCTCCGTCATATTTGCCAAACACCCGGCAACACTGGAGGAACCGATGAAAATCCTCGTTGCCGTCAAGCGCGTCGTCGATCACGCGGTGCGCGTCCGTGTCCGTTCCGATGGCTCGGGCGTCGAGACCGAGAACGTGCGCATGTCGATGAACCCCTTCGACAAGCACGCTGTCGAGGCCGCGGTGCAGCTCAGTGAAGCCGGCCACGCCACCGAGATTGTCGTCGTCTCGATCGGGCCCAAGCAGAGCAACGACGTCATCCTCACCGCCCTCGCCATGGGCGCGCATCGTGGCATTCTGATCGAGGCCGATGGCCGCGTCGAAACCCTGGCGGTGGCCAAGCTCCTCAAGGCCGTCGTTGCCGAGGAACAGCCCGATCTGGTGCTGCTCGGCAAGCAAGCCGTCGACGACGACTCCAACCAGGTCGGCCAGATGCTGGCCGGCCTGCTCGACTGGCCGCAGGCGACCTTCGCTTCGGAGATCAAGGTCACGGGCGACGGACTCGAAGTTACCCGCGAGGTCGACTACGGCCGCGCCACGGTTGGTGTCTCGCTGCCCGCCATCGTCACGGCCGACCTCCGCCTCAACACCCCGCGCAACGCCGCGCTGCCCATGGTGATGAAGGCGCGTTCGAAGCCGCTGGCCGTGCGCCCTGCCGCCGAGTTTGGGGTCGATCTCACGCCGCGGCTCAAGCTCGAGAAGGTGAGCCCGCCGGCCGAGCGCATGGCCGGGCGCCGGGTCGCCGATGCTGCCGAACTGACCGCAGCAATTCAGTCTGAACTTTCCGAGCTGGAGGCGCTCTGATGGCCGTCCTCGTTCTCGCCGAACACGATCTCGGCGTGCTCTCCGCCGCCACGGCCCGTATCGTCGCTGCCGCCGAAACGCTTGGCCCGGTCGATCTGCTGGTCGCGGGACAGGACGTCTCGGCCGTTGCCGCCGAAGCCGCAAAGCTTGCCGGCGTTGAGAAGGTGCTCGTTGCCGACAGCGCCGCGCTTGCCAACCAATCGGCAGAGGCCGTCGCCGCGCTGCTCGCCCGCCTCGCCGAGCCCTACACCCATATCGTTGCCGCCGCTGCCGCCACCGGTCGCGACGCCATCCCGCGCCTCGCCGCGCGGCTCGACCTGATGCCGGTGACCGATGTCGTCGCCATCCACGGCCCGACCCGCTTCGATCGGCCGATCTACGCCGGCAATGCCATCGAGACGGTATCTTCGGGGCAGAGCAAACAGTTGCTGACCATCCGTGCCTCGGCCTTCCGCCCGGCGGCGACAGGCAACAATGCCCCTGCCCATTCCGTCGATGCCGACGTGGCGGCGGTCGCCCGTTTCCTCGCGGCGCACCGCACCGAGAGCGATCTGCCGGAACTCTCGACCGCCCAGGTCGTCGTCGCCGGTGGTGTTTCCTTCGGCTCGGCCGAAAAGTTCGCGCTGGTCTCCGACCTTGCCAAAGTCCTCGGCGCTGCTGTCGGCGCCACCCGCGCTGCGGTCGATGCCGGCTACGCCCCCAATGACTGGCAGGTCGGCCAGACCGGCAAGATCATCGCGCCCGACCTCTACATCGCCATCGGCATCTCCGGCGCGCTGCAGCACCTCGCCGGTATCCAGGGCGCCAAGAAGATCATCGCCATCAACAAAGACCCCGAGGCGCCGCTGATGAAGATCGCCGATATCGCGCTGGTCGGGGACCTATTCGAAGTGGTGCCGCAGCTGATTGCGGGGTTGAAACGGTAGGGCTGGTGTCTGTGGCCCACCCCCACCCTTGATCCCTTCCCCACAAGGGGGACGGAGACGCTCACGGCAGCGTCGGCTCTTGCCTCTCTCCCCTTCAAGGGGAGGGTAGCGCAGCTTGGTCCGTAAGGACCGTAGCGGAGCTTGGTGGGGTGGGGCCACATGCACCAACCCAGACTATCCGCCCCGTTGCAATTCCCCCGCCACCGCCTATAAACACCCCGCTCTCGTTTTCCCCGGACAGACCTGATGTTTGAGACCCTGAAGAAGGCCACGCTCGACAAGATTTTCGTGCTGATGGCCGAGTATGCCGCCGATCCCCGCGACGGAAAGATCGACCTCGGCGTCGGCGTCTACAAAGATCCCAAGGGCGTCACGCCCGTCATGAGTTCGGTGAAAAAGGCCGAGCAGCGCATCCTCGATAGCGCCAAGACCAAGACCTACAAGGGTGTGGTCGGCAACAAGGAATTCTCCGCCGCCATCGTCGATCTGGCGCTGGGTGGTGTCGTCGACAATAAGCGGATCCGCTGCGTCAACGGCGCCGGCGGTACCGGTGCGCTGTCGATCCTGATGAACGTCCTGGGCCGCGCTCGCCCTAAGGGCCGCATCTTCATTTCTGACCCGAGCTGGCCGAACCACTGGCCGATGGCCGAACTCGCTGGCCTGACCCCGGTCTACTACCCGTATTTCGACCACAAGACCCGCATCGTCGATTTCCCGGCCATGCTGGCGGCGCTCGACACCCTAACTTCCGACGATATCGTCTTGCTGCACGGCTGCTGCCACAACCCGACCGGCGCCAGCCTCACCAATGCGCAGTGGGACGAGGTGGTCGAGAGCCTGCAGCGCACCGGCGCCTTCCCGCTGGTCGATCTCGCCTATCTCGGCTTCGGCGATGGGCTCGAAGCAGATGCCTATGGCGTGCGCAAGGTCGTTTCCTCGGTGCCCGAGTCGATGGTCGCCTTCTCGGCGTCGAAGAATTTCGGCCTCTACCGCGAGCGCGCCGGCGTTGCCATCGCCATTGCTAAGGATAGCGACAGCGCCGACGTCGTCTCATCGCAGATGCAGAACGTCATCCGCGCCACCATTTCGCAGACCCCCGACCATGGCGCGGAAATCGTCCGCGTCATTCTCGAGGACAAGGAACTGCGCGCCGAGTGGGAAGCCGAACTCACCGAGATGCGGGAACGGATGAAGCGCCTGCGCGTCAAACTTGCCGACGCCATCCGGCAGCGCTCGAACTCGAAGGATTTCGATTTCATCGCCGAGCATACCGGCATGTTCTCGCTGCTCGGCCTGCCTGAGGATGTCGTCACCAAGCTCAAGCTCGACGACGGCGTCTACATGATCAACGACAGTCGCATCAACGTCGCGGGAATCCCCGAGGATCGGATCGGCGAACTCGCCGACAAGATGCTCGCCGCGATCCGCTGAGACCGATCTCTGCTTTGCTGAGACGTTGTCTCGACTGCCGTTTGTGACTACCTAAAGAGCAGCTAACCATCTCCCTTGGAGGGGAACGAAATGAAGTTCTTCGTCGATACCGCCGAGATCAAGGATATCCGCGATCTCTATGAAACCGGCCTGCTGGACGGGGTGACGACGAATCCCTCGCTGATCGCCAAATCCGGCCGCCAGTTCAAGGACGTGATCAAGGAGATCTGCTCGATCGTTCCTGGTCCCGTGTCGGCTGAAGTCGCCGCCACCGACTATGACGGCATGATCGCCGAGGGCCATGTGCTGGCCAAGCTCGCCGAGAACGTCGTGGTGAAGGTGCCGCTGACCATCGATGGGTTGAAGGCCACCAAGACCTTCTCGAAGGAAGGCATCAAGACCAACGTCACGCTCTGTTTCTCGCCCAACCAGGCGCTGCTCGCGGCCAAGGTCGGCGCCACCTACATCTCGCCGTTCATCGGCCGCCTCGATGACATCAACGCCGACGGCGTCGAGCTGATCGAGAACATCCGCACCATCTACGACAACTACTCGTTCGCCACCGAGATCCTCGCGGCCTCGATCCGTACCCCGAACCACATCACCGAGGTGGCTCTGGCCGGTGCCGACGTCGCCACCATCCCGCCGGCGGTGATCTACAAGCTGGCCGACCACCCGCTGACCAAGTCGGGCCTCGAGCAGTTCGTTAAAGACTGGAAGTCGACGGGCCAGTCGATCCTTTGATCGGCTGAAGGCAGGGCGCGCCACACACTCGGAGTCATTCCCGCGAAAGCGGGAATCTCCGTTTCGGAGCGCGCCGCATCCACTGCAAACAGAGGTTCCCGCTTGCGCGGGAATGACCCGGTGACAGCGGGGAAATTCAGGCAAGGCTTCCCCCATGGCCAATGAACTCATCGCCACCGCCGTCCGCAACGCGCTCGCTTCCGTCGAAATCCCCGGCGGCGGCGAACTGGCGGGCTATGGGGGCTTGAGCGAGATCATCGTCACCACCGGCGCCGTGGCCTTTGCCATCTCGGTTGCGCCGGGCATGGAAGCCGCCTTCGGTCCGGCCCGCGTCGCTGCCCAGGCTGCGGCCGAAAAGGTTGCTGAGGGCCGCAAGGTCATGGTGTCGCTCACCTCTGACCGCGCCCAGGCCGCGACCGGCCAGGCCAAGGCGCAGGGCCGTCCCGGCCCACCGCCACGCGAGGCTGTGCCCGGCGTCCGCCATATCATCGCCGTCGGCTCCGGCAAGGGCGGCGTCGGCAAATCCACCGTCGCGGTCAACCTGGCGCTTGGCTTTGCCGCCGAGGGCCTCCGCACCGGTATCCTCGATGCCGATCTTTACGGGCCCTCGATCCCCAAGCTGCTCGGGCTTGAGGGTAAGCCTGCGGTTCGTGACGACGGCATTTTTGCCCCGCATGAGGCCTATGGCCTCAAGGCGATGTCGATCGGCTCGATGCTCACCGCCAACCAGGCGGTGGTGTGGCGCGGCCCGATGGCCACTTCGGCGCTGCGGCAGCTGCTGCGCGAGAGTGATTGGGGCGGCCTCGACGTGCTGGTCGTCGACCTGCCGCCCGGCACCGGCGATATCCAGATTTCGCTGGTCCAGCAGGTGCCGCTGCTCGGCGCTGTCATCGTTTCCACCCCGCAGGATCTGGCGTTGATCGACGCCAAGAAGGCGATGGACATGCTGCTCCGCACCGACGTGCCGATCCTCGGCCTCATCGAGAACATGAGCTACTTCGTCGCTCCGGACACCGGGAAGCGCTACGACATCTTCGGCCATGGCGGCGCCAAAGTCGCCGCCGACACCTTCGATATCCCGTTCCTCGGCGAAATCCCGCTGGTGATGTCGATCCGCGAAAGCTCCGATGCCGGCCGTCCGGTGGTCGCTACCGATCCCGATGGCGCCGAGGCGCAGGCCTTCCGCGCCATCGTCCGCGCTATTCTCGCCGCCAGCCCGCAGCTGAAACCCTGAGCCATGCTGTCGCTTCGGCTCGCCACCGCAGCTGACATCGACGCGCTCATTGCCATCGACCACGTCGCTGCCCACAGCGCCGACCGCCGCGAAGCCATTGCCGAATGGGTCGCACTGGGCCAGTGCCACCTCGCCGAGCGCGACGGCGCCGTCGCTGGCTATGTCGCATTGACGCGCAGCTTCTTCCGCTCGCCCTTCATCGAAATGCTGATGGTCGGCGCCGCCTTCCGCCGCGCCGGCATCGGCCGTACCCTGATCGAACACTGCATCAGCCTCACGCCGCCCGACCAGAAACTCTGGACCTCGACCAACGAGTCCAATACGCCAATGCGCGGCCTGCTGCCGCAACTCGGCTTCGAGCAGACCGGCCTGTTCGAGCAGCTCGACGAGGGCGATCCGGAGCTGATCTTCCTGAGGTGGCCTTCTGGGGGCCTCTAACGCCGCCCAACCACCGGCTGTCATCCCAGCGAAAGCTGGGACCCAACTATCGGCTGGCGCGGGCGGTGAGATGGGTCCCAGCTTTCGCTGGGATGACACCGAGGGTGGGGTAACCTGTGGTGACAGTTGGCCTCTCCACTGTTATGCAATCGATTACATTGATCCGCGGGCGTCGAGAATCGCCGTCCCTGAACGACCACAACGAGCGCATAAGCGCCGCCCTGTTGAGGAGTGACCTGGTGTTTTCGATTTCGCGTGACGAGCTCGGCCCGAATTTCACTTTCGGCGCCGCCACTGCCGCCTATCAGATCGAGGGCGGCCAGACCGATGGCCGCGGCACCTCGATCTGGGACACGTTTTCATCCACCCCAGGCAACGTGAAGAACCTCGATACCGGCGCCATCGCCTGCGACCACTATAACCGCTGGCCTGGCGACCTCGACCTGATCCGCGATGGCGGCTTCGACGCCTATCGCTTCTCCTTCGCCTGGCCGCGCCTCATCCCCGAAGGGACCGGAGCGGTGAACCCCAAAGGGCTCGAGTTCTATGACCGCCTGATCGACGGCATGCTCGAGCGCGGCATCAAGCCCTACGCCACGCTCTATCACTGGGATCTGCCGAGCCCGCTGCAGGACAAGGGCGGCTGGATGAACCGCGATATTGCCAGCTGGTTCGCCGAATATGCTGCCGTGGTGGGGCATCACTACGGTGATCGCCTCCACGCCACCGCCACCATCAATGAGCCATGGTGCGTCGCCTTCCTCAGCCACTTCCTCGGCATTCATGCTCCGGGCTATCGCGATCTTCGCGCCGCGTCCCGTGCCATGCACCACGTGCTGTTCGCCCATGGCACCGCCATCGACGCGCTGCGCGCCGAGAGCGTCAAGAATCTCGGCATCGTGCTGAACCTCGAAAAGACCGAAGCCGCCTCCGACAAGCCGGAGGACATCGAAGCGCAGAACCTCGGCGATGCGCTGTTCAACCGCTGGTATCTCGATGGCGTGTTCAAGGGCCGTTACCCCGAGGCGCTCACCAGCCGGCTGGCCGAGTACCTGCCCGAGGGCTTCGAGAAGGACATGGAAGTCGTCTCCCGTCCGCTCGATTGGCTCGGCATCAACTACTATACCCGCGGCCTCTACGCTGCCGGCCCCAATGGGCTGTTTGGCGCCGAGCGCCGCTCCGGCGACCTCGAAACCAGCGATCTCGGCTGGGAAATCTACCCCAAGGGGCTCGAGGACCTGCTGGTCCGCGTCAACCGCGACTACACCAAGCTGCCGCTCTATGTCACCGAAACCGGTATGAGCGAGACCAATGACGAGCGCCGGGTGAAATACTACGACGACCATCTGCGGGCCGTCGCCAACGCGCAGGGGCAGGGCGCCGATGTCAGGGGCTTTTTTGCCTGGTCGCTGCTCGACAACTACGAATGGTCGCAAGGCTACACCTCGCGCTTTGGCATCGTGCATGTCGACTACGAGACGCAGGTGCGGACGCCCAAGGCCAGCTATCGCGCCTTCCAGGGCATGCTGCACAACACGCGGTGAGGGGCGGCTGCTGAGTCGCGGGTAGACGGATTGAGCCACAAGCTAGATGCGGCACCTCCCCCTTGACGGGGGAGGTTGGGAGGGGGTGTGTGCGGGAGGCGCGAGACCCGCAGGCTACATCGCCGGCGCCGGCTCTGCCGCATACGTCACCGTGTGCTTGCCGCCCACCCATGCGTAGGTTGCCCAGCAGGCGTCAGCCGCCGTCGCCTTCGGGCAATTGGTGCTGTCGACCCATAGCCGCGCCGTCGTCCCGGTTTCGGCCTGCACCAGCGTCGGCATGCCGCCCAGCGCTTCGATCGGGGCGGCGAACTTTTCCGACGACACCGCGATCTGCACGGCGCAGCCGCCATTGCCGCAGAACGCCGTCGCCGAATTGCTGCACTGCAGCGGCTGCGAGTTGATCACATAATCGGCAATCCCGTCGCCATCGAGATCGGCGCTCAGCAGCCCTGGCCGATCGCCGCCGGCGTTCAGCGTGCCACCCAGCTTGGTGCATTGTTCGGCAAAACCAGCGATCAGCGTCTCCACCCCTTCGGGGATCGGCGCCGTCACCGGCGGCACCTGGTTCTGCAGGTCCGAGAACTGCTGCATCGACGCGCCCAGTTCCGCCTTCAGCGCCGCGATCCGCTCGGCATACACCTTGCGCAGGCAGGTGATGTCGGCGCCGCATTTGCCGCGGTCGGCGAGGAACGCTTCGGCGTCGTCGTGCCGGGCGCCGTTGGCGCCCATGAACATCGGCACCTTGTCGTAGGCGTAGAACAGCCCGGCCATCTCGCTGTCGAGCGCCGAGGTCACGCCGTCGCGGCACACCGCCACTTCATCGGCGGCCGCCGCCTTGCTGCAATCAAAGCTCGCCGCCTGCAAGGGAGAGGCGACCAGCAGTAGAAACATCAGGCTCATGAGGCCCAGAAATGCGCGCATAATTTCACCTGCCGAATGTAAGTTGTTCGAGATACTAGCGTTTTTGACACCAACCGACGACGCAACTCTCCGTGCGTCCTCAACGAAGCCTGAACCGCCGCCTACGGCGCTTGCCATAGTCACCGGCATTGGCCAAGAAGCAGCACGGCAATCCTGACCACCCCGCGGTGTCGAATGCATGTCTACGTGATCAATCTGGCGCGCCGCCCCGACCGCCGGGCGTTTATGCAGCAGCAGGCCGAACGACTGGGTCTGAAGTTCGACTACATCGACGCCGTCGATGCCCAGACCGACGCCCCCGAGTTCGCCGAGATCGAGGTGCGGGCCGGCGTGCATGGCCGCATCTCCCGCGGCGACCTTGCCTGCACGCTGAGCCACAGGACGTTCTGGCGCCGGTTCCTCGCCTCGGGCGAGCCCTACGCCGTCGTGCTTGAGGACGACGCTATCCTTGCCGACGATTGTGCTCAATTCTTTGCCGACACCGGCTGGATCCCCCCGGGCGCCGATGTCGTCAAGCTCGAACGCTATGGCCGCCATCGCCCGATGTTCATGGATCGCGATACCCGTCAGGCTCACAGCCGCCGAGTCGGCCGCTTCTACGGCAAGTGCGCCGGCACGGCTGGCTACGTCGTCTCCGTCGCCGGTGCCCGCACGCTGCTCGATGCCACCACCTCGGTAGATGACCCGATCGACCAGATGATGTTCAACCCCGGCCGCTCGGCGCTGTTCGGCCGGCTCGCGCCCTTTGTGCTGGAGCCTGCCATCTGCGAGCAGGAACAGGTGGCGGTTCCTTCCGACATCCGCGGCAAGCGCCAGTCGAGCCGTGGCGGTTTGCAGGGTGTGCTGAACGAGCTTCGCGCCGTCCCACGGCAGCTCGCGCACGCCATGAGTCTCGCGCTGCCGCTGCTGCAGGGGCGGCTCGAACGCCGCATCCTGACTTTCCGCCGCTAACGGCTCAAGGCGCTCTACGGAAACACCAGCAGCTTCACCGCCAGCGCGATCGACACCACCACCACCAGCGGTCGGATCAGCCTCGCGCCGAATCGGATGCCGGTGAGTGCCCCGAGATAGCCGCCGATGATCTGCCCCACGATCATCACCCCCGCCACGAGCCACACGACGTTACCCGAGGGGATGAACAGTGCCAGCGCCCCGAGGTTCGAAGTGAGGTTCAGCACCTTGGTGTGCCCCGCCGCGCGCGTCACCCCGAAGCCGAACAGTGTCACGAAGCCGAGCGTCATGAACGACCCCGTCCCCGGCCCCAGGATGCCGTCGTAGAACCCGACGGCAAAGCCCATCAGCGGCAGGAAGATCGCGATGCCGAGCCGGGCGTGGCTGTCCTCGTCGGTGAGCCTGGGCGCAAACGCGAAGTAGAGCGCCACCGCGATCAGCGCCACCGGCACGGCATATTGCAGCACGGTCGTATCGATCGATTTGACCGCCAGCGCCCCGAGGAACGAGCCGCCAAAGGTCAGCGGGATCGCTATCGCCAGCAGCTTCAGCGACACGAACCCCTTGCGCCAGTAGGTGAAGGCGGCGATCACCGTGCCCACTACCGACTGCAGCTTGTTGGTCCCGAACGCGGTGACCGGCGGTATGCCAACCGCCAGCAGCGCCGGAATGGCGATCAGCCCGCCGCCACCGGCAATGGCATCGACGAACCCCGCGAGCAGCCCCACGAAGCCCAAGGCGACGAGGATCGTCAGGTCGAAGCTCACAGCAGGGTGGAGATCCCCGGCGGCACCCCGCCCATGATCGACAGCAGCGCTTCGAGCTGCGCTTTCCTGAGCGGCGTCCAGTCGGCAGTACGCGACACGATCAGGTTCGCTTCCGACTTCATGATCAGCCCGTCCTCCAGCACGCGCAACTGGTTGGCGGCGAGGGTGGAGCCGGTCGAAGTAATGTCGACGATCAGGTCGGCCGAGCCGGCTGCCGGTGCCGATTCGGTCGCCCCGGCGCTCTCGACGATGCGGTACTCGGCGATGCCGTATTTGGCGAAGTGCCGCCGCGTCAGGTTCACATACTTGGTCGCGACGCGCAGCCAGCGGCCATGACGCGAGCGAAAATCCGACGCCACATCTGCGAGGTCGGTCATCTGCTGCACGTCGATCCAGCTGTCGGGAATGGCCACCACCACATTGGCTTCGCCGAAGCCGAGCCCGCGCACGAACAGGACGTTTTCTTCGCCGTTCTCGGAGGCCTCGTGGATCAGGTCAGAACCGGTGACGCCGATATCGACACCGCCGAGGATCAGCTCGCGCGCGATCTCGGCCGCCGGATAGAACCGCACCGTCACCTGCGGCTGGTTCTTGATCGAGCCGACATAGGAGCGCGCGCCACCCGGACGGGCGATGTTCATCCGCGCCGTCGAGAAGGCCTTGCGGGTCAGCTCCTCGAGCCGCCCCTTGCTGGGGATCGCGAGCGTCAGGCCGCCGGGCAAGGTGCTCATTGTTCGGCCTCCCTCTCGAGCCGGTCGACCCAGAGCGCACAGCCCGAGGCCTTTACCGGCTCGCCCGCGCCCAGCCGCTCCAGCATGCGGTCATACTCGCCGCCCGACGCCAGCACTTCGCCGTCCGAGCCGGTCATCTCGAACACGATGCCGGTATAGTAGTCGAGGCGCGGCGAGAAGCTCGCATCGAAGATCACGTCGGCATTGGGCGATAGCGCCGCCAGCGCCGCCGCGTGGTTGCGCACCTGGTACAGCGGCTCGTCGAAATCGAACCCGGCCTGCTTGCACATCTCCGAGATGCGCTCGAATGCCGTCTCGGTGCTCTCGGCAACCGACAGGTAGTTCTGCAAGAGCGCTACCGTCTCGGGCGGGATCGGCGCCGATTCCAGCGCCTGCTTTTCGAGGTAGCGGTCGGCGATCTCTTCCGGCGTGCGGCTGCCGATCAGGCTCAACCCACCCGACAGCATTGCATCGGTCACGATCTCGATCACCGTGTCACGGCTGTCAGGGGCAGGGGCCTCCACCCGTTCTTCCGGGTTGCTGAGCCGTTCCATCAGGCGCTCCAGCGCCTCGGGGTGACCGAAGCGGTGACGGATGCGGCTGCGCCACGCCACCGGGATCTCAGCCGCTTCGAGGAACGCCTCGAACAGCCCGACCCCGCCCAGCCGCACGTTCGGCGCGGTGATGTCGTAGATCGCCAGCGCCCAGCGCGCGAAGGTCAGCACCTGGTCGAGCGCGTTGTCGGCGTCGGCCTGGCCCAGGAGTTCGAGCCCCGCCTGCTCGAATTCGACCGGGGTGGACTGGTACTGGCGGAAGATCGGGCCGAGATAAGTATAGGCCGAGGGGGCGCCGGTCAGCCCCTCCTCGAGATATTGCTGCGCGATCGGCAGCGTGAAATCCGGCCTCAGGCAGTACTCGACGCCGTTATTGGTCGTGGTGAGTAGCAGGTTCCGCCCGAATTCCTCACCCGCGAGATCGAAATAGGGGCCGGCAGGCAGCAGCAGAGCCGGCGTCGCGCGCGTCACCGTGCGCGACTCGACCAGCCGCACCAGCGCCGCATATCGCTCAGAGGCTGTCTTCACTTGTTGGCTTCCAGGTAGGCGGCCACTGCCGGCAGTTCGGCGATGGCCGCGACGATGGCGTCGAGGTCGCCGTCGCATTCGAACTGCCCCGGCCGCGCTGCCTTGTATTCGGCGTTGTCGGCAATCGCTTTTGCCGCTTCTTTACCGGCGATCAGGTCCTTGATCTGGACCTTGCCGAGTTCGCGCTCCTGCGTGCCTTCGATAATCACCGCCGGCGAGTTGCGCTTGTCGGCATAGGCGACTTGCTTACCGAAGTTCTTGGTATTGCCCATGAACATCTCGGCCCGGATGCCGGCCCGGCGCAGCCGCGAGGTGATCGCCTGGTAGCGCGCCGTCTGCTCCTTATCGAGCACCAGCACCACCACCGGCCCCAGCGGCTCCTCGGCCCCGAGATTGCCGGTCAGTCGCAGCGCATGAGCGAGCCGCGACACGCCGATCGAGAAGCCGGTTGCCGGCACCGGCTCCGAGCGGAACCGGCTCACCAGCCCGTCATAGCGTCCGCCGCCGCCGACCGCGCCGAACACCACATCCTGGCCCTTCTCGTTCTGCACCTTGAAGGTCAGTTCGATCTCGAACACCGGGCCAGTGTAATACTCGAGCCCACGCACCACTGCCGGATCGATCTTGATCCTGTCCGCGCCGTAGCTAGCCGCGTCGAACAGCGCCTGCATGGCGTTGAGCTCGGCAATCCCCTCATTGTGCTCCGGCTCTTCGCCACGCACATAGTTCAGCACCACGGCGCGCTGTTGGTCGCTGAGGCCCGCACCCTTGGTGAAGTCGCCGCTCTCGTCCTTGCGGCCTTCCCCAAGCAGCAGCGCCACCCCGTCGGTGCCGAACTTGTCGAGCTTGTCGATAGCGCGCAGCACCGAGAGTTTCTGCCCCTCGTCGACGACACCCGCCGACGCCAGCACTCCGTCCAGCACCTTGCGGTTGTTGACCTTCACCACGTATTTGCCGGCCAGGCCCAGCGCATCCATGGTGTCGGCCATCATCATGCACATCTCGGCATCGGCCTCGGGCCCCGCCGCGCCGACCGTGTCGGCGTCGAACTGCATGAACTGGCGGAACCGCCCCGGCCCCGGCTTCTCGTTGCGGAACACATAGCCGGCTCGATAGCTGCGATAGGGCTTGGCCAGCTTGTCGAAATTCTCGGCGAAATGCCGGGCCAGCGGCGCCGTGAGATCGTAGCGGAGACTCATCCACTGCTCGTCGTCGTCCTGCAGCGAGAACACCCCGGCGTTCGGCCGGTCGGTGTCGGGCAGGAACTTGCCGAGCGTCTCGGTATATTCGAGCAGCGGCGTTTCGACCGGATCGAAGCCATAGCGCTCGTAGACCGCGCGTATCTTCGCCGTCATTGCGTTCACCGCCGAAATATCGGCGGGCAAACGATCTTCGAAGCCGCGCGGCAACCGCGGCGCGATGAGCTTCTTCTTGTCGGTCATGGTGTCTGCTGGTCAGAGCCCGGAATCTGAGGCTGGTTCCTAACGGAAAGCCCCCGCTGACTCAAGGAAACCACCTGTGTCTTTGCGGCAACAGTATCATGCGTGGTGCGTCAGCCTGCCGCATCCGGGGTTGGCATTGCTTCCGAGTCGGCGTATCAGCCCCTTCGTTCAACGCCAACCAAAGAGGAGGCGACGCATGATTCATTCGATGTTCGTTTCCGGTCCTGGCGTTAACCCAGCTGGTCTCTCTCGCGCCTAACCGGCGCCGACCCCTCCCCGGGGTCCTCTGTTCCAGCCTTTTCTAGCCTCGACTGAACCCCAGCAACCGGCATCGCCATTCGGCGCCTTCGCGTCCGGATTCCGTCGCCACCACCATTGTCTCTCAACCAGAGGACCGGGCCGCATTGCGCCCGGATGAGATCATGACTCTTGAACTCCAGACCCGTGCCCCGGCACGCACCAATCGCGCTCAGGCGCACACCCATGTCGGCGTCGCCGGCGCGCTGGTATCAGCAGCCGTCACGATGCTTGCCAACGCCCAGCTGGCGCGCGCGGCGAGACGTTACAAGTCTCGCGGCTCGCCACCTGTGCCCAGTCATCTCCGTCGCGATCTCGGGCTGATGCCCGAGGTGATGGAGCCGAAAAGCCACTGGGACTATCGGTGACAGCGGCTGCGGTCTTCTCGTGAGGCCGCAGTCCGCCACCGCTGTCCCTCTGCTTGCATCAGAGGACCGGGCTTTGTCCCGGACAGATCAGATGGTTCTCATCGTACGGGACCGCGCCACGTCGCGCATCCTCAACACGCCCGAATTCGACATCGGGCAAATCGGCCTCATCGGGCGGATCCGCCTGTTCATCGCCCGGCGCCGTGCCGATGCGATGCTGCGCCGCGTCCTCCGGCCCTATCGCCGGGGCAGCGCCGCTCCGTTGTCGCCGCACCTGCTCAAGGATATCGGGCTGCCGCCCGACCTCCGCATGTAGAGCACTTCAGGGGCGCCGGCCTCCCGGCGAGGGCTTTGCCTCGTCCGGTCCCGGCGAGGGCTCGCTCTCGTCCGGCCGGCGCCCGTTACCAGTTCAGTCATTCAAGGAGCCGGCGCGTGACGCGTCCGGACACGCACATGTTTTTGTTCAACCGCCCCGGCGACCGACGTCGGCAGCCAAATCTCGGCCGGCCCCTGCCGCCTCGCGAGAGGCAGAGGGACGGCCTGCCGCTGCTCGGCAACATCACCGGCCTCGAACTCATGGCCCTGTTCATGAGCCGTTGACCGCAACCCATCCTGAGGGAGCCGGCGCGTGACGCGTCCGGATATGCAGATGTTCTTGTTCAAACGCTCCAGCGACCGTCGCCGGAACACCATTGTCGACGAACCGCTTCCGGCCCGGGAGCGGCGGAACGACGAGATGCCGCTACCCGGCAACGTCACCGGCCTCGAACTCATGGTGCTGTTCCTGAGCCGCCAACAGCAAACCCGATATTGAGGGAGCCGGCGTAACGCGGCCGGACGACACGATGTTCTTTCCACGCAAACTCGGCCTTCGCCGCAACGCGCAAAAGCCGAAACAGCAGCTCAACCCGAGCGATGAGCTGCGCCCGGAGCTCAAGTTGTCCAAGCTCGAGCTGATGGCGCTGCTGCTGATCAGGTAAGAGCGGGGCCGGGTGCCACGCGCACCGGCCCCATCTCCCCCCTTTGCGGGGATGAGGCCGGTCGAGTTGACGCGCTGCTTTTGCCCCCAACTCGATGCCAGCTGGTGGTGGAGGTTCGATAGTGCCCGAAGCACCGCCGGACAGAGAGAGGTGAGGCTATTTCGGTCGCTGCAGCGCATTCCGCTCAGCTGCCGCCTCGGCCCGGCAAAAGCACCCATCGACGTGGTCGTTCACCAGCCCCATCGCCTGCATGAACGCATAGCTCGTCGTCGGGCCAACGAACGAGAACCCACGCTTCCTCAGGTCCTTGCTCATCGCCTTGGACGCCTCGGTCTCTGCCGGGATACTCCCAGAGACGATCGGTCCTTTCACCGGCTCGGGCTCAAAACTCCAGAAATAGGCGGCCAGTGAGCCGAACTCCTGCTGCAGCTCCAGCGCCCGCTTGGCGTTGTTGATGGTCGAGGCGATCTTGCCGCGATGCCGGATAATGCCGGCATCCTTCAGCAACCGCTCGATATCGGCCTCGTCCATCGCTGCGACCTTCTTGAGGTCGAAGCCATGGAAGGCCGCGCGGAAATTCTCCCGCTTCCGCAGAATGGTGATCCACGCGAGGCCCGACTGGAACCCCTCGAGGCAGAGCTTCTCGAACAACCTCACGTCGTCCGTCACCGGCCGTCCCCACTCGCGGTCGTGATAGTGCTGATAGAGCTCGTCGCTCCCCGCCCAGCTGCAGCGCATCACCTCGGTCGGCGTTGACATGGTTAACTCCCGGTAAATAGATGAGCCCCATAAGCGAGATCAGGAAAAGTTGCAGACTTTTCCGGTTCGATCTCGCGTCAGGCAAGATAGCGCGATCAGGGAAGGTGCTTTCCGGTTCGATCTCGCGTCAAGCAATCGCGATCGGAAGTCCGCACGCTTTCGTTTCTCGCGACAACATAACTGGCGAATCGGCTGGGGGGCCAAACGCCAATGATCCTGCCACAGGACTTGAAGGCGCTCGTCGTCGACGACAATGCCTATGCGCGCGCCGCAGTGGCGGCAACCCTGCGCAAGCTCGGCCTGGTTTCGATCGATGAGCTCCCCGGCGCCGCGCCCGCCGTCGGCGCCATCCAGGCGACGCGCTACGATATCGTGTTCATGGATTGGTACATGCCGGAAATGAACGGCGCGGCGCTGCTCGAGGTGATCCGCGACCCGCGCTTTTCCGCCAATGGGCGGGTCCCGGTGGTGATGATCACTGCCTACCCCAACCGCGAAACCATCGCCCGCGCCAGGGAACTGGGGGCCAGCGAAGTGCTCACCAAGCCCTTCAGCCTCGCTCACGCCGCCGCCGCCCTCGGCCGCCTCCTGCCCGACGGCTGGCAGATCCCCGACGAACCGGAGGCCGGGCAGGTGCTGTTGTAGCGGGTGTGATCCTCCCCTGCGTGGCGGGGGAGGGGGACCATGCGAAGCATGGTGGAGGGGCGGCGAAATCATCAGTCTTGACCATCTATAACCAGAACGTTATAGAACATTCAGGTTATAGATGGAGACTCAGCATGCCCGCAGCCCTGACAATCACCCACTCCTCTGACAACGCCGTCACCGTGTCGCGCAGCTTCGACGCGCCTGCGGACCTGGTCTTTGCCTGCCATACCAAGCCGCAGCTTGTGCAGCGCTGGCAGCTCGGCCCGCCGGGCTGGAGCATGCCCATCTGCGAGATCGACCTGCGCGTTGGCGGCACCTACCGCTACATCTGGCGTAGCGACGCCGACGCCTCCGAGTTCGGCTTCACTGGTCGCTACCGCGAAATCGTCGTCCCGTCCCGTATCGTCCATACCGAGGGGATGATCGGCACACCCGGCGAGGCGGTGGTCACCACCACCTTCGAGGAACGCGGCGGCCGGACCACGCTTACCCTCACCATGAGCTTCGACAGCCAGGAGGTTCGCGACCAGGTGCTGCTGACCGGCATGACCGACGGCATGGCTCAGAGCTACGACCGGCTGGATGAGCTACTGGTCGAGCAGGTGGCGTAGGCTATTCGCGTCCGCGCCCCGGTGCAAAATGTTCGCCGGGGCGCTCGGACAACAACAAACCCAGCTCGCCGGCTCACCTTCACTTAACCAATTTCCTTCACGTCGCGTTCGATATTGTCATTAATACTGCGCGACGCCCGACCTCCCTCGGGCGTCCGCGTACCAATGATGAGTGTGTGCCATGCTGCGTTCGTCCCGGGCGGTGCTCGCCGCCGCTGCCTGCCTCGTGTCCTTGTCCGTCTTTGCCGATACGGCCAACGCCGCGCAGGGCCTGTTCATGTTTGATCTGCAGTCGCGCCCGTCGCTGCACGATTCCAAGCCCCGTCCGGGCTACAAGCTGAAGAGCAACAAGGTGCGCCTCGCGCCCGAGTTCCGCCGGCAGATCGTCGCCTACAAATCCAACCAGAAGGCCGGCACCATCATCGTCAACACCGGCGAGAAGCACCTCTACCTGGTGCTCGGCGACGGCAAGGCGCTGCGCTACGGCATTGGCACGGCGCGTGACGGCTTCGAGTGGAGCGGCACGCACAAAGTGTCCAACAAACGCGAGTGGCCGGGCTGGACCCCGCCCGCCGAGATGAAGGTCCGGCAGCCGAACCTGCCCGACTACATGCCCGGCGGCATCAACAACCCGCTCGGCGCCCGCGCCATCTATATCGGTTCGACCCTCTACCGTATCCACGGCACCAATGAGCCCTGGACTATCGGTCAGGATGTCTCGTCGGGCTGCATCCGCATGGTCAACGATGATGTCGAAGACCTGTACGAGCGCGTCAAAATTGGCGCCAAGGTGATTGTGCTTTAGTTAGGATTTTCAGCGACACTGGCGCCGGAATTCTGGGGGTCTTCCGGCGCTATGCGCGGCATTTTCGAGCTTTTCAAACGGTTCCGCGCCGATGAACGCGGCGTCTTCGCAGTCATCTTTGGCCTGCTGGCCATCGTCCTCGTCGCCATGGCCGGCGCTGCCGTGGACTACACGTCCATGGAAACCGCCCGCACCAAGATGCAGATCGCCCTTGATTCTGCAGCGCTCGGCCTGGCGCCCAAGATCTACAGCCAGACCGAAGAGCAACTCCGACTCTCTGCCGAAGAGCTCGTGCTCGAGCGGCTGAATGATGACAGCCTGACGGTCACCGTGGACTGGGCCGACGCCACTACGACCACCGGTACCCTCAAGCTGAAGGGAACGATCACCGTCCCGATGGCCTTCGTGCAACTGGTCGGCGTCACTGACATGACCACCAGCATCCTGTCCGAGGCGACGCGTGGCTCGGTCAACCTCGAGGTGGCGGTGGCGCTCGACACCACCGGCTCAATGGGTACCGACGGCATCGCGACCTTGCAGACGGCGCTCGCAACACTGATTCCGCTGGTCGTCAAGGACGAGCAGTCTCCAACCTATTCCAAAATGGCGCTGGTGCCGTACTCGACCGCCGTGAACGTTGGCGCCGCCTATGCGGTAGAAGCGCGTGGCGCGATCCAGGGGGCAAAGCCAGCGACGTCTGTCGCCTGGTGGAACCTCGAGAAGGATATCAGCGGGGCAAGTCAGACCCGGCCAGTGAAGATCACTCAGAATGCCCACGGCTTCAACAACGATGATGTAATTTACATCACTGGCGTCAAGGGCATGCTCGATTTGAACGACAAGATCTACGTCGTAAAGAACAAAACGGCAAACGACTTCGAACTATACACGACCGGCGGTTCGCGTGTTGATGGGCGAGGCTACGCCGCATATCAGACCGGCACGACCGACAAGATGAAGCGTTGCGTTATCGCCAGCTGCAATATTGTGTTTACCGTCGCAGCTCATGGATACGCGACCAACGATTACATCAGAATCACCGACGTTTCATCCGGAATGTCGTCGCTGAACAATAAGAACTACACGATCACCAAGGTAACGAACGACACCTTCTCGCTCCCGGTCTACGGCCCCGGCACGACATACGTCCAGCCCGTGACGACGGGCAAGTCCTGGTGCACCAAGTATGGCTGCGAGTATTACCGGATCGGCACCGGCAGCACGCTCTATCGGCCCACTCCTTCGTGCGTCACCGAGCGCATGACCGACAGCTTTACAGATATCGCGCCCAGCACCACGCCGCTGTCGATCAACTACACCAGCAATGCGAGTTGCGCCGGCAATCCTGTCAAGATCCAGCCGCTTACCGCCGATAAAGCCAAGCTCGAGGCCTATACCGTGCAGGGCGCGCTGCTACCCAGTGGAGGTACCGCCGGGCAGATTGGTACGGCGTGGGCCTGGTATCTGGTATCGCCGAATTTCGCCGAGCTGTTCGATGATCCGGCGGCGACGGTGGGTGGGGATTTCGAGTCGAAGCCCGCCTCATACACCGCGCCTAACACGCTGAAGATTGTCATCATCATGACCGACGGCGTGTACAACACCGAGTACTGCAAGGGCGTCGACGTCGATAACGTGAGTTGCAGCGCGCCGGATGGCACCTCGGGCAGTATGGCCGGCCCGCTCGGCCAGGCTGAAGACCTATGCGCCGAAATGCAGAAGCCCGCCACGGATGTCGTGGTCTACACCGTGGGCTTCAACCTGCCCGAGACCGGCACGGCCGTCGACCTGTTGAAGAAATGCGCATCCGAGCCGAAGAACTTCAAGCTGGCGAGCAACAACGCGGACCTCATCAAGGCCTTCCGCGAAATCGGTGAGAACATCTCAGACCTGCGGCTGTCGCAGTAACTCAGCCCTGCAGCATGAAGCGCTTGCCGCCCGGGAAGGCGGCGAGCGCCGCCTGCTGCTCCACCGCGGTCAGCCCCTCGAACCTGACGACCATCGGCAGCTCCGGCGCGTCAATCGGCGCGATCGGGTTGGTCGGCCGCAACCGGGCGTCGTGCGCCGCAGCCAGCCATGACTTCGCCCTGCGGCTGGCAACTGGGGACGTCAGTCTGTAGGCGCGGCGATCCATTCTGAATACTCCGTGCACGCGTAGCCGCTCAATAACGCGGGGATGGTAAGACTGGTTGCTGGGCATCCCTCGCATTTTTCAGTCAAATCCGCGTCAGCTCGAACTTCTGGCAGAGCGCGCCCTTGCAGCCGTTGATGGTCATGGTGTTGCCGTCGACCAATGTCAGCGTGCCCTTGACCACTTCGCCCATGTATTCGGCGCTGCCGCGCCACTTGTTCTCGAGCGCCCGCTTGGCGCCCTTCAGCACATACGAGTTGAGGTAGCTGAGGTTGTCGGCGGTGCGCGCATCGTCGCGCAGCCACACCAGCCTGGCGCAGACCTCGGTACCGTCACCGCACAGCGTCACTTCGAACCTCGATTCGCCGCTGACCGTCTGCCAGGTCCCGGCCGGGGACTGCGCGGCAAAGGCCGGAGCGATAGCGAGGGCAGTGGCGACGATGGCGGTGGCAATGAGCTTGAACGACTTCGGCATGCGGGAGCCCCTCGGCAACATGGTGAATGCAATGTTGCCGTTCCCACTGCCAACAGGTGCTTGAACCCGTCGCGAACGCTTCGTTCAGTCAGGGTTCATCGTCGCGGCGGCCGGGTGGCCGATCCGCGACCGCACCATGGCGACCCGCTGGTTGACTGGCAGGGCAGGGATCCGCACCAGCTCAAACCCGAACCGCTCATACGCCTCGACGTGAAACCGCTCGAACCGCATCGAATCCGCGAGGCTGATCCGCCGGGCCTCCGTATTGGTGATGAAGCCCAGCAGCTCGACGAACAGCACCTGCCGCTCGTACTGCCCCGACGCCAGCATCGAACGGATTGATTCGGCGAGCACTTCCGGTACTGGATGGCCCAGGTATTCCGCCAGCGCCAGCGTGCAGACCAGCGACCGGTCCGCCACCCGCACCGCCCCCGTCGCAGGCCGCGCCGCCCGCATCAGCTGCAGCCGGGCGATGTCGCTGATGAACTCTGGCCGTCGCCACGACTCCTCGATGCCGCGCCCCTGGTCGAGCGCGATCACATCGGTTGCCGCCTCCTCGACCACGTCTACGCCTTGGGCTTCAAGCGCCCTGAGGATAACGGTTTTGCCGGCGCCCGGGGCACCAGTCAGGATGAACTCGCGGGCCATCGCCTCGCTCCATGTGAGAGGGACGCCGGGCCCGGATGGGCCAGCGTTATTCAGTGTCTGCGGGGGGATTTGCTTGGTGCCGGGCCAGTGCGGGAGTGGTACCGCCTCCCCGGATCGAACGGGGGACCTCTAGATCCACAATCTAGCGCTCTAACCAACTGAGCTAAGGCGGCCCGGCAAGCGCGGCGGACCATAGTTTCACTTATC
>Ga0209902_100687_pt1 | contig 29245 bp, 29 predicted proteins | sample FECB27metaG_FD_188304 | JGI IMG/M metagenome (GOLD analysis project Ga0209902, IMG submission 188304) | Cyanobacterial communities from the Joint Genome Institute, California, USA - FECB-27 (SPAdes) (version 2) | ecosystem: Environmental > Aquatic > Thermal springs > Hot (42-90C) > Microbial mats...
GCCGACGTCGCCGCCCGAGACGATCTCCACGCGCGACAGGTCGCGGCGGTCGTCCATGCGCGCCAGGTTGTCGAACACGCCGGGCGTGACGGGTACCGTCATGCGTGCCAGGTCCTGCTTCGCCGACTCGCTGATCAAGGCGTCGCGCTGGCTGTCGAGCGCGCTGCCGGCGCTGTCGTCGAGCACGATGGCGTTGGTGGCATGGGCGCCGATGGTCACCCTGCCCAGCGCATCGCTGGCCGAGTTCAGCAGGTGGATGCTGCCGCGGGCATTGACGGTGGTGGTGGCGAGCGCGACGCCGTCCTGCACCACCTGGCGGCCCGCGAGCGTGATGTCGCCTTCGGGTGCCTGCAGCAGGCCGGTGTTGCTCACCGCGCCCGCCGTGCTGTCGGCCTTGAACTGCGGCGAGATCTCGTTGCCGCGCGTGGTCGCATAGGCATTCGCCGTGGTGGCCTGGCCGGCGCGGATGAGGAAGGAATCGCCGGCCGCCAGCTGGACCTGACCGCGCGGCGTGCCGATCTGCCCGGCATTGCCGACCTCGGTGCCCAGCAGCAGCACATAGCCGCCGCCCTGCGTGACGGAGGCGGGCGCCGTGGTCGCGATCCGCGCGCCGGCCTCGACCTTCACGCTGCCCAGCGCATCGGTGAAGCTGGGTGCATAGGTCCCGTCCTGCTGCGCGCTGTAGATGCCGCGCGCCTTGAACTGCTCGTCGCCGATCTTCGCGGCTGCCGCCACCAGGTTGCGTGTGTCGACCTGGCTGCTGCCCGAGAACACCACGCCGTTGCGGTTGGCGATCAGCACCGTGCCGTCGCCCTTGATCTGGCCCTGGATCTGCGAAGGCCGCGCCTGCGGATCATTGACGCGGTTGAGCACGGCCCAATCGGGCTGCTGCTGGAACTGCACCGTCGTGTTCCTGCCGACGTTGAAGCTCTCCCAGTTGAGGATCGCCTTGTCGCCGGTCTGCTGGATCGCGACCTGCGTGCGGCCACCGACCTGCGATTGCACGGGCGCGTTGGCATTGAGCCAGCCGGCCGTCAGCGAATCGGTATCGACCTTCAACCCACCGTCGGCGAGGCCGTCGGGCACCGACGAGGGATCGTTCTGCGCGGCCTGGCGCGCGGCCGCCTGTGCCGCCTGCTGCGCCGCGATCGCCTGCGCGGCCAGGTTGAGGTTGCCGATCGAACGCTGCAACTGCGCGCTGGCCTGTTGCTGCTGTGCCTGCGGGTTGGTCAGCGTGGAGGCCGGCATGCCGTTCGGCAGCCGGCCCGTGGCCATCGCCGTGCTCTGCGCCATGTTCTTCTGCGCCATCCAGCCCGCGCTGAAGGCGTGCTGCGCATGCGCGCTGCCGCCCGCACCCGCGGCGATCAGGAGCGCGGCGACGGCCGATGCCGGCGGCGTCAGGCGCCAGCCCAGCCCCTGCGAGGCCGGCGCAGACGACGCGGGCGGCCTGCCGACGGCCTTGCGGCGCGCCGCTGCATGGAACGATTTCATGAGGGTACTTTCCTGGAACTGTTTGAAAGGGTGACGAAGGACGCCGGCCCCGGGCACGCGACGCATGGGAAAAGGACATCCATGCCTCGATGACGTGCCTCGTCGAAAGAAGTCGCAATGCTTCTCGAACTTTTTTCCAGAATTTCGCGCGGCACCCGCGCCTGGGCCGCCGCTACCGCGGTTGAAGAGCGGTGAAGCCGCTCAGCTCATCAGCACGATGTTGCCCGGCAGCGCCGTCAGCTTGGCGCCGTACAGCTCGCGGATCATCGTCAGCGCCGTGTCGGTCTGGTGGATGGCGAAGCGCATCTGCACCGGCCGGCGTCCCATCTCGGCATTGCGCAGGATGACGCGGCCCGGCCGGTAGCGGTTGATCTCGTCGATCACCTCGGCCAGCGGCACGTCGGTGAAGATCAGCGCGCCGCTGCGCCAGGCGCTGACGCTCGCCGGATCGACCGCCACCGCGGCGCGCGCGCCCTGCGCGTCGTAGACCAGCTGCAGGCCGCGCTCGAGCACGCGGTGCTGGCCCGCCAGGTCGACGTCGACCGTGCCCTCGAGGCAGCTCACGCACACCTGCGGGCCGGTGTGGCGCACGTTGAAGCGCGCGGAACGCGCCAGCAGCCGCCCGGCCCCCGCGTACACCGCGAACGGCCGCTGCGAGCCCGCGAGGATCTCGGCCTCGCCCGCCACCAGCTCGATGCCGTCGCCGGCCTCGCCGGCTTTCAGGTTCATGCGGGTCTGCGTGTTCATCTGCACGCTGACCTGGTCGGACAGCGCCACCTGCCGCTGTTCGCCGGTGCCCGTGCGGTAGTCGGCGCCCAGTTCCGCGACCGACGGCCACAGTCCCAGCGGCGGCCTGAAGGCCAGGAAGGTGGTGGCCGACGCCGCCACCGCACCCGCGACGAAGGCACGCCGGCCGGGCCGGTAAGCCGGTGCGGCCACGCGGCGCGGCCGCTCGGGAAACGCCGCCGAGGGATCCGCCTGCACGGCCCGGGCGGCGGCCGGCTCCAGCGCCTCCCAGGCCTTCTTCACTTCGCGCCAGGCCCGTGCGTGCTCGGCGCTCTGCGCGCACCACTGGCGCAGCGCTTCGGCATCGGCGCGCGTGGCCCGGCCCGAGCGCAGCCGCGCCCACCAGGCGTCGGCCTGTTCGCGGATCGAGGCGTGGGCGTTGCGGTCGGCGCTCATGAACATCAGTATCTCCGACGGCCCGCGACGTTCGAACGCTCGACCGCATCGGACTGCGCCATACGCTCGCGGCAATGGCGCATGGCGTGGCGCAGCTCCTTTTCCACCGAGCTCTCGGAAATCCCGAAGCGCTCGGCGATCTCCGTGTTGAGCAGCCCGTCCATGCGCGCCGCGATCAGGATCGCGCGGCGCCGCGGCGGCATCTCCGCCAGCACTTCATCGAGCGTGGCGAGCTCGCTGCGCGCCGCGACCGTGCGCAGCGGATCGCCCACCTCGTCGGCGATGTTCATCAGCGCCTCCACGTCGCCATCGGTCAGCAGCACGTTGTTGTGGCGGTGCGTGTCGATCGCGATATTGGCGGCCATGCGCAGCAGGTAGGCATCGGCATTGCGCACCGAGCCCGCCGTGGCCGTCGCCTCGAGCCGCACCCAGGTTTCCTGCAACGCATCGGCGGCATCGTCGCGCGAGCCCACGATGCGCTCCAGGCTGCGGCGCAGCTCCGCATAGCGCGCGGTCAGGCGCAGGCGCAGCGTGGAACGAAGCGAGTCCGGCATGGCGCGGCTCAGGGCCCGACGATCCGGAACGCGTCCGGCATGCGCGCGGCGGTCAGGGCCGCGCCCTCCCCTTGGCCCTCGAGGGCGGACGGGCATTGCGGGCGCGCCGAGGGCCCTTCGGGCAGCAGCAGGATCGAGACCGGCTGCGCCATCGCGGCGGGCGGCGGCGCACCCACGGCCATGCGCCGCAGCACCCGGGCGATCGCCGCGTCGCGTGTGGCCTGCCCCGTCGTGTCGAGCAGCCGGAAGCGCTCGACCATGCCGCGCGCATCGAGGCGGAGCTGCAACGCCAGCCGGTACGGGCCGGGCCGGGTCTGCGGCGACGCGCACAGCGCATCGCGCAGGCTCTGCTGCACCCGCGCGATGTAGGCCATGAAGTCGGGGTTCCTGCCGGTGATGCCCGGGATGTCGGGGCTTCCCGCCGTATTGATCGGCGGCACCGCGGTGGCCGGCACCGGATCGTCCGTTGGAGAGATCACGACGGACTGCGCATCGGCATGGCGCGCGCGCAACCCCGTTCCCGCCAGCAGTTGCCGCAACGCTTCGTCCGCGCCGAAGCTGCCCTGCACCGCGCCGGACTGACGCTTCGCATCGGTGCTGTCGATCATCACGGCCAGCCCGGTCAGGCGGCTGTAGGCGTTGAGCGCGCTGCCCAGGTCCTGGGCGGCAATGTCGAAAGGGATGGGATTCACGGCTGCGCCATCGGATGCCGCCGGCACTTGCGCCCGCGCCTCCGAAGCCACCAGCAGCGTGCCCATGAACGCGAGGCAGCCCCACAGCAGACACCCTGTCAGTGCCAGCCCACTGACCGATGCCGGGTTAGCTGTCATCTGCTATCGCACACGTCCGGAAGTTGAAATGAAGTGCCCGAGGCAGACCGCTCAGCAAGTTGTCGGCGAGGCTAGTTCGATTTGTTTACATGTACGTGACAGAACGGCGACAAGCCGCTTCGCTCGCCGCACGGCAAGCGCGACGAAAACGACGAAGCACCCGCTCACGCCGGGTGCGACAACCGCTCGCAGTGCTCGATCAGCAGTTCGGTCAGCACGCGTATCTTCCTGGCCGGATGCTGGCCGGGCGGCCGGATGACGTAAGCCCCCGCGGGGGGCGGTGGATAGCGCGTCATGACCGGCACCAGCGCACCGGCGGCCACGTATTCGTGCGTGAGCCAGTCCGGCACATAGGCGATCCCGAGGCCCGCCACCGCGGCGGCGACCAGCGCCGTGCCGTTGTCGGCCTTGAATCGCCCCTGCGGTCGGACCGTGATGATCCGGTCGCCATCCATCAGTTGCCAGGCCTCGGTGCCCTGCATCAGCGCTTCATGGGCACCGAGTTCGTCCGGGGTCTCGGGCGACCCGTGCGCGCTGATGTAGCTCGGGCTCGCCACGAGCTTGCCGTAGATCGGGCCGACGCTTCTTGCAATGAGGTTGGAGTCCTCGAGATAGCCGACCCGGATCGCGCAGTCGAAGCCTTCGGCGATCAGATCGACGAATCTGTCGCTGTAGCAGGTCTGGATGTGGAGCTGGGGATGGCGCTTCGCCATCTCGGCGAGCATGGGCGCGAAGTGCGTCGGGCCGAAACTCAATGGCACCGCGATCCTCAGGCGGCCGCGAAGCTCGCCCGCGGGCAGGATCGTCTCCATGGCCGTGTCGATGTCGACGCAGACCTTGGCCGCGTAGTCGCGGAACGTGCTGCCCGCTTCCGTGAGCGCCGCGCCGCGCGTGGATCGCGCGAGCAGTTGAACACCCAGTTCCGCTTCGAGCCGAAGCAGTCGCCGACTCACCATCGACTTGGAGATGCCCAGTCGTACCGCCGCCGGCGACACCCCTCCGGCACTGGCCACTTCGACGAATGTACGCAGGTCCTCGATGTCCAAGCTGGCGTTCCTCCAATCGCGACACAGTTCGCCGAAGAATGGTACTACCGGGCGCAGAGCGGGATCGCAATACTCCCTGCGGACGGCATCGCCACGAGCGGTTCCGTCGTCCAGAACCCCTTCCGCTGACAGCGGCAACACAGGAACCAGCAATGACTTCTCGCAACGGCCTCTCTTCGCTTCTTCGTCCCGAAGACTCGGTCCTCGTCCTGATCGACCACCAGCCCTACCAGCTCGCGAACCTGAACAGTCACGAACCGCAGATGGTCATCAACAACACCGTCGGCCTCGCGAAGGCCGCCAAGGCCTTCGGCGTCCCCACCATCCTGACGAGCGTGATCGCCGAGCGCGGCGGCCTCCTCTTTCCCCAGCTCACCGAGGTCTTCCCCGGGCAGGAGGTCATCGACCGTACGTTCATCAACACCTGGCAGGACAAGGCGGTGGTCGATGTGGTCAAGGCCACGGGCCGCAAGCAACTGATCATCGCGGGCCTGTGGACCGAGGTCTGCGTCGCGATGCCGACGATCCAGGCGCTCGGCGAAGGCTGGGACGTCACCGTGGTCACCGACGCGTCCGGCGGCGTCTCCGTCGAGTCGCACCAGGTCGCGATCCAGCGAATGATCGCGGCCGGCGCGAACATGCTCACCTGGCTCGCGGTCGCCTCGGAATGGCAGCGCGACTGGGCACGCACCGAGAGCGCTGCTGCATTGACCCAGGTGATCACGCAACACGCGGGAGGCAGCGGCATCGCGTACCTCTGGGAACAGCAGTTGCTCAACACGCCGGTGCCCGCCAAGGCGGCCTGACGGGAAAAAGGGGGATGGACGCGCTTCCGTCGAGGCGTTGCGAAGGCTGAACGCCGGCTCGAGCCACTTCATCCCCGAAGGACCTGGGCGCTCGCGCATGGACCGCGGCCAGGCCGAATGGCGCGGACAGCATCGGGACAGCCGAGGAGCCAGCTGTTGGAAAATGCGGCGAAGGCCACGCCGTGGCCGCGACGGCTTCGTGACGAATCCGTGCTTTCGACCGCCTCGCCCCTTCGATGCCATGCGTGACTTTCTCTATTACTCGCTGATGCTCCTGCTGGGATTCGCCTGGTACCGCTTCGGGCAGAGCCTGCTGAAGAAGGGCAACCGCGACGAGAACGACGAACTCACCAAGGGCTTCGTCGGACCGGTCGGCTTCCTCGTGGCGGGCGCCATCGCGTGCTATCTCTTCGTCTCCACCTTGCGCGCGCTGATCCGAGGCGAGGTGCCGTGCCTAGGCAAGGCCTGCTCGGGGCAGCTGTATGCGCTGGCGACGCATGCGGGGGAATATTGGTCGAACATCTTCTACATGGTGTGGCTCGTTCTCGCGCTGGGGTATGCGCTGTACGTGACGTTCAAGATCTGGTTCCGGGTCTGATGCCCGGCCTTGGACGAGAATTGCGCGCCGGCCGATGCATGAGGCCGGCATGACCCGTCATGCAAGGAATCGACCCATGCGCCTGTACAGGCTGTTCATCCCGATGATCGTTTCGACCGCCGCCTTGTGCGCGGGGGTCGCGAGCGCGGCCGAACTCTGTTCCCGGGCTTCACCGCGCGCGGGCGCCGAAGTCACCCACACGCACGGCTTCGACTTCATCGTCGATCCCCAGCCGGTTCCGAATTCGTTCACCGGTTGCCAATACGGCTGGATCGGCGATGGCAACGCACCGTCCACCATGGAGAAGGTCATCACCGCCTACTTCGTCGCTGGCCGCGTGCAGTGGTACGAAGCGCGCTGGCCCGATCGTCCGCTGCATCGTTGCGTGTACGAAGGCGGCGTCATCGCGCCCGGCAAGTCCGTCAATGCTCCGGCATGCCCGGTCAAGGAAGCCGATGCCCAGGTGCCGCGTTGAAGTGGGAGCGACATCGACGCCTCCATCGCGCGCTGGGGCGATCCCTGCGATCCTACGGCCGCGCGGATGGCGGCGCGGCTCGTGGCGATCGCTGCACGAGAACTCGAAACCTCGCTGGACAACGCGGTTCCAGACTCATTGCGTTCGCAACGCCTTCCAGCCGCCCCGATCCCTGACCAGCACCGCATCGGACACCGAATAAGGCTCCCCGCGAACGACACGCGCGACCAGTCCACGCAACTTCGCCACCTGGTCGGGCTGGTCTGCGCGCGTGAAGAAGATCCAGTCCCCGGTCGGCACGGCCAGGGCCACGGGTCCGCCGGCCAGGGCCTCCAACTTGATCCAGAGCGCGGGGTCGAAGACCCTCGACGATCCCAGTCCATCGTTGGCGGGCATGAAATGGACGCCCTCCATCCCCTTGATGGGCTCGGCCTTCAACGGAGGCAGGCGCGCGGCGTTGCGCGACGCCAGATCGGCGAGTGTCGTCACCGTCAATCCGGCTTGGGCCATGTCGTCGAGGTTGATGAACCGAACCGTCTTCTCGCTGTCGACGACGAAGAGCGTCTCGATGCTTTCGGCGAAGGGCATGACCACCAGCTGCTTGTCGGGTTCCTTGATCCGCTCGGTGGCCCGTGTGCCGAAGCCGGACCGGCGCAACACAGGGAACACTTTGTCGCCCACGAACGCTCGCTGCGCCGAGTCCGCCGAAGCGACGGCGGCAATACCTCGGGCGAAGTTCACGATTTCTTGGTCGCAGCGATCGGCACGGGATTCGCAGGACTTGCGGACATTGAAAAGATAGACCGTCGACGGGCTCTTGCTCGCGATCTTCAACTCGTTGTCGGTCACGACGGTCACGCCGATCTCCGGGGCCTCGCTCCGCAGTGCCCGCAAGACCTTGTCGGTCAAGCCGTCCGCCTGGCAAACGCCGGCGCCCAGGCTCAGCACCGCCACCGCGGCCACCCAAGACGCACGCCGAAGGCGCCCGATGCGAATCGGCGGTCGTGCCGCTGCGTGCTCGCTCACCACTGCCGCACCACCATTGCGCGTCTCCTCGCGATCGTTGAACCCGTCGTCGGGTATCGAGCCCGCATCGCCAGGCGGCGTACACCGCCCTGCGATTCGACCGCACGATACCAAAGACGGCCTCGAGGAGCGCCCCGCGCCAGCGAGCTCAGAAGGCGCTCTTGACCACGCCCCCATCCACGCGAAGCGCCGCGCCCGTGGTCGCCGACGCGAGCGGACTCGCCACATAGGCCACGAGCGAGGCCACCTCCTGCGGCGACGCAAAACGCTTGATCAGCGAGGTCGGGCGAACATGGTCGAAGAACTCCGCCTCGACCTGCTCGAAGCTCTTGCTGCTCGAGCGCGCCATGCCCTCGACGAAATCGCCGACGCCGCGAGATTTCGTCGGACCGGGCAGCACGCTGTTCACCGTGATGTTCGTGCCGGCGACCGATTCTGCGAGCCCGCGCGACACCGCGAGCTGCGCGGTCTTCGTCACGCCGTAGTGGATCATCTCGGTCGGTATCTGCACCGCGCTTTCGCTCGAGATGAAGATGATCCTGCCCCAGTTCGCCCGCTTCATCTCCGGCAGCACCAGGCGCGCGAGGCGCACGCCGCTCAGCACGTTGACGTCGAAGAAGCGCAGCCAGTCCTCATCGGGAATGTCCTCGAAGGCCTTTGGCTCGAAGATGCCGAGGTTGTTGACGAGGATGCCGATGCCGGGATGGCGGCGCACGAGTTCCTCGGCGGCGTCGGCGCGGCTCAGGTCCCCCGCGTAGCCGACCACCGTGCCCTGCGTCCGCGAGCGGATGCGCTCCACCGCCTCGTCGACCGATGCCTGCGACCGGCCGTTGACGATGACGCTGGCGCCCTCCTGGGCCAGCGTGTGCGCGATCGCATAGCCGATGCCGGCCGTGCTGCCGCTGACCAGGGCCAGCTTGCCCTTCAGTTGAAGATCCATGTCGATGCTCCTTGTGTCGATGACGAGATGGGTTTCCTGTCAGCCCAGGAAATTGACCAGCGCGGGAATGACCTGGTCGGGCGCCTCTTCCATCAGCCAGTGACCGGACCCCTTGACGATCACGCCCTGCACGTTGGTCGCGACCATCTTGCCCTGTTCGATCAGGAAGGTGCCACCGGCCTTTTCCCCGGAGAGAACCAGCATCGGCATGGGCAGCGGCGTCTTGCCCAGTTCGGCGAACTCGGCCGCGTCCTGCTCGAAGGCCTTGAAGTATTCGAAGCCGGCGCGCATGCCGCCGGGCTGCGCATAGGCCTTGGCATAGAAGCGGCGATCGGCCTCGGGCACCGAGCGCTTGGGGTCGGCCGCGAAGTCGTTCCAGAAATGCTCGAAGTAGATGCGCTCGCGTCCGTGCACCAGCGCCAGCGGCGTCGCGCCGTGGAAATGGAAATGCCAGAGGTCGCGCAGCAGCCAGACGTTCTGCCATTGGCCGATGCCGGGCAGGAAGGCGTCCATGAGCACCACCTTGTCGGTCTCCGACGGGAACTGCGCGGCATAGGCATAGGCCACCATCAGGCCGATGTCGTGGCCGACGATGCTCACGTTGCGGATGCCGAGCGACTTGACGAGCTCGTGGATGTCGACGGCCATGTTCTTCTTGCCGTAGCCGCTCTCGGGCTTCGATGAGTTGCCCGCGCCGCGCAGATCGGGCACGAGCACGGTGTGGGTCTTGGCCAGCAGCGGCATCAGCGGGTTCCACATGTGGCCGGTCTCGGCGTAGCCGTGCAGCAGCACGATGGCCGGCCCGGTGCCGCCGATGCGGTAGTCGATGCGGGTGCCGTTCACCTCGGCGCTGCCTGCGCGGAAGCCCGGCACCGCGTCGACGGTGGGCGCGGCGTGCGCCACGGAGCCGAAGCTCAGCGCGGCGCCGAATGCGGCGGCACCGGCGATCAGCGCGCGGCGGGTGGGGGCGGGATGGGTGGTGTTCATGTCTAGGCCTTTCGGTCCGTGTTTTGGGGTGAAGCGAATTTATGATTCAGCTTCACTTCCAGAAAGGCCTCAAAAGTGGTTTACTCATTCAGCTTTCATGAATGATTGGAGCCCGGGGCCATGGACCGATTGCGTGCGTACGAGGTGTTCGTGACCGTGGTCGCGCGCGGCAGCTTCGTCAAGGCGGCCGACGCGCTCGACACCTCCCCGGCCAACGTGACGCGCTACGTCAACGAGCTCGAAGCCCACCTGCGCACGCGGCTGATCAACCGCACCTCGCGCCGCCTGTCGCTCACCGAAGGCGGCGAGGCCCTGTTCGACCGGGCGAAGTCGATCCTCGAAGAGGTGGCGGAGACCGAGGCGCTCGCGACCACCGCGTCGCTGCAGCCGCGCGGGCGGCTGCGCCTCAATGCGCCGCTGAGTTTCGGCAGCCTCGTGCTGGCACCGCTGTGGCCGAAGTTCATGGCGAAGTATCCCGATGTCGAACTCGACATCGCACTCATCGACCGCGTGGTCGACATCGTCGAGGAGGGCTACGACCTGGCGATCCGCATCTCGCGGACCACGTCGGGCAATCACATCGCGCGCAACCTGGGCCGTTCGCAGAACCTCGTGTGCGCCTCGCCCGACTACCTGGCGAGGCATGGCATGCCCGAGGTGCCGGCGGACCTGTCGCGGCACCTGTGCCTGGGCTATACCTACGGCGCGACCTCCGACGAGTGGCAGTTCGCCGGCCCCGGCTGGTCGCTGGAATCGGTTCGCGTGCGCTGGGCCCTGCGGGCCAACAACGGCGAAACCGCTCGTGCGGCGGCGCTTGCCGGCGCCGGCGTCATCTGGCAACCGAGTTTCGTGATTGGCGACGACGTGCAGGCCGGGCGACTGGTCGAGGTGATGCCGGGCTATCGCATGCCCCCGATCGACATCCTCGCGATCTACGCCAGCCGTCGCCATCTCAGCGCGAAGGTGCGGGTGATGGTCGACTTCCTGGTCGATGCCCTCCAGAGTTCGCCGCGGGGATCGAACTGAGTCTGAAGCGGTCGACGCCACGCATTCGCTGATCATTTCGGCGGGTGCCTGAAGGCCAATCGTCTTGTGCGGCTCCCTGTTCAATTACCTCGCTATTTCCTCGCTATTGCGACGCAATTGCATCTCTATGTCGCCGCCCCCCGCGTGAACTAATTCCGGCTTGACGAATGGACAAGCCTCGCGCAATCTCCGCTGAAGGGAGCGGCCGTGGAGAGAGGGGGTCGACATGATGGTTCGTATTCGCTTGCAGTACGCGCGCCTGGCACTTCAACGCGAGATGCTGGCCATGTTCGTCGCCTACAGCTCCGTCGGCATCTGGGTGATCTTCTGGTTTGGCGACTAGCGGCACTTCGAAGAAATTTCCCCCGACGCGGCGGCAATAACGTGCGAATGGCGCTTCGCACTCCATGACCATGGGTGGCCGAGGCCGCGACACCCCGAAACTTCCTGCCTCACCGATTCCGGTGACCGATCCATGGCGAACTTCACGGGCGCCTGATTGACCCCACGATCTCCGCCATTCCCCACTGAAATCCGTTGTCAGCCAATAGGCCTAATTGGCAATTTCTCCATTGCATCGAGATAGCCACTGCAAGAAAAAGTAAGGTGCAATTGCAATAGCGGCACTCGACACTGCGACTCCCCGCATGGGGTCAACTCATCTGAAGGAGCTTTCGCAATGTCGACGCTTCCCGGCCATTACACAATTCTCTCGTTCGTTGGCGGCGGCATCCGCGGCCTGCTCTCCGCCACCATCCTCCAGCGCCTGTACGACGCCAACAAGGCGCTGCTGGACGAAACGAGAATGCTCGCCGGCGATGAACTGAACTTCTACAACGCCATGAACCCCGACCCGCGGACGCCCGCCTACTCGATCGACAAGGTGCTGGGCAGCCAGAAGGCCATCCACTTCGACACGAAGATCGCCGACGCGCGCAAGGACGTCCTGCTCGTCTCGTTCAACGTCGGCCAGGTCGAACCCGACCGCGACAACAAGATGATGCCCACGCCGTGAAAGCCGATGATGTTCACGAACATGCTCGGCAGCGACCGGGACCGGCTGGACGGCCTCGACGGCAACGGCGACACCCCCATCGCGGTGGCCGCGACGTCCAGCGGCGCCATGCCGGGACAGCTGGGGTCCATCGACGGGAACGTCGATGGCGCCTTCTTCGACTGGGGCGCCCAGCAGTGGAACACCGAGGACTGCTACGGCGTGGCGCTGGACTACCAGAAGGACACGCCGATGGCCTTCTGCTTCCTGCCTCCGACCAACGAAGGCTGAGAGCCTGCGGCGCGCTGATGGTGCCCGCTAGAGCACCATCAGCATCTCGTGCCAGGACATCCCGCCATGGTCGGACGGCGAAGGCATCACGTAGCCGTACCCCTGCCGGGCATAGAGCGCCACGTGGCGCTCCTTGCACATCAGGTGGATCGTTTGCTTGCCGGCCTGCCGCATCTGGTCGACGAAGGTCTTCATCATCACGCTGGCATACCCGCGCCCCTGGAACAGGGGATCGATGACCACGGACATGATCACGACGTTGGGCGCGGCGGCGTCGTGGCCGACCAGCTCCTTGAAGGCCTCGTCCGACATCACGACCTCGTGCGCGCACCCGCTGTTGATGAAGCCGATGAGCTGCTCCTCGAGCTCCATGACGAGGAAGCCTTGCGGGTACTGCTCGATGCGGGTGCGGATCTTGGCGAGGGTGGCGGCCTCGTCGCCTTCGTAGGCACCGATCTCGATCGCGTAGCAGCGTTCGGCATCGGAAGGGAGGGCTTGGCGGAAAACGGGGTCTGACATGGAGAGCGGGGTCGAGGCGGATGGCGAACCCGCCATGGTACGGACTCGCGCGGCGGCTCAGCGTGCCGAGCGGCGATGGCGCGCGCGCAAGGTGTCGGAAGGCGACTCGCCGAATTGCGCCTTGTACTGCTGCGCGAGACGGCTCAGGTGAAAGAAGCCATGGGCGAAAGCGATGTCGGTCACGGTGTCGTCGTCTTCCCCGTCCAGCAGGCGCTCGCGCACCTGCGCCAGACGAAGCCGCCGCAGGTATGCCGTCGGCGTGATGCCGCGATGCGCCTGGAACGCCAGCTGCAAGGCACGCACGCCGACGCCCAGCGAAGAGGCGATGTCGGACACCGTCAGCGACAGGTCCGCGATGCGGTCGTGAATGAACGACTCGGCCAGGGTCGCGAGGCGCGCGGGCCGCGATGCGGGCTGCTCTCCACGCATCCAGCCGGTGTAGTTGTGCGGATGCCCGTGGAGCAGCGACATGAGGACGAACTGCTCGAGCGAACGATAAGCCGGCGCCGGCAGCGCCGCGGGCAGGGTATCGACCAGGTCCCACACGCCGGACCATGAACGCTCGAGCGCCGGCGTGAACGGAACGGGATCGAACTTCAATCCATCGTCGAGCGGACGGCCGACGAGGCTGGCGCAGCAAGCCTCCAAGGCGGCCGTATCGGGCCGGAAGGTGATCTGCTCGAAGCTGGCGCCGAAATCGAAGCGGGTCGGCCGGCCCGCCGATACGGGGATCGTCGTGCCGGCGCGCCAGGTGGCGCTGCGGTTGCCCTGCGACACGGTGCCTTCGCCGGCGGTGCAGCGCATGAACAGGAACAGGCCGGGGAACTCGCCCGCGTCGACCTCCACGCGCGCGCCGTAGGCGAGCTGGACCAGCGCCAGCGGCCTCGCCTCGGTCGCGCTCAGCCGGGTGTCCAGGGCCTTGGCCCGGCGATCCAGGTGGAGCTCGTGCGGGCAGTACACGGCGCCCACGGCGTGGATGGCTTCGTCGAGATCATGGGTCCGATAGTGCATGGTCGCCCCTTCCACAGACGGCGCGACAGCTTCTGCATGCTGCCGCCGGGCCCGCATTCTAGGGGTGCGCTCCCCCGCGCTCCCTCGCTGAGCGGCGCGATGCGGGAACGCCCGGAGCCCTCGTCCTGCGCATCGCGGATAGCGCTTCGCATTCCGGATCGCGGCGCGGCGCGTCTTCCTGAAGACTGGCGCCAGCCGAGCCGACCGTGCCCCACAGGCCGGTCGCGCCCCCATCCATCCATGCACAGGAGTCCCTTGATGAGCTCGATCCACGACCTCGGTCTTTCCGAAACCTACGGTGCCTTCATCGACAACGCGTTCCAGCCGGTCGACGGTCCGACCTTCGAGGCGCGGCATTCGGGCACGGGCGAGCAGATCGCGCGCATCGCGCGCTGCGGCGCTGTCGAGGTCGATGCGGCCGTGCGGGCCGCCACCAGGGCCTTCCCGGCCTGGCGCGCCACCGCGCCCGAGGAGCGCTCGGCCCTGCTGCTGAAGCTGGCGGCGGCCGTGGAAGCCGACCAGCAGCGCCTCGCGCGCATCGATTCGATCGACATCGGCCGGCGCCTGTTCGAAACCGGCCTCGATCACCAGTTCGCGATCTCGCAATACCGCTACTTCGCGGCCGCGGCCCTCACGCACGAGGGATTCGGCCGCCCGATCCCCGGCGGCTACCTGGTCGCCAGGCGAGAACCCTATGGCGTGTGCGGCCAGATCATTCCGTGGAACGTGCCCGCGATCATGGCGGCCTTCAAGATCGCGCCGGCGATCGCGGCGGGCAACACGGTGGTGCTGAAGCCCGACGAGAACGCCTCGCTCAGCACGCTGGAGCTGTGCCGGCACATCGCGAAGATCTTTCCGCCCGGCGTCATCAACATCGTGCCCGGCTTCGGCGAGGAGGCGGGCGCCGCACTGACCGCGCACCCCGGCGTGGCGAAGCTGGCCTTCACGGGCAGCAGCGAGGTCGGGCGGATCATCTCGCGCGCCGGCGCCGACCGGCTGGTTCCGGTGTCGCTGGAACTGGGCGGCAAGAGCCCGAACATCATCTTTCCCGACATCGAGGACATCGACGCGGTGGTCGACAACGCGATGTTCGCGACCCTGTACTGCAACGGCCAGTCCTGCCTCGCGGGCACCCGGCTGTTCGTGCACGACGCGGTCTACGACGCCGTGATGGACCGCCTCGTCGCCGGCATGGAGCGCGTGCGGGTCGGCGCAGCGCTCGCGCCCGACACCGTGCTCTCGAACCTCGTGTCGCCCGAGCAGGGCCGGCGCGTGATGAACTACATCGACATCGGCAAGGCCGAGGGCGCGCGCCTGATGACCGGCGGCAAGCGCATCGACGTCGAGGGGCAGGCCCACGGCCACTTCATCGCGCCGACCGTGTTCGAGGCCGACAACCGCATGCGCATCGCGCAGGAGGAGATCTTCGGCCCGGTGCTCAGCGTGATCCGCTGGAAGGACCACGACCGGATGATCGAGGAGGCCAACGGCGTGCGCTACGGCCTGGCCGCCGGCCTCTACACCAGCAACCTGCGCAACGCCTGGGACACGGCCAACCGGCTGCAGGCCGGCTCGGTGTGGATCAACCACTACTTCAACCTCGCGAGCGGCTCGCCCTTCGGCGGCTTCAAGGAGAGCGGGATCGGCAGCGAGTACTGCCACGAGACGCTCAACATGTACACGCACCTCAAGGCCGTGACGATCCAGACCCAGGTGGCGGCCCCGTGGTTCGCCCCCAGGGCCTGAGCCCGCGGCACGCAGCGCTTCGCCCTCCCCCCACTCCCCACATCCGAAGAGGTCATCCCATGCAGATCACAGCCGCCGTCATGCGCGAGAAGGGTGGCAAGTTCACCCTCGAGGACATCGAACTGGAGGCGCCACGCGACGACGAGGTGCTCATCCGCATGAAGAGCTGCGGCGTCTGCCACACCGACACCCTGCCGCGGGACCAGGTGGTGCCGGCGCCCTTCCCCGCGGTGTACGGCCACGAAGGCGCTGGCATCGTCGAGCAGGTCGGCAGCCGCGTGAGCAAGCTGAAACCCGGCGACCACGTCGTGATGAGCTGCAACTTCTGCGGCCACTGCGACACCTGCCAGACCGGCAAGCCCATGTACTGCCGGCACTTCTTCAAGGCCAACTTCGGCTTTGCGCGCATGGACGGAACGCCCACAATGCACCAGGGCAGCGACGTCGTGCACGGGGCCTTCTTCAACCAGTCCTCGTTCGCGACCCATGCGCTGGGCACCGAACGCAGCGTGGTGAAGATCCCGTCCGACGTGCCGCTCGAGATCATGGGGCCGCTGGGCTGCGGCGTGCAGACCGGCGCGGGCGCGGTCATCAACTCGCTGCGCCCGCAGGCCGGCGATTCGATCGCCATCTACGGCGCGGGATCGGTCGGCCTCTCGGCGCTGCTCGCGGCCAACGTGACCGGCTGCGCGATCCGCATCTGCGTCGACCCGAACGAGGCGCGCCTGCAGTTCGCGCTCGAGCTCGGCGCCACCCATGTGGTCAACCCGCGAACCACCGATCCGGTGCGGCGCATCCAGGAGATCACCGGCGGCGGCGGCACGCAGTTCTCGCTCGAGACCTCGGGCAACCTCACGGCCCTGCGCCAGGCCGTCGACTCGATCCAGATCATGGGCGAGTGCGGCATGATCGGCGCACCCGCCTTCGGCAGCGAGATCGGCCTCGACACCTGGGGCCTGCTGCTGGGCCGCAAGATCCGCGGCATCTGCGAAGGCGACTCGGTGCCGGACCTGTTCATCCCGAAGCTGGTCGAGCTGTATCGGCAGGGGCGCTTCCCTTTCGACAAGCTGATCCGGTTCTATGCCTTCGACCAGATCAACGAGGCCGTGGAAGACGGCGAGCAGGGCCGGACCATCAAGGCCGTGCTGCGTTTTCCGGACTGACGCAGGCTGCAAGCTTTCGAGGACCGATGTTCATGGCATTGAATCGACGAGGCGCCTTCAAGCTGGCCACGACCCTGGCACTGCTGAGTTCGAAACCCACGGCCGCGGGCACCGGCCAGGGCGCGGGCACGCGCCCCGCGATCGACACGCAGGCCAGCGCGCTCGAGTTCGAGCTCGGCATGCCAACGGCGCGCACCGTGGACAGCCTCTACCAGGCCCTCGACCATCAGAGCGCGGTGATGAGCTATCTCTGGGCCATCCCGATCGTCGGCATGGAAAGCGCGCGGCAGATGCTGGTCGACAACGCGGGCGCGCGCAGCGGCGACTTCGTGCGGGTGTCGGGCTACCGCGACGTCAGCGCGATGCTCGGCTCGAACGTCACCACGCCCTATGTCTTCGCCTTCTTCGATCTTTCGCGGCAACCGCTGGTGCTGCACTATCCGCCGGGCGCGACCGCGGGCTCGCTGATCGACTGGTGGGACCGTCCCCTGTGCGATGTCGGCATGACCGGGCCCGATGCGGGCCGAGGCGCCGTGTTCTTGCTGCTCGGTCCGGGGCAGCAGGCGCCGAGCGAGCTGCCGGCCGGCGCGCACCTGCTGCGATCGCGCACCTTCAAGGTCCTGCTGTTCTGCCGCGGACTCGATGCCGACCTGGCGCAGGTGGAAACGGTCTTCTCGGCCCTGCGCGTCCATCCGCCCGGCCAGCAGCCTGCCGCGGCGAGGACACGCCTGCTGCGCTTCAAGCCCGAGGGCGAACTGACGAGCATGGCGCATCCGAGCGGCCTCGCCTACTGGCAACGGCTGGCGAATGCGCTGCGGGGAGAGCCCGTGGAGGATCGCGACCGCTTCTTCGCCGCCCTGCTCGCGCCGCTCGGGATCGGCGCCGATCGCCCCTTCGCACCCGATGCCCGGCAACAGGCCGTGCTGGAGAAGGCCGCGATCGTGGGCGAGGCCACGGCCAAGGCCATCGCCTTCCGCAAGCGCATCCCCGGCATGCGCTATCGCCCCGACACCCACTGGGAATACCTGATCGCGCCCGGCTTCGACAACGCGCAGGACGTGCCCGGCGGCACGCTGTTCGAGGAGCGCACGGCTTTCTTCTACGAAGTCACCGGCACCTCGGCGGCCGTGCTGACGCGAACGCCCGGCGTCGGCGCGGCCTATCTCGCCGCCTACTACGACGCGAAGGCGGCCCCGTTCGACGGCGCGCGCAGCTACCGCCTGCGCGTGCCGGCGGACGTGCCCGCCAGGCTGTTCTGGTCGGTCACGCTGTACGACACGCAGACCCGTGGTCTGATCCAGAACGCGCAGCAGATCGTCGACCGCTCCTCGCGCCAGGACCTGGCGAAGAACGCCGATGGGTCGGTCGACATCGTGCTGGGCCCGACGCCTGCGCCGGGCCTCGAGAAGAACTGGATTCCCACCACGCCGGGGCATTCCTGGTATGTCTATTTCCGTCTCTTCGGCCCACTCTCGGCCTACTTCGACCGCTCCTGGGTGCTGCCCGACATCCAGGCGCTGTAGCGCAACGCTTCAGGACCGGTCGACCGCGCGCTCCGTCTCCTCGAGAAAGCGCAGCAGGCCCTCGATCTCCGTCGACTTGTCGAACACCGCATCGGCGCCCAGCAGCAACGCGCGCTCGCGCATGTCTTTGGTCGCGAAGTTCGAGAAGATCACCATGCGCTGGCGCGGCAGGCGATCCCTGCAGCCCATCAGCACGCCGAAGCCGGTGCCGTGGCGCAGGAAGAGATCGACCACGGCCACGTCCCATTGGCCATCGGCATCGTGCAGCCAGGCCACGGCCTCGGCCTGGGTCTCCGCGCTGCCGACCATGTGCACGGGCGCGAGCTCTTCCAGCGTCGCGATCAGGCTGTCGCGAATCAGGGGGTTGTCCTCGACGAGGTAACCGGTCAGGCTCATGGTGTTTTCGCCATCGTGTGGACCTGGGCCCTCAGGGCGCGAACGACCGCCGCAGCCGCTCGCCCGCGAAGGCCTGCGCGTCCCTGGCCTTCTCGAGCACCGCCGCGGCGCCGAAGAACTCGTGCGCCACGCCCTCGAATTCCTTGCGCGCGACCTCCACGCCCGCGTCGATCAGCGCACTCTCGAGCCGCGTGCCATCGCTGCGCAGCGGATCGAGCCGCGCATTGACGATGGTGACCGGCGCCAAGCCGGCGAGCTGCGCGTCGACCAGCGACAGCCGCGGGTCGTCGAGGTCCTGCTCGCTGCGCGTCACGTGGGTGAAGAACCAGTCCATCATCGCGCGGTTGAGCGGCTTGGCGATCGCGTTCTCGAGGTAGGACTCGGTGTTGCGGCTGGTCTGCGTGACGGGGTAGACCGACAGCACGTGGCGCGGCGCGCGCAGGCCGGCGTCGCGCGCGGCGATCGCCGTGGCCACCGCGAGATTGCCGCCGGCCGATTCGCCCGCGAGCGCGAGGCGGGTGGCATCGCCGCCGAACGAGGCCGCGTGCTCGATCAGCCAGCGGTAGGCCGCGAGCGCGTCGTCCCATGCGGCGGGAAACTTGTGCTCGGGCGCGAGCCGGTAGTCGACCGACAGCACCATCGCCCGCGCGGCCGCGGCCAGGCCGCGCGCGCCGCCGTCGTACACCTGCCGGTTCGCGATCACCCAGCCGCCGCCATGGAAATACAGGACGACGGGGAAGGGCCCCTGCCCCGCGGGCGTGTAGAGCGTGGCGTCCAGCGGGCCGGTGGCGCCATCGACCGACAGCTCGCGCGTGGTGACGCCGGGCACCAGGGTCTCGGGCACGGCCGAGCGGTTCTGCTGCTCGAGCACCTTCTTCACGGCATCGGCCACGGTCGGCTGCCGGCGTGCCTCCTCGGGCGTGAGTTTCTCGATCGCCTCGGGCTCGAGGGATTCGTGGGCCTTGGCCACCGCGATCTGGTCGTCATCGGCGCGCAGGGCCGCCACGACGTTGGACACCGCATTGATCACGGGATTCGGCTTCTTGTCGCTCATCGGTCGCTCTCCTGGGAATGAAGTTGAAGCAGGTTGAGCAACTTGTACGACGCGAGGCCCCCCGGTGGCTTGTCGGACGTGGGCGCGCCACGTCGTGGGGCTTCCAGACCCCCGCCGTGGCGCGGCCCGCGCGAGGACCGGGGATCAGCGTGGCGGATCGGCCAGCCCGAGCAGGCCCAGCGCCTGCCGGTGTGTGCCTGATGCGGGGTCCGCGAGATCGGCCAGCACGCTCATGTGGTTGCGGTTCGCGGGCCGCTCGGCGCCCACCACCACGCGGGGGCCCCAGGCGCTGGCGATCAGTTCGGCCTGGCGATGGAACTCCTCGCTCTCGTCGCCACCGACCACCGTCACCAAGGTGCCCTGCTTCGGCGCGGGCATCGCGGCCGGGCTCAGCCGCAGCGCCGAGGCCTCGGTCAGCCCGATGTCGGCCGCGAGGAAAGGCGCGTGCCGCAAGGGCTCGAGCTCGTAGACGCCCGAGATCGGCAGCGCCGCCTTGACGAGGTCGCGCGGCAGGTCGGGCCCGACCCGTTGCCAGTCGCAGGCCAGCAGCAGCGTTGCGAGATGCCCGCCGGCCGAATGGCCCGCGACGACGATGCGCGCGGGATCGCCGCCATGCGCCGCGATGTTGCGATAGACCCATGCCAGCGCCTGCGCCATCTGCCGCGCGATGTGCTCGATGTCGACCGCCGGGCACAGCGCGTAGTTGAGCTGCACGAAGGTGGCGCCGGCATCGGCCAGCGGCGGCGCGAGGAAGGCATGGTCGCGCTTGTCGAGCGCGCGCCAGTAGCCGCCGTGGATGTAGACGAAGACGGGCGCCTTCCCGGCACCCGATGCGGCCGGCAGGATGTCGAGCCGCTCGCTCTCGTCGTCGCCGTAGGCCAGGTCGCGAATCCATTCGGGCCGCTGCAGTGCCTGCGCCGACGCATCGGCCCAGAACTTCAGGATCGACGGATGCTCGGGGATGCGCGCGCGGTTGTTGTATTGCGCATCGAACCATTCGGGCGCCGGCGGCGGTGTCGATGCCGCCGCTGCCTCGGCCGCCGCGCGCTTCGCCGCCGAGTCGCGCAGCGCCGCATCGACCAGCGCATCGGCCATCCACAGCGCGGTGCGCTCGACCTCGCGGTCCTCGAGGCCCCAGATGTCCTTGAGCACCACGTAGGGCTCGATGCCATAGACGATCGAGAGGGCATGGTGCAGCCGGTCGCGCATGCGCGGGCTCAAGAGCGGCGACATCGGCTCGAGCGCGTGCTCGAGGATACGCACGCGATGGCCGCGGCGGTACGGTTCCTCGGCCAGCAGGCCCGCGCGCTCGAGGCCCCACTGCTCGAGCGAGAGCTGCGCCGCGGCGCGCATCGGTGCCTCGAATTCCTTGAAGCGCGGAAAGGTCTGGCAGAACAGCTCGTGCAGCCGCTCGCGGCCGTTCGGGTTGTCCGACGCCATCTGGCGCACCGGGCCCAGCGAGCTGTCGACCACCGCGGTGACCAGCGCGCTGCGGCTCGGGAAGTAGCGGTAGGCGGTGGCGCGCGACACGTTCGATCGCGCCGCCGCTTCGGCCACCGAGGGGATGTGGCCCTTCAATCGAATGATGTCCATCGCGGCCTGCAGCAGCTCGCGGAAGGTGGCGGCGCGAACGCCGCGTTCCGGCGCGCGCGGCGCCTCGCTCGGTGTGTGCTTGAGTCTTGCCATCGGGTTTGTACGGGGTTCGGAAATGCGGAAGTCGTCTTGTGGAGATGGTGACACGGCTCGTATGATCCGCGCACCCAGATTTGAGACGCAAGTCTCAAAAATCCCTAGATGACTTCCGGAGCCACCGAGGCGATCGGCGCACAGCGCGACGACCTCGGGGCCATATGGAGACAAAGTCGATGCGCTTCGCAAGCTGGAGTTGGGGTGGCCGCAACCATGCGGGCACGATCTCGGCCGACGGCCGGGAAGCCACGCCATTGGCGGTGGGCGACGCCTCGCGCGGCGTGCTGCCGCTGATCGAGGCGCTGGCACGCAACGAGCCGCTGCCGCAGCCCTCGGGCACGCGGCTGCCGGTCGAGGTGATCACCCTGCGCGCACCGCTGCCGCGCCCGCTGCGCGGCCTGTTCTGCGTCGGGCGCAACTACCGCGCGCATGCGGCCGAACTCGCGGGCTCGGTGTTCCGCAGCAGCATGCCCGAGAGCGATCCGTGGCCGATCGTGTTCGGCAAGCTCGGCGAATGCGTGATCGGTCCGCACGATCCGGTGCGGCTGCCGCGCTCCTCGGTGTCGGTGCAGATCGACTACGAATCCGAACTCGCGGTGATCATCGGCCGCGGCGGGCGCGACATCCCGCGCTCGCAGGCGATGGAGCACGTGTTCGGCTACACCATCGTCAACGACGTGACGGCGCGCGACGTGCAGATGCGCCACCAGCAGTGGGACCTCGGCAAGAGCTTCGACACCTTCTGCCCGATGGGCCCGTGGATCGTGACGGCCGACGAGATGGACGGCCGCGCCACGCGCGTGCGCGGCTGGGTCAACGGCGCACTGCGCCAGGACGGCCTGACGCGCGACATGATCTTCGACATCCCGACGCTGATCGAGACCTGCTCGCGCGGCATCACGCTGCATCCGGGCGACGTGATCGCCACCGGCACGCCCTCGGGCGTGGGCATGGGCCTGAACCCGCCGCAATGGCTGGGCCGGGGCGACACGGTGCGCATCGAGATCGACGGCATCGGCGTCATCGAGAACCGCTTCGAGGCGCTGGCATGAGCTTCCAGCTCATCGACCGCATCGCGGTGGAGGACGAGGGCGAAGGCCCGGTGGTCGTCTGCGTGCACGGCCTGGGCGGCAGCTCGAACACCTACACGCCGCTGATGCCCGCGCTGGCGCGCCATCGCGTGGTGCGCATCGACCTGCCCGGCAGCGGCCGCTCGCAGCGCGCCGAAGGGCCGCTCTCGATCGAGCGCTACGTCGAGACCGTGCTGTCAGTCTGCGAGCGCCTGGGCATCCAGCGCGCGCACTGGGTCGGCCATTCGATGGGCACCATCGTCTGCCAGCACATCGCCGCGGCGCATCCCAAGCGCGTGGCGAGCCTCGCGCTGTTCGGCCCGCTGATCGCGCCGCCCGACGCGGCGCGCACCGCGATGAAAGCCCGCGCCGACAAGGCGCGCGGCGGCGCGGTGGGCATGCACGAGATCACGCAGGCGCTGCTGCAGGGCGCGATCTCGGCCGACACGCGCCAGCGGCTGCCGGTGGCGGTGGCCTTCGTGCGCGAGAGCCTGATGCGGCAGGAAGGCGAAGCCTATGCCCGCAGCTGCGAGGCCCTGGCCGGCGCGCAGCCCGCGGCGGTGGAGAACATCGAGGCCGCGGTGCTGCTGGTGACCGGCGACGAGGACGGCGTGGCGCCGCCGCAGGCCGTGCGCGCCATGGCCGACCGGCTGCACCGCGCCGCCAGCAAGCGCGTGGTGGTGCTGCCGAAGTGCGGCCATTGGACACCCGTCGAGCGCCCCGACGAGTGCCAGCGCGAGTTGCGCGAATTCCTGGCGGCGCAGTCGAGGAGCTGACCGTGGCCGACGTGCTGTTCACCAACGTCCGCATCTTCGACGGCGGCGGCGAGGCGCCCTTCACCGGCGACGTGCTGGTGCAGGGCAACCGCATCGCGCGCGTCGTGAAGACTTCGCACGGCGCGCGCTCCGCGCCCGTGCATGGCGCCCAGGTCATCGACGGCGCGGGCGCCTTCCTGATGCCCGGCATGGTCGAGGCCCACACGCATTTCTCGTGGAACGACCAGCCCAGCCTCGACGCGATCCAGCGCATGCCGCCCGAGGAGCACATCCTGTGGTGCGCCGAGGTCGCGAAGCGCTACCTCGACATGGGCTGGACCAGTTGCGTGGGTGCCGCCACCGCCAAGCCGCGGCTCGACGTGGTGATCCGCAACGCCATCAACGACGGCACCATCGTCGGCCCGCGCTACCTGGCCGCGAGCCAGGAGATCACCGTGCCCGGCGGGCTCGGCGACACCACGCAGCCGCACCTGCCGCAGCCCGAGTTCGCCTTCGGCGCGGTGGTCAGCGGCGCCGAGGAGATGCGCCGCTGCGTGCGCATGTTCGCGAAGTACGGCGTCGACTCGCTCAAGATCAATCTCTCGGGCGAGTCGATCACCGGCATGCCCAGCGAGATGAGCCAGTTCACCGAGGAGGAGATCCGCGTCTGCGTGGAAGAGGCCAAGGCCTGGGGCAAGCGCGTGGCCGCGCATGCGCGCTCCACCTGGTCGATCAAGCAGTGCGTGAAGCACGGCATCGAGGTGATCTACCACGCGAGCTTCACCGACAGCGAGGCGCTCGACCTGCTCGAGGCGCACAAGATGGAGCACTTCATCGCGCCCGGCCTCGCATGGCTGATCAACACCTGCCACCACGCGAGCCAGTGGGGCCTGACGAAGGAAGTCACCACGAAGATGGGCTACCACCGCGAGCTCGACGCCGCGGTGGAGAGCATGCGCGCGATGCGCAAGCGCGGCATCCGCATCCTGCCCGGCGGCGACTACGGCTTCGCCTGGACGCCGCACGGCACCAATGCCAAGGACCTCGAGTACTTCGTGAAGTACGTGGGCATGAGCCCCATGGAGGCGCTGCTGTCGGCCACCGCCTGGGGCGGTCCGATGATGCGCATGGGCAAGGTGCTGGGCTACATCCGCGAGGGCTACCTGGCCGACATCCTGCTCGTCGACGGCGATCCGCTGGCCGACATCACGGTACTGCAGGACAAGTCGCGCATCCTGGCCGTCATGAAGGACGGCGAGTTCCACCGCGCCCCGCCGCTGCGCCAGGCGCAGGGCCTGCGCGTCGCCCCTCCCACCCGCTGGGCCGCCTAGGCCTTCCGAACCCCGACCGGAGCACCGCATGGCCGACGTCGTCTTCACCAACGTGCGCATCCTCGACGGCACGGGGCAGAACCCCTACAGCGGCAGCGTGCTGGTGCGCGGCAACCGCATCCGGCAGGTGGGCCGCAGCACCGCGCCGATCGCGCCCGGCGGCGCCACCGTGATCGACGGCGCGGGCGCCACGCTCATGCCCGGCATGTGCGAGGCCCACACGCACTTCTCGTGGAACGACGCCGCCACGCTCGCGGCGATCCAGACCATGCCGCTCGAGGAACACGTGCTGTGGTGCGCCAAGGTCGCGAAGCGCTACCTCGAGGCCGGCTTCACCTCCTGCGTGGGCGCGGCCTGCGCCAAGCCGCGGCTCGACGTGGTGATCCGCAACGCGATCAATTCGGGCCAGATACCGGGCCCGCGCTACCTCGCGGCGAGCCAGGAGATCACGGTGCTCGGCGGCCTGGGCGACGAGACGCTGCCGCACCTGCCCTTTCCCGAGTTCAGCTTCGGCGTGAACATCTCGGGCGCCGACGAGATGCGCAAGGCGGTGCGCCTGTTCCTCAAGTACGGCGTCGACTCGATCAAGCTCAACCTCTCGGGCGACAACTTCACGCCGCAGTCGCCCTCGGAAACCACCTGGATGCTCGACGAGGAGGTGGCCGCGGCGATGCGCGAGGTCAAGATCCGCGGCAAGCGCGGCGTGGCGCATGCGCGCTCGTCGGAGAGCGTGAAGCAGGCGCTGCGCCACGGCATCGACCTGATCTACCACGCGAGCTTCGTCGACGAGGAGGCGCTCGACATGCTCGAGGCCGCCAAGGACCGCGTCTTCGTCGCGCCCGGCATCGCCATCCTCTACGCCATGCTGCACGAGGCCGAGCCTTACGGCGTCACCTACCAGATGGCGGCCGACATGGGCTACCAGATCGAATGGGACGCGGCCTGCGTCTCGCTCGCGAAGATGCACAAGCGCGGCATCCGCGTGCTGCCCGGCGGCGATTACGGCTTCGCCTTCACGCCGCACACGCAGAACGCGCGTGACCTCGAGTTCTTCGTCAAGTACCTGGGCTTCACGCCGATGGAGGCGATCCGCTCGACCACGCTGTACGGCGGCCAGATCATGATGCGGCCCGACGAGCTCGGCCTCGTCAAGGAGGGCTACCTCGCCGACCTGATGCTGGTCGACGGCGACCCGCTGGCCAACCTCTCGATCCTGCGCGATGCGAAGCGCATCCTGGCCGTGATGAAGGACGGCGAGTTCGCCAAGGCACCGGCGATCGCGTCCGAGCGCGGCTGGGACCGGGGCTGGGAGCGCGCGGCATGACGCGCGCCGCACTCACGCGCTGGGCCCTGTGGCTGGTGCTCGGCGTGCCGATCGCGGTGTTCGCGGTCTGGGCCGTGGCCGACAACGCCTCGCTGTTCTTCAAGACCCTGCTCAACGGCCTCACGCTGGCCTCGCTCTACTTCCTCGTGGCCAGCGGCTTCACGCTGGTGTTCGGGCTGATGCGCAACGTGAACCTCGCGCACGGCTCGCTCTACCTGTTCGGTGCCTACGTGGGCTGGTTCGTCGGCGAACACACCGGCTCCTGGGTGCTCGCGGTGATGGCGGGTTTCCTCGCGGCCGCGGTGCTGGGCCTGCTGATGCAGCTGCTGGTGTTCCGCCACATGCAGGGCCAGGACCTGCGCCAGACGCTGGTGACCATCGGCCTGTCGATCGTGTTCGCCGACCTGATGCTGTGGATCTGGGGCGCCGAGATCTACACCTTCGATCCGCCCTCGTGGATCTACGGCTCGACCACGCTGCCGCTGGTCGAGAAGTTCCCGACCTACCGGCTGGTGGTGCTGCTGGCCTCGGTGCTGATCGGCGTCGGCCTGTGGCTGCTGCTGGCGCGCACGCGCATCGGCATGATGATCCGCGCCGGCGTCGACGACCGCGGCATGCTGGCCGCCTCGGGCGTCAACGTGCAACTGGTGTTCGCGCTGACCTTCGCGATCGGCGCCGGCCTCGCGGGCCTGGCCGGCGTGGTCGGCGGCACGGCCCTGTCGATCTCGCCGGGCGAGGACACGCGCTACCTGCTGGCCTCGCTGGTGGTGGTGATCGTCGGCGGCATGGGCAGCGTGGTCGGTGCCGCCATCGGCGCGCTGCTGATCGGGCTGGCCGAGCAGTTCGGGCTGGCCTACGCGCCGACCTACAGCGTGGTCTTCACCTTCGTGATCATGGTGGTGGCGCTGGCGTTCAAGCCGCGCGGGCTGATGGGGAAGGCGGCATGAGCGCGGCACAGTGGCGCCGTGCCATGAAGTCGGGCGGTGCGATGCCCGCGCAGGAGGCGCGCGTCACCGCGTTGCCGCGCGCGGTCGCATCGCCATCGCAACCCGCCGAGCCGCCGCCGGCCCACGGCGAGCTGCCGCGCTGGCTAGGCACGCTGCTGCGCCCCGTGCGCTGGCGCCATGTGCTGGTCGCGCTGCTGGTGCTGGTCTATCCCTTCGTCGCCTCGCCCTTCTTCACCTTCCAGATCGGTGCCCAGTCGCTCGCGCTCGGCCTGATCGCGCTGTCGCTGACCTTCCTCGGCGGCTATGGCGGCATGGTCTCGCTCGCGCAGATGACGGTGGCGGGCTTCGCGGCCTACGTGGTCGCGATCGTGGGCAGCAGCAGCAACACGGCGATCAGCCTGGGCTGGCCCTGGTGGCTCGCGGTGCTCGTCGCGCTGGCGCTGGCCACGCTGTTCTCGGCCGCGGTGGGCTGGCTCTCGGTGCGCACCGAGGGCATCTACACCATCATGATCACGCTGGCCGTGGGCGTGGCCTTCTTCTACCTCGCGCAGCAGAACTACACGCTGTTCAACGGCTTCCAGGGCTTCAGCAAGCTGGCCGCGCCCACCGTGTTCGGGCTCGACCTGCGCGAGCCCGTGCCCTTCTACCTGCTCACGCTGGGCTGCTCGGTGGCGGGCTACTTCTTCATCAAGCACCTGATCCGCGCACCCTTCGGCGTGGCGCTGCAGGGCATCCGCGACAACCCGCGCCGCATGCAGGCGCTGGGCTTCGACGTCACGGCGCACCGGGTCGCGGCCTATGCGGTCTCGGGCTTCCTGGCCGCGGTCGGCGGCGTGCTGCTGGTCTGGTACAACGGCCGCATCTCGCCCGGCACGCTCGGCATCGGCGCGATGATCAACATCCTCATCATCGCCGTGCTCGGCGGCATGAAGCACCCCATCGGTGCCTTCATCGGCGCGATCGTCTTCGTGCTGCTGCAGAACTTCGCCATCGACCTGGTCGACCGCGAACGCTTCAATCTCGTGATCGGCGGGGTCTTCCTCGCGATCGTCCTCTTTTCCCCCGACGGACTGCTGGGCCTGTGGCATCGCTTGCGCACGCGCCTGGGCGCACCTTTCCCCACCCGTGGCTCAGGCCGCATTCACCAGCGATAAGAAGGAGCGAGACATGAAGAGAGTCGAGAACGTGTTCGGACGCAGCATCGTCGCCGCCGCGGCATTGTTTGCGATGGCCGGGGCCGCCGGCCTCGCGCAGGCGCAGGAAACCCTCAAGATCGGCCTGCTGGCCTCGCTCGAGGGACCGTTCGCGGCGCCGGGCCAGGATGGCATGCGCGGCGCCGACCTCGCGCTGAAGGAGAAGAAGGGCATGGCCGGCGGCAAGAAGATCGAGTTCGTGAAGGTCTCGTCGGACGCCACGCCCGACAAGGCCGTGAACTCGACGCGCAAGGCGGTCGAACAGGACAAGGTGCAGATCATGATCGGCCCGCTGTCGGGCGACGAGGGCATCGCGGTCAAGAACTACGCGAAGACGCAGCCCAACGTCACCTTCATCAACGGCTCGGCCGGCGCGCAGGCCGCGACGCTGCAGGACCCGGCGCCCAACTTCTACCGCTTCAACACCGAGGGTGCGCAGTGGATGGTGGGCCTGGGCGAGCATGCGCTGTCCAAGGGCTACAAGCGCACCTTCCTGATCGCCGAGGACTACGGCTTCCCCTACTCGCAGGTGCAGGGCTTCATGGCCAGCTACTGCGCCAAGGGCGGCAAGGTGGTCGACAAGGCCTGGGTGCCGCTGGGCACCAAGGACTACGCCTCGGTGATCGCGAAGATCCCGAAGAACGTCGATGCGCTGGTGGTGGTGCTCGGCGGCTCCGATGCGGTGAACTTCCTGACCCAGTACGAGCAGGCCGGCGGCGACAAGCCGATGATCGGCGGCTCGATCACGGTCGACCAGACGGTGCTGAACTTCAAGGGCAAGCGCCGCGAATCGCTCTTGGGCACGGCCTCGGCGGGCCCGATGGCCGACTCGATCGACACGCCCGAGTGGAAGAAGTTCGTGGCCGACTACAAGGCCAGCTTCAAGGACGGCTTCCCGAGCCCGTCGCTGTTCGCCTATCTCTACTACATCAACACCAAGGCCACGCTCGATGCGCTCGACGCGGTCAAGGGCGACCTGTCGAACAACCAGAAGGCCTACCGCGAGGCGCTGCAGAAGACCAACTTCAAGGGCCCGGCCGGCGACGTGAAGATCGATGCCAACCGCAACGGCGTGGGCACGACCTACATCACCGAGGTGAGCAAGGCGCCCGACGGCTCGTTCTACAACAAGGTCGTGAAGTCGGTGCCGAACATCTCGCAGACGCTGGGGCTGTCGGAGGCCGAGTTCAAGAAGATGGGGATGGGCACGCGCGACGTGCCGGACTGCCGCACGTGATCCACGCGTGCGCTCTGTCTCCCTCCCCCACTGGGGGAGGG
>Ga0209902_100688_pt1 | contig 29190 bp, 22 predicted proteins | sample FECB27metaG_FD_188304 | JGI IMG/M metagenome (GOLD analysis project Ga0209902, IMG submission 188304) | Cyanobacterial communities from the Joint Genome Institute, California, USA - FECB-27 (SPAdes) (version 2) | ecosystem: Environmental > Aquatic > Thermal springs > Hot (42-90C) > Microbial mats...
GCCCTGTCCTTTTCTTTCTGCACCGGTGTTCAGGCAGGGCAAGGGCTTCGACAGGCTCAGCCCGAACGGAGATGTAGGCGCCGGTGCGAGAGAAACGCGCTAGTTGGCGATAGCGCGCAACGCGATCCGGAACACCAACGTCGCCCCGCCCGGAATCTCGCCGCGCCCGGCAAAGCCGTAGCCGAGATGCGCGGGAAGCGCGATTTCCCATTCCTCGCCGACCCGCATCATCGGCAGCGCCTCGCGCCAGCCGCGGACCACGCCGGCGACCGGAAAGGTCGCGGGCTCGCCGCGCTTGTAAGAACTGTCGAACACCCGGCCGTCGATGAACCGCCCCTCATAATCCACGGTGACGCGGTCGCCGGGCAGCGGGCGCGGCGCATCGGCCGGCGCGGCGCGCACGATCCGGTAGCGCAGCCCGCTCGGCGTCGCTGTCCAGCCGGGCGCCGATGCGGGGCCGGTCAGATAGGATTGCTGCGCATAGAGATACTGGCTGTCGGGCGCGGGCACCGCCGGTGCGGGCTTGCGGCCCAGTTCTCGCTCCAGATAGCTCAGGATCAGCGCAGTCCGATATGCCTGTTCGGTGCGGTTCGCCGTGCCCGAATGCCCGCCATCGACATTCTCGTAATAGAAGAACGCATGCCCCTGCTCCTCCAGCCGCGCTGCGAACTTGCGGGCATGGCCGGGATGGACGCGATCGTCCTTGGTCGAGGTCAGGATCAGCGGCCGGGGATAGACCAGGTCGCGGCGGATATTGTGATAGGGCGAATAGCGCCGCAGCCATGCCCAGTCCTCGGCGCGGTCGGGATCGCCATATTCCGCCATCCATGACGCGCCGGCCAGCAGCTTGCTGTAGCGTTTCATGTCGGTAAGCGGCGCGCTCATCACCACTGCATCGTACAGGCCCGGCCGCTGGAGGAACACCGCGCCCGCCAGCAATCCGCCATTGGATCCGCCATAGATGCCGATCCGCGACGCCGCCTGCGACGCACGAAGCGCCTCCGCCACGGCATGGACGTCGTCATAGGATTTCTGCCGACCCGCGCCGATCGCCGCGGCGTGCCAGGCCGGCCCGAACTCGCCGCCGCCACGGACATTTGCGATGACATAGGCATTGCCGCCCTCCACCCAGAGTTGCGCCATGGCGGAGAGATAGGTGGGCAGGCTCGGCTGGCGGAACCCGCCATAGGCGTTGATCAGCGTCGGCAGCGGCCCCGTCGTCCCTTTCGGCCGCACGATGAAATAGGGAATGCGCGTACCGTCGCGCGACACCGCCCAATGCTGGGCGACGGCATAGAGCGCCGCGTCGAAACGCGGCGGCATCGTCGCCACCCGGACGGGCGATCCGCCATCGGCAAGCGCGAACAGGGTCTCCGGACGGGTCAGCCCCTGGACGAGATAGAACAGCGTGTCACCGTCGCGGTCGGCATCGGCGAGCGAGAGTGCGCTGTCCGGCGCGACCGGGATCGTCTTCGCCCGCCAGCCGCCGGCACCATCGCGCAGCGCGACCAGCCGTGCCGCGACATTGTGGAGCAACCCGACATAAAGCGTAGACCGCGTCGCCGCGACCGAGACGATCGCCTCGCCATCGGCGGGCACATAGACCGGCTCCAGCACCGGCGCGGCGTCCGTCATCCGATAACCGACCAGCGCGCCCGCGGGCAGATCGCGACCACCCACGCGAAGTGGCGATTGCAGCCGCGCGACCACCCGGTCGCCGATCGCCGCCTGATAGGTCGCATCGCCCGGAAGCGGCGCGGCCATGGCCCGGCCATCGCTCCGCAGATGCAGCAGTTTCGCATCCCAGGTCGTCCGGTTGCGCAGGATCATCACATGCGGGCCACCGCGACCGCGCTCGACGATCGGCCGCAGCCAGACATCGGTCGCCGGCGCTTCATAGACAAGCGGGGCCTCCGCCAATGCCCCGCCGCGCGTCCAGCGGCGGATCTGGCGGCCATAACCGGAGCTGTTGAGCGTGCCCGCGCCGAAATCGGAGACGATCAACAGATGGTCGGCATCCTGCCAGGCCAGGTCGGCCTTGGCCTCGGGCGTGACGAAGCCGCCATCGACGAAACGCGCCTCGGTCCGGTCGAACTCGCGCCAGGTGACCGCATCCTTGCCGCCGTCGGACAGCGCGACCATGCAGCGCCGATGCTCGGGCGCGAGGCAGGTCGCGCCGCGCCACACCCAGTTGCGCTTCTCCTGCGCCGCCAGCGCGTCGAGATCGAGCAGGGTCCGCCATTGCGGCCGGCCGGCGACGAAGCCGCCCTTGTCCGCCGCGCGCCAAATGCCGCGGACATTGCCCGCATCCTGCCAGAAATTGAGGATGTCCTCGCCCGCCGCCCGCGGCATCGCCAGCCGATTGCGATCGTTGACGATCGCCGCGGCCTCGTCGCGATGGCGGGCAAAGTTCCGGCCCGCCTCCAGCGTGGATCGGGCCCGGCCATTCTGCGCCTGGACCCAGTCGAGCGCGCGGCTGCCCTGCGTTTCTTCCATCCAGAGATAGGGATCGTCCTGCGCCGGCGCGACGGCCGGCAGCAGCGACAGAGCGACCGCCGCCAGCAGCGCGCGCAGCGCGGTCACGGCTCGGCCCGGCCGAGCGTCAGGCGCTGGATCGAGCGCGGATGCAGCGTGACGACGCCCTTGCCCGCGGGCTGGTCGGTCGCCGAGATGATCTCCTGCTCCAATATCTCGCCACGCTTGCGCGTGATCACCGTCAACAGATGGTCGTCATATTTGAAGATCGAATAGAGCGTGTCGCCGAGCAGCCGGGTCGGCAGCCTGATGCCGTCACCCTCGTCCACCGTATATTCGCCCTCGCCCGCCAGCCGGCACAGCCGATAGTCCTTCAGATGCCGGGTCTCGGCGCCGTGGAGATAGCGGGTGCGCCAGGTCGCGCACTCGCCCTCCCGCTCGGGCAGCTTGCCCGCCTCGAACACGACGTCGATCCGTTCGGCGTCGGGCTTGCCGGGCAGGTTGTGGAGCACCCCGCGCCAGGTTCCCGTCCAGCTTGGATCGAGCGCGAGCGCGGAGGACGGCGCCGTCAGCAGCGCCGCGGCCAGAAGCAGTCTCATCGGTCTTCCCCCGTTCGGGATTTCAGAACTTCAGCGACACGCCGGAGTAGAAGAAGCGGCCGACATTATCGAAGTTCGCGCCGCCGAAACCGGCGCCGTAGATGCCGAGCGGCGGCTTGCTGTCGAACAGATTGTCGACGCCGATGTAGAATTCGCTGCGATCGTCGATCATCGCTCCGAAGCGCACGTCATGCACGAAGCGGTTGCCGGTCTTGCGATATTCGGGCGGCAGCGAATCCGGGTTGAGCGCGGGCTGACCGCCGACGCTTTCGAAATTGGCGACGGGCCCGCGATACTGGCTGGAGAAATAGCGCAGATCATGATCGAGGCTGAACGCGCCATAGCTGAGCGTCGTGCCGAAATTGGCGGCGATGCGCGGACGCGAGACCGTTTCCACCTGCTGGGTCGGGAAATCGGGCTGGGTGGGCGACAGATAATCGTCGCGATCGATCACATAGCTGCCGACCGCGCGGAGATCGACGCGCAGCGGCCCGACGGAGAAGCCGTAGCGCGCCTCAACATCCACGCCCGCCGCGGTCAGCTTGGTCAGGTTGACCGCGCGCTGCGCGATATCGGTGATCTCGTGCGTCGTCCGATCGCGCGTGATCAGCGGGCAGAAGACATTGTCGATCGTCGGTGAATCGACGCACTGGTTGATGATCGTATTGACCGGGATCGACGTGATCGCGTCGGTCAGCTTGATGTTGTAATAATCGACGGTCAGCGAGAAGCCGGGCAGGAAGCGCGGCGTCAGCACCATGCCGAGCGTCCAGGTCGTGCCCTTTTCGACGTCGAGATTGGGATTGCCGCCGGTCGATCCGGGTACGGTCGATCCGATCGTGCCGGCGACGAAGCCCGCCGGGATGCCGAGCGCCAGGCAGTTGGCGGCGCGCGTCGCGGTGCCCTGGTTGATATTGCCGACCGAGCAGGGATCGAACACGCTGAAGCGCGTGCCGACGGTGGGCTGGAACAGCTCGGCCAGGTTGGGCGCGCGCGCGGCCCGCTGATAGGATCCGCGGAAACGCAGCCCCTCGATCGGCTCATAGACCGCGCCGCCGCCCCACGAGACTTCGGTGTTGACGCCGGACAGGCTGTATTTGGCGACGCGCACCGCGCCGCTCAGTTCCAGCAGACGCGCACCGGGCATGTCGGCGAGCAGCGGCAGCTTCACTTCGCCATAGCCCTCGATCACGTCTAGCGAGCCGTTGACCGGCTGGAAGCCCACAAAGCTCGTCTGACCCGAAAGGTCGCGCGCATCGGGCGAATAGCGCGTGCTCTCGTCGCGATATTCGAAGCCGGCCACCAGCTTCACCGGCCCGCCGGGCAGGCGGAAGAAGCCGTCGGTATCGCCGGTGACGAAGCCGCCCACGACATGCTGCTGCAACAGGCCGGTCGCGCGCGTGTCGACCGTCAGATAGTTGCGCGCCGCATCGCTCACCGCGCCGTTGCCGAACAGGTTCGCCGCGACGCAGGTGTCGATCGCGGCATTGCCGGTCGGCACATTGCCAGCCTGGAGCCGCGCGCGGCAGACGATCGCGCCGGGCGTGCCGAGTATGCCGGCGGTGTCGCGCACCGCATCCGCCGCCAGCGCCATGCGCGCGGGATAGATGCTGTTGTAGAAATCGGACGTCACTTCCGTCCGGCCGTAATTATAGGACAGCTCGAAGCTCCAGCGGTCGGACAGGTCACCCTTGATCCCCGCCACGCCGCGCAAGGTGGTCCGCTCGGTGCGCTCGCCCTGCACGCCCAGATCGTCGTTGATCCGGCTCATCGCGAAGGTGCCGCCGCCCGGGATCAGCGTCGCCAGCATGCTCTGCGCCTGCGCGGACAGGAAGGGATTGGCGGTCGACATGGTCAGCGAGCTAGACGTGCCCTGTCCCCAGGTGCTCGCGCTCTGCCAGACGCCCTTTCCCTCGACGAAGAAGCGGATCGAGTCCGACAGGTCGTAATGGCCGACCAGATTGACCGAAACCCGTTCATTGTCGGGCATCAGCGTGCTGGTGCCGATCGAGTTGAGCCCGTCGCCGCCGTCGCTGACCGGCGCGAGCGGCAGGAAATGACCATTGCCGAAATTGGCGAGGTTCAGGCTGCCATCGGGCGCGAAGCGATAGATGCCCGGCGGGTTGCTGGTGGTGCTGCGCACGATCGTGCCGCCGTTCGAGGTGGCGAGCAGGCGCAGCTTCGTGATCAGGATCTGATCGGGAATGCCGTCCGGCGCGGAGCCCGCGGGGCGGGTGCGATCGGTGTCGAGTATATTGGGCACGAAGCTCGCCTGGTTGCGCGAGAATTCGCGCGCGTCGTAGCGAAGCTGTTCGCGCCGCGCATAGGCGACGCTGGCCGCGATATTGCCGCGCCCGCCGCCGAAATTCGTGCCCGCGGTGATCGACCCCATATAAGCGCCGGCATCGCCCCGCGCGCTGATGCCGCCCTGCGCGCGCGCGGCCAGCCCCTCGAAATCGTCCTTCAGCACGAAGTTGACGACGCCCGCGATCGCGTCGGCGCCATAGACCGCGGACGCGCCGCCGGTCAGGATCTCGACATGGTCGAGCAGCTCGACCGGGATCGCGTTGACGTCGGGCTGCGACACGACCTGAGAGCCGGAGACGTGACGACGGCCATTCTGCAGAACCAGGGTGCGCGACGTGCCGAGCCCGCGAAGGTCGAGCTGGTTCAGGCCAACCTGGCTCGGCGGCTGGTTGCCGGTCGACGCGGCCTGCGACAGGGTGGAACGGAACTGGGGCAGTTCGTTGAGTTCGTCGCCCAGCGCGATACGGCCGGTCTTGCCGAGGATCTCGGCGGCGGGAACGACCGAGACCGGCGCCGGCGCGTCGGCGGCGGCGGTGCGGATACGCGAACCGGTGACGAGGATGGGGTCGGCCTCCGCATCGTCGATCGCCGCGGCTTCGGCGGCGGCCGTCTCCTGCGGCGCCGCGACGACGCTATAGGTCTGCGATCCGGTCATCCGCGCGACCAGCCCGGTGCCGCGCAGCAACTGCTCCAGCGCCTGCGGCACGGTCAGCGCGCCGCGCACCGCATTGGTGCGGCGCCCCCGCGCGTCACCGGCGGAGATCAGCACCTGCACATCGGCCTGACGCGCAAAGGCGGCGATGCCGGTCGCGGCGGGTTGTGCTGCCAGGTCGAAGCGCTTGGCCTGCGCGACGGCGGGCGCGGCGACGACGATCGAGGCGACGACGGCAGCGGCGCACAGGCCGCCGCGAAGCTGGATGGACCGGAACAACATTGAATTCCCCCTTCGATGCAGTGGCGTTGTCACGCCTCGAAAGACACAGACGGAGGGCGCCGACTTTTCCTTTTCACCGAACCGACTTTTTTCTTTCACATCGCCCGATCGCGTTCATTTCCGCGCGGCGGCGATGGTGATCGTCCCCTGCGCATCGCGCGACACCTGCGCACCCAGGCTCATCCGCACCGCCGCCGCGAAACCCTCGGGGTCGTCGGTGCGGAAGACGCCGAACAACCGCTCGCCCGCGATACCGCGATCGACGACGATGCGTTCCTGCGCATTGTATCGGTTGAACTCGGCCGCCGCCCAGTCGAGCGTTTCGCCGCTCAGGTCGATCTTGCCGTTGCGCCAGGCGAGCGCGCGGTCGATCTCCGACGGCGCGGACACCCGGCTGCTGATCGCGGCATTGTCCGCGACGAAGGCGCGCGCGCCGGCGGCGACGCGGACGCGGTGCCCCTCGGCGCCCACCACCCAGGTCTCGACCACACCCTCGGTCACCAGCACATCGGCGCCGCCCTCGCGCCGGCGCACCGAAAATGCGGTGCCGACCGCGCGGACGCGGACATCGCCCGCCTCGACCACGAAGGGGCGCTTCCGGTCCTTGGCGACCTGGAACCAGGCCTCTCCCTGCGCCAGCCGCACGACCCGACGATCGCGCTCCGCATCGAAATCGACCGCGCTCTGCGTATTGATCACCGCCGCCGATCCGTCGGCCAGCGGTACGCGGCGGATCTCGCCGACCGCGGTGTCGTAGCGCGCATCGGGCTGCATCAGCAGGAATGCGGCGGCCAGCGACGCCGCAAGCGCGCCCGCGCCGCCGAACATCGCGCGGCGCGGCGTGAACCAGCGCACACGCGGGGACTCGATGGGCGCCTCCTCCACGGTCTGCAACTGGCTGCCGCGATCGAGCAGCAGCCAGGTCGCTTCCGCCTGGAGCAGCGCGCCGCTACGACGCACGTCGCCCGCCAGCCAGCCGTCGAGCTCCGCCTGGAGCGCCGGGGTGCGGCCCTCGCAGTCGAGCCGCCAGACCCAGCGCACGGCCTGCTCCTCGATCTCAGTTGCGCTTTGCCGGTCCGTCATTGTCCGCTTTCTTTCCGGTGGAGACGATTTCATTGGGCTCGCGCATCGCCTGCATGATCAGGCGCATGCCCTTCACCCCGTCATTCTCCACGATGCTTTCACTCACTTTCAGCCGGTCCGCGATCTCGCGCTGCGACAGGCCCTCTATCTTGCGCATCTCGAAGATCCGCCGGCAGCGATCGGGCAGTCCCGCGATCACCCGCTGGACCATCTCCAGCTCGCGCTTCGCCGCCGTCACCCGTTCGGGCGAGGGATCGTCGGATCCCGCGACAAGCGTATCGATCTCCGCCACGCTTTCGATCCGCACGATCCGCGCGCGGCGGATCTGCGTGGTCAGCAGGTTGCGGACGATCTGGAAGAAATAGCCGTCGGGCCGCGCGATCTGCTCGAAGGCGTCGAGCGAGGCCAGATTGGCATAGGCTTCCTGGATCAGATCGTCGGCATCCTCGGTCGACACCATCGACCGCTTGAGCCAGGCGCGGACCGCCGGCTCGTGCGGCATCACCTGGGTCGAGACCCAGGCGACGAGGCGTTGATGCCGGCCACCCATGACGCTTCGCGCTCCCTCCACATGCAGTCGACACGCATAGCCCAGACGAACGGCGAAGCGAGTTCCTTAAGCCTGGCGAATATATTTTTCCCGGTCTTGATCCGCCCTTTTCCGGGCCGCAGCCTCGCGCGTGACGCATGCGAGAGATGGGCGGGATTATCGATGAAATTCAAAGCATTGCTTGCTGGCCTGATGCTGGCCGCCGTGCCGGCGGCGGTGGAGGCGGAGACCATCCTCTTCATCGGCAACAGCTTCACCTATGGCGCCTATTCCCCCGTCCAGCATTATCGCGCCGACATCGTGACCGACCTGAACGGCGATCGGATCGGCGGCGTGCCCGCACTGTTCGAGATGTTCACGCGCCAGGCGGGGCTGGATTTCGACGTCAGCCTGGAGACCGCGCCGAGCAAAGGGCTGGATTTCCACCTGACCGAAAAAGCCGCGACGATCGGCCGCCGCTGGGATCATGTCGTCATGCAGGGGCTGAGCATGCTCGATGGCCGCAAGCCGGGCGATGCGAGTTCCACCGTCACCCATGCCGGCCTGCTCACCGAACTGTTCCGGCGGCACAATCCCGCGGTTCAGGTGCTGCTGACCGCCACCTGGTCGCGCGCGGACCAGACTTGGGTGCCGGGCGGGCGCTGGTACGGGCAGCCGATCGGCGCGATGGCGATGGACGTCCGCCGCGCCTATGACCTGGCGGCGGAGCGCACCCCGGCGATCCGCGGCGTGATCCCGGTCGGTCAGGCCTGGACGCGCGCGATGGACGCGGGCGTCGCCGATCCCAATCCCTATGACGGGATCGCCGCCGGGCAGGTCGACCTCTGGGCCCATGACCATTATCACGGCAGCACTCATGGCTATTATCTGGAGGCGCTGGTCGTCTTCGGCAGCGTGACCGGCAAGGACCCGCGTTTGCTGGGCGAGAAGGAACAGGCCGCGTCGGAGCTCGGCATCTCGCCCGCCCAGGCAACGGCGCTGCAGCAGATCGCGTTCGACACGCTGGCGGCGGAACCCGGACGGATGCCCGCGCGACCGGCCTATGGCAGCTGGGGTCTCGCGCCCGGCGCCGGTAATCCCGCCATAAAGCCGGGCGACGATTTCTATCGCTTCGCGCAGGGCAAGGCGGTGGCCGCGCTCGAGATTCCGGACGACCGCCCGCGCCAGAACTGGTTCTCGATCCTCGACGACCTGTCGCGCCAGCGCCAGCTTGCCATCCTCGAAGACTCCGCGGCCGCCGCCACGCCCGACGCGCTCGGCCGTTTTCATACCGCCTATATGGACGAGGCGCGGATCGAAGCGCTGGGTACCACCCCGCTCGACACCGAGCTGAAGAAGGTGCGCGCCGCGCGCGACCATCGCGCGCTCGCCGCGATCATGGGATCGGCCAATCGCGGCTTCGCCGGATCCCTGTTCCAGATTCGCCTGCGCGCCGATGCGCGCGATCCGGACCGCTATGCGGTGCAGCTTCTCCAGGGCGGGTTGTCCCTGCCCGACCGCGATTATTATCTCGACCCGCGCTATGCCGGCGATGTCCGCGCATTCCAGGCCTATGTCGAAACCATGCTCCGGCTGGCGGGATGGGCCGACCCTACCGCTGCGGCACGCGCGGTCGTCGCTCTGGAAACGCGGATTGCGCAGACGAGCTGGAGCCGCGCCGACAGCCTCGATCCCGAACGAACCTATCATCCGATGACGCTCGCCGAACTGGAGGCGGCGGCACCCGGCTTCGCATGGCGCCCCTATCTGGCGGCGGCGGGATTGAAAGACGCAGATCGCGTCGTCCTGGCGCAGGACAGCGCGATCGTCCGGCTGGCGGCGCAGTTCGCATCCACGCCCGTGGCGACGCTCCAGGCATGGCAGGCTTTCGCGATCGCCGACAATGCGGCGGAGGTGCTGCCCGGGCGCTTCCGCGAGGCACGCTTCGCCTTTCGCGACAAGGCGCTGCAGGGCACGCCCGCGCTGCCGCCGCGTTGGCGGGGCGCGGTGCTGACGCTCGATCGCTATATGAGCGACGCGCTCAACCGCCGTTATGTCGAGCGCCATCTGCCGCCGGCGACGCGACAGGCCGTGACCGAATTGCTGGCCAATCTGGAGAAGGCGGCGGCGGCGCGGATCGACACGCTCGATCGCATGGGCCCCGAAACGCGAAAGGAGGCTCATGCCAAGATCGCCGGGCTGCTGCGCAAGATCGGCCACCCCGATGCATGGCGCGGCTATGACGGGCTGCGCGTCGAAAGCGGCGACGCCTATGGCAATCTGGTCCGCGCGCGCGCCTTCGACTGGGATTTCCGCGTCGGTCGGCTGGGCGGCCCCGTCGACCGTTCGGAATGGCAGGTCACGCCTGCGCTGGTCGACGCGACCTATAATGGCAGCCGCAACGAAGTGCTGTTCACAGCCGCGCTGATGCAGCCGCCCTTTTTCGACCCCGCCGCCGATCCGGCCGCCAACTATGCCGCGATCGGCGCCGTCATCGGCCATGAGTTGAGCCATGCCTTCGACACGATCGGCCGCCGCTACGATGCGAAGGGCGCGGTGCGTGACTGGTGGACGCCTGAGGACGACGCGCGTTTCCGCGCCGAAGCGACGAAGCTCGGCGCGCAATATGCGCGTTACGAGCCGTTGCCCGGATTCCCGCTCAACGGCAATCTCACCATGGCGGAGAATATCGCCGATCTGGGCGGCGCGGTCCTCGCGCTTGATGCCTATCGCATGTCGCTGGGCGGCAAGCCTGCGCCGGTGATCGACGGGATGACGGGCGAGCAGCGATTTTTCCACGCCTTTGCCCAGCTCTGGCGATCGCGCCAGCGCGACGAGACCGCGCGGCTGCGCATCCTGCTCGATTCCCACGCGGCGGAGCCATTCCGCGTCAACGGCGTCGTCCGCAATCTCGATGCCTGGTACGACGCCTTCGGCGTGAAGCCCGGCGACGCGCTGTATCTGGCGCCGGAGGATCGCGTGCGGATCTGGTGATCGGCGACAGAGGGATTATTTCCCGGCTCCACCACTCCACCACTCCACCACTCCACCACTCCACCATCGTCATCGCGAGGAGCGTAGCGACGAAGCGATCCAGATGTTGATGCATCCCTGGATTGCTTCGCTCCTCTCGCAATGACGACAGGTTTTCCAACTGCCCGCTGGACGCCGGACGCATGCCGGCGCTACCCGGTTCGGGCAAATCGTCGACAATCCGACAGAGGCAGTGTCGGACATGTCCGATCGGGCAGTCAAAGGGGAGATGGAATGGGCCGTAAATCTGGGACGAAGGGCGGAGCGACGCCACCTGCGGCGGCCGCGCAGCCGTTCGGTTCGCCCAAGCAGCTTGCCGATGGCGGGCTGAAGACGTCGTTGGTCCAGACTGTCTATGCGACGATCATGGAGGCGCTCGACGCCGGCGAACTGACGCCGGGCAGCCGGATCATCGCGTCCGAACTGGCGCAGCGACTCGGGCTGAGCCGCGCGCCGGTGCGCGAGGCGCTGGCGGTGCTTGCCGGTCAGGGCATGGTCGAGCTCCACCCCGATCGCGGCGCGATCCTCCGCCCGCTCACCATCCGCGACCTTGCCGGCATCTACGAGGTCAGCGCGCCTGTCGCCGCGGTGGGCGTGCGCGGCGCGGCGCTGCGAATCGGCGAAGGCGACAATGCCGAGCGCGTCGTCGCGGCGATGGCCGCCATACGCCGGGCAGGCGAAGAACTGATCGGCGCGGAGATGGGCGCGAGAGTCCGATTCTACCTGGTTCTCAACGAATTCCACTATCTGCTGAACGCGATTTCCGAGTGCCCCTATGTCGACTTCGTCATGCGCGCGGTGAACGTCGAATATTGGAACCGCTTCCTCGCCAGCACGATCGATCTGGACGTCCACGCGCCCAAATATGTCAGCAATTACCAGCGGATGGCCGATGCCGTGCTCGCCGGCGATGCTGCCGCCGGCGAGGCCGTCATGCGCTACCATGGCGACTGGTGCATCACGCTGCTGCTCGGAGAAGCGCCATCGCGTTGAAATCGTCGACGATATTACGCTTCCTGAGCATAAATATGACGATCTAACGTCGAATCGTCGACAATTTGATTGCAACGATCGGCGAATCGTGATCTCTACCCACCATTCCGGCAGCCAAACAGGGCGTCGGCAGGGAGGGACGAGATGAGAGCTTTTCTTCGGGCGTTGCAGGCCGGGCTCCTGCTCGGCGTTTCGGGCGTGGCCTTCGCGCAGCAGGCGGATACCGCAGAGACCGGCGGCACCTTCGGCGATAGCGACATCGTCGTGACCGCGAACAAGACCGGTGCGTCGCGCCTTCAGGATACGCCGCTGTCGATCACCGCCTTTTCAGAAGCGTCGCTCGCCGCGACGGGCGTCAAGGACGTCCGCGACCTGACGACGATGACCCCCAATCTTCAGGTGACGCAGAACGCGTCCTTCTCTCAGGTCTATATCCGCGGCATCGGATCGAACAACGTGTTCGGCGGATCGGACCCATCGTCGACGATCCATGTCGACGGCGTCTATCTCGCCCGCCCGGCCAGCTATCTCAGCAACTTCCTCGACGTCGAGCGGATCGAAGTGCTGCGCGGCCCGCAGGGCACGCTCTACGGCCGCAACTCGGTGGGCGGCACGATCAACGTGATCAGCCGCAAGCCGGGCAACGACTTCGCCGCCAAGGCCCAGCTCACCTATGGCAATTACGATTTCATGCGCGGCGAAGCCTATGTCAGCGGCCCGCTGGTCACCGACAAGGTCGCGGCATCGATCTCCGTCATCGGCACACGCCGCGACGGCTATCTCAAGAATATCGTGCCCGGCGTCGGCGATCTCGACAACGAGAAGACCTATGGCACGCGCGCCCAGCTTCGCTTCACCCCGTCCGAGCCGCTGGAGATCATCCTGCGCGCGGATTATCTGAAATCCGACGACGCGCTCGCCGGCTATGTGAAGATGCTGCAGACGACCACCGATCCGCTCGCCAACAGCATTCTCGGCGATTACCGCAAGGTCGCGCTCAACATCCGCTCCTCGTCCAATCGCCAGCAATGGGGCATGGCGGGTGAGGTCAATTACGACATCGGCCCCGACATGCAGATCAAGTCGCTGACCGCCTATCGCGAGAACCGGCTGATCCAGGTCGGCGATACCGACGGCACCGCGGTCAACACGCGCCGCACCGACCAGTTCGAGGGTCAGCGCCAGTTCTCGCAGGAACTCAACCTGACCGGCAAGGCCGGCGGCCTGACCTATATCGCCGGGCTCTATTATTTCAGCGAGAACATCCAGGTGGACTCGAGCGTCACCACCTTCCCGACGGTGCGCGCCAATTTCGCGCCGACGATCCAGACCAGCGCGCTCGCTGCCTTCGCGCAGGGCACCTATGCGCTGACCGACCAGTTCTCGGTCACGCTGGGCGCGCGCTACACGCGCGAGCGCAAGGGTTTCGATCAGGTTGCCACCAATTTCTCGTTGCCCACCGGCCTGCCCCTCGCGACTTATCCGCGCCTCTATTCGTCACGCGGCATCTACAAGGCATGGACGCCCAAGATCGCGGTCGAATATCGCCCGACCAACGGCGTGCTGCTGTTCGCGTCGGCCACCAAGGGCTTCAAGTCCGGCGGCTTCAACTTCTCCAGCGTCAACCCGGCGCAGGGCTTCGATCCCGAAACGCTGTGGAGCTATGAGGCGGGCGCGAAGCTCGACCTGTTCGATCGCGTGCTGCGCATCAACGCCAGCGTCTTCCACTATGATTACAAGGACCTGCAGGTTCAGTCGTTCCTGACCCCGGGCGTGATCGACATCACCAACGCGGCCGACGCGACGGTCGACGGCGTCGAGATCGAGACCGAATTGCGCCCGACGAGCTGGCTGCAGGTCGGCGCGAACCTCGCGTATCTCGATGCGGTCTACAAGAATTACACCAACGCGCTGAAGCCCGGGAACATCGCGTTCGACGCATCGGGCAATCGCCTGAACCTGTCGCCGAAATGGGCCTATACGCTTTATTCGCAGGTCGACGTGCCGGTTGGCGACGGTTCAGTCTTCGGCCGCGCGGAATACAGCCACCGTACCCGGCAATATTTCACCGCGGTCAATACCGGGCTAGACCAGCAGGCGCCCTATGGCCTGATCAACGGCAGCATCGGCTATAATTTCCCGGGCGATCGTTTCCAGATCATCGCCTTCGGCCGCAATCTGGGCAACAAGGCCTATGTGACCAGCACCGCCAGCTTCGCCGCAGGCATCGTCGGCCGCGTCGGCGAACCGCGCACCTATGGCCTGCGCGCGATCGTGAAATATTGATCATGAACGCGCCCGCCGCCCTCGACGCCGGACCGCACGCGTCCATCCATGGCAGCTTCGATCCCGCCTTCATCACGCTCGCGGAAACCTTCGCGGAGAATTTCCGCGAACATGGCGAGCATGGTGCGGCGATCGCGGTCTATCGCGACGGACAAAAGACGGTCGATCTCTGGGGCGGTTGGGCCGACCCGGAACGCACCCGGCCGTGGCGGGAGGATACGATCGTCTGCATGATGTCGGTCGGCAAGGGCATGGCGGCGCTCTGCGTCTGGATGCTTGTCGATCGCGGGCTGATCGACATGGATGCCCCGGTCGCGCGCTACTGGCCGGCATTCGCGCAAGGAGGCAAGGCCGACATCACCGTCCGGACGCTGATCACCGGCAAGGCCGGTCTGCTCTATGCCGATCACGCACCCGACGGCGCCGGCTATGACTGGGACGTCATGATCCGCGCGATCGAGCAGCAGGAACCCTGTTGGGAACCGGGCACCGATCACGGCTATCACTCGGCGACCGCCGGCTATCTGTTCGGCGAACTCGTCCGCAGGGTCGACGGCCGACAGATCGACGTCTTCCTGACGCAGGAGGTCTGCGATCCGCTCGGCGCCGATTACGGTTACGGCACGCGCGGCGCGCCTTCGGATCGCGTTGCGGACATGATCCCGTCGATGGAAAGCCACACCTTCGTCCAGTCGCGCGATCCGTCGACGAAAATGGGCCGCGCATGGCGCATGCGTCCGCAATCGCCCGACCATTATAACGATCGCCGCATGCGCGAAGGGCTGATGCCGTCGACCAATGGCCACGGCAATGCCCGTGCGGTCGCGCGCATCTATGCGGCGCTGGCGTGCGGCGGAACGCTCGACGGCGTCCGCCTGCTGTCCGCCGCGACGATCGACCGCATGCGCGAGGAAAGCTGGTTCGGCCAGTGCGCGATGACCGATCGCACCTTCCGCTACGCGCACGGATTCTTCCTGAACGAGCCCAACATGTCGCCGATGGGCACCAATCCACTGGCCTTCGGCCATCCCGGCGCGGGCGGCGCGCTCGGCTTCGCAGATCCGGAGAACAAGATGTCCTTCTCTTACAGCCCGTCGCTGATGTGCGCAGGCGGCGGCCTCGGTGAGCGCTGCACGGCCCTCGTCGCCGCGGTGTACGCATGAGCGGCATGTTCGCCGGCAAGGTCGCGCTGGTGACGGGCGGCAGTTCGGGCATCGGCCAGCGCGTCGCCGAGATGATCGCGGCCGAAGGCGGCAAGGTCGCCGTCGTCGCCAGCAGCAATGTCGACAAGGCCGCGGCCGTGGTCGGCGGGATCGAGGCGGCGGGCGGAACCGCGAAACCCTATGCGGTCGACGTGCGCGACGCCGCGGCGCTGGCCGGGCTCGTCGCCCAGGTCGAAAGCGACCTCGGCGGCATCGACCTGCTCGTCAATGCGGCGGGCGTCTTCTATCCGACGCCTGCGGGCGCAACGGACGCGGCCGATGGCGCGCGGTTGCTCGACATCAACATCAAGGGGCCTTGGAACGCGATCTCCGCGGTGGTGCCGGGCATGCGCGAACGCGGCGGCGGGCGGATCGTCTCGCTGTCCTCGGTCGCGGGCCAGATCGGCGTCCGGGATTTCGCGCTCTACACCGCGAGCAAGGCGGCGGTATCGATGATGACCCGCTCGCTCGGCGCCGAACTCGCGCCGCACGGCATCGCGGTCAACGCGGTGGCGCCGGGCAACACCGCCACGCCGATGAACGCGAATGTCCGCGCCAATCCGGAAATGGCGGAAGGGATGCGGCGGATGACGCCCAGCGGCAACGCGTTCAGCGATCCCGACGATATCGCGGGCATCATCCTGTTCCTGCTCTCCGAAAAGGCGCGCCCGGTCCACGGCGCGACCTGGCTCGCCGACGAAGGCGTCTCGGCGGCGCTCGGCTGATGGCGACCGCGCCCTCGCCCGTCATGCGCGCCGGCAGCTACGCCTGGTATGTCGCGTTGCTGATGGCGGCGGCGCATCTGCTGTCCTTTGTCGACCGGTTCCTGATGAGCCTGGTGATGGAGCCGCTAAAGGCCGATCTGGGCGTCAGCGACGCGCAGCTCGGCCTGCTCCAGGGCACGGGCTTCGTCATCCTCTACACGGTCGCCGCCATTCCGCTGGGTCGGATGGCCGACCGGGTCAATCGCCGCAACCTGATCATCGCGGGCATCCTGATCTGGAGCCTGGCGACCGCGCTGTGCGGTCTCGCCAATTCGTTCGGATCGCTGTTCCTCGCGCGGATCGGCGTCGGTTTCGGCGAAGCGGCCCTGGTTCCCGCCGCCATGTCGCTGCTCGCCGCCTATTTCCCGCGCAGCCAGCTCGGCCGCGCCGTATCCCTGTTCACCACCGGCGCGTCGCTCGGCAAGAGCCTGGCGCTGGTCGGCGGCGGCGCATTGCTCGCCCTGCTCGTCGCCCGCGGCGGGCTTGCGATCCCCGGGCTCGGCCTGCTCGCGCCGTGGCAGGGCACGTTCGTGCTGATGGCGATCCCCGGCCTGTTCCTGGCCGCGCTGCTGATGACCGTGCGCGAACCCGAGCGCGCCGCGACCGGCGTTGCGCGGGCGAGCCTTTCGGAGGCGTTCGCCTATCTGCGGCAGCATCGCGCATCCTATCTGTTCCACACCATCGCCGCGGCGTCGGTGGTGCTAGTCGTCCAGTCCTTCACCGCCTGGACGCCATCCTACTATGTCCGTTTCTTCGCGCTGACCCCGTCCGAAGCGGGCCTGGCGGTCGGCAGCGTGATCCTGATCGGCGCGCCGCTCGGCCATCTGTGCGGCGGCATCCTGACCGACCTGTTCCAGTCGCGCGGCTATGCCTCGCCCGCGGCGCCGGTCATGATGACCAGCCTGATGGGCGGGCTCGCCACATTGCTCGCCTTCGTCTCGTCCACCGACCTGGCCCTCTCGCTGGTGCTGCTGGGCGTGCTCAACTTCTTCATGACGCTGGGCGCACCCGCCAGCCTGGCCGGCGTGCAGATGCTCACCCCGGACCGGCTGCGCGGCACCGTCACCGCCGTTTTCCTGGCCTGCACTACATTGATCGGCATCGGCTGCGGCCCGCCGCTCGTCGGGCTGACCGCCGACCTGCTCGGCGGACCGCTCCATCTCGCGACCGCCCTGGTCATCATATTGTCCGCGATCGCGCTGACCGGAACGCTCGCCGCGCTCGCCAGCCGAAGACCGTTTGCCCGCACCGTCGCGGCATCCACCTAAAACCCGTCCTTACAAGGGAGCCTGTCCATGCGCCGTACCAACAAGGCGATCATCACGTGCGCCGTCACGGGATCGATCCATACGCCGTCCATGTCGCCTTATCTGCCCGTCACTCCGGACGAGATCGCCGAACAGGCGATCGAGGCGGCGGAGGCCGGCGCCGCAATCCTGCACCTTCACGCCCGCGATCCGCGCGACGGGCGCCCCTCGCCCGATCCCGAACTCTACATGCAGTTCCTGCCGCGCATCAAACAGGCGTCGGACGCCGTGATCAACATCACCACCGGTGGCGCGCCGGGCTTCAGCGAGGAGGACCGCATGGCCGGTCCGCTGCGCGCCAGCCCGGAGATGACGTCGCTCAACATGGGATCGATGAATTTCGGTTTCTGGCCGCTCGCCGACAAGTTCGAATGGAAGCATGACTGGGAACGCGAGCTGATGCTCGGGTCCAAGCGCTTCCCGGCCAATCACAATTTCGCGCTGATCGAACGGATCATGGTCGAGCTGGGCCAGGGCCACGGCACCCGTTTCGAATATGAATGCTACGACATCGGCCATCTCTACAACGTCAAGCATTTCGCGGATCTCGGCATCATCAAGCCGCCCTTCCTGATCCAGGGCATTTTCGGGATCCTCGGCGGCATCGGCGCCGATCTCGAGAATTTCATGATGTTCAAGCAGACGGCCGACCGGCTGTTCGGCGACGATTACATGCTGTCCTGCTTCGCGGTCGGGCGGCCGCAGATGAAGTTCCTCACCCAGGCCGCGCTGGTCGGCGGCAGCGTCCGGGTCGGGCTGGAGGACAGCCTGTATATCGGCCGCGGCGAGCTCGCGACCAGCAATGCCCAGCAGGTCCGCAAGATCCGCGCGATCATGGATTCACTCGATATCGAGATCGCGACCCCCACGGAGGCGCGCGAAATGCTCGGCCTCAAGGGCGGCGACTCGGTCGCTTTCTGACGGACCGATCATGCGCCTTGCAACCGATACCGGCGGTACCTTCACCGATCTCGTCGTCGAGGATGACGATGGCTCGATCACGCTCCACAAGGCGTCGACCGTGCCGTCGGATCCCGTCGCGGGCGTCCTCGACGCGCTGAGCGGCGCGGCCGCCACGCGGGGCATGAGCCTGACCGAGTTGCTCGGCCGGTGCGACAGCTTCATCCACGGCACCACCCATGCGATCAACGCGATCATCACCGGGCGCACTGCCCGCACCGCGCTGATCGTCACCGAGGGCCATCGCGACATCCTGCTGTTCCGCGAGGGCGGGCGCACCGAACCCTTCAACCACACCATCCCCTATCCCGCGCCCTATGTTCCGCGCGCGCTCACCTTCGAGGCGCGCGAGCGCATCGGATCGGACGGCGGCGTGATGATCGCGCTCGACGAAGCGGGCGTGATCGAAACGCTGGAGCGGGTGCGTGAGAGCGGCGCGGAGGCGCTTGCGGTCGCCCTGCTCTGGTCGACGGTCAATCCCGCGCACGAACAGCGCATCGGCGCGCTGATCGAACAGCATCTGCCCGGCATCCCCTATAGCCTGTCGCACGCCGTCAACCCGACCCTGCGCGAATTCCGCCGGGCGTCCTCGGCCGCGATCGACGCGTCGCTGAAGCCGCTGATGACGCATTATCTGGGCGGCCTGACCGCGCGCCTGTCCGAAGCGGGCTTTGCCGGCAAGGTGATGGTGCTGACCAGCGCGGGCGGCATGGTCGAGGCGGAGGAAGTCGCGGCGTCGCCGATCCGCGTGATCAATTCGGGACCGTCCATGGCCCCCGTCGCCGGCCGCCATTATGCGGAGCGCGAAGGCGCGTGGCGGACCGCGATCGTGGCCGACACCGGCGGCACCACCTATGATATCAGTCTGGTCAGCGACGGGCGTATCCCGATGACGCGCGACCTGTGGATTGGCGAACCGTATCGCGGCCATCTCGCCGGCTATCCTTCCGTAGACGTCAAAAGCGTCGGCGCGGGCGGCGGCAGCATCGCCGCGGTCGATTCCGCGGGGCTGCTGCGCGTCGGTCCGGGCAGCGCCGGCTCGACGCCGGGCCCGGCCTGTTACGGCCGCGGCGGTACGCGCCCGACCGTGACCGATGCCTGTGTGACATTGGGCTATATCGACCCCGATTATTTCCTCGGCGGCGCGATGCGGCTCGACGGCGACGCGGCGCGCGGCGCGATCGCGCGCGACGTCGCCGATCCGCTCGGCATCAGCGTGGAGGACGCCGCCTGGAGCATCCTCGACCTCGCCACCGAGAATATGGTGCAGGCGATCCAGGACATGACGGTCAATCAGGGCATCGATCCGGCCCAGGCGGTGCTGATCGGCGGTGGTGGTGCCGCCGGGCTCAATTCGGTTTTCATCGCCCGGCGACTGGGATGCCGCGAACTGCTGATCCCCGAAACCGGCGCGGCGATGAGCGCGGCGGGCGCGATGATGTCCGACATCGCGGCCGAATTCCCGACCACCACCTATGCCTCGACCGCCGGTTTCGACCTGGCGCGCGCCGACACGGCCTTCCGCGCCGTCCGCGAACAGGCGGAGGCGTTCATTGCACGGGCGCAGCGCACGGGCACGATCAGCTATGTCGCCGAGGCCCGTTACGACGGGCAGGCATGGGACATCGATGTGCCGATCGACGATGCCGGCTTCGCGACCGAGGCCGATGTCGCGCGGTTCCGCGCCGCATTCGACGCGATGCACGAACAACTCTTCACCATCCGTGACGAGGATTCGGCGGTCGAGTTGATCGGGCTGCGCGCGCGCGTCGCCTGCCCGTCCCGTCCCGATGCCGAATTTCGGCTGAGCCATGACGTGCAGGGCGCGGCGCCGTCGCGCTCCCGCCCGGTCTATTTCGCCGGCCAGGGCTGGCTCGATACCCCCGTGCTGCGCTGGGATACGATCCCAGTCGACGACGTGCAGGCCGGGCCGGCGCTGATCGAATCCGCCTTCACCACCATCGTCGTCGATCCGCCGGCGCGTTTCCGCCGGACGGCCGCCGGCTCCATCCTGATCGAGGCCTGATCATGACCGATCTTCCCATGAACGGCGCCGAAATGGCGGTGCTGCGCAGCCGGCTCGATGGCGTCGTGCGCAAGATGTCGAACACATTGCTCCGCACCGGGCGGTCGGGCGTGATCAACCGCGCGCGCGACTTCTCCTGCTGCCTGCTCACCCGCGACGGCGAATTGCTGACCGCCGCGGACAGCCTGCCGATCCATGTGCTCTCCGGGCCCGACATGATGGCGCGCAGCATGAAGCAGTTCCATCCCGAGCTGCGCGCGGGCGACGCGTTCCTGCACAATTCGCCCTATCATGGCTGCTCGCATCCCGCTGATCTCAGCGTGATCGTGCCGGTGATGGACGAAGCGGGCGAGCATCGCTTCACCGTGCTCGCCAAGGCGCATCAGGCCGATATCGGCAACAGCCAGCCGACCACCTATATGGCCGAGGCGCGCGACGTCTATCATGAGGGCGCGCTGCTGTTCCCCGCCGTCCAGGTCCAGCGCGACGGCCAGGATATCGACGACATCATCCGCATGTGCGAGCTGCGCATCCGCGTGCCGCATCAATGGCGCGGCGACTATCTCTCCACCGTCGGCGCGGCCCGCATCGGCGAAAAGGCGCTGACCGAACTGGCCCGCGAAGCCGGCTGGGACCGGCTGGAGGCCTTTGCCCGCCAATGGTTCGACTATTCCGAAGCGCGGATGGCGGATGCGATCGGGCGGCTGCCCGCCGGCCGCGTGATCGGATCGAGCACGCACGACCCATTCCCCGGCCTGCCCGCCGAGGGGCTGACGATCACCGCGAAGGTCGACGTCGATCCCGCCCAGGGCCGTATCGCGGTCGACCTGACCGACAATCCGGACTGCCTGCCCTGCGGCATGAACCTGTCCGAGGCGTGCGCGCGCACCGCCGCGATGATCGGCGTCTTCAACAGCATCGACCATGACGTGCCCAAGAATGCCGGATCCTTCCGCCGGATCGACGTGAAGCTGCGCGTGGGCTGCATCGCCGGCATTCCGACCCATCCCTTTTCCTGCTCGGCGGCGACGACCAACATCGCCGATCGCGCCGCGAACAGCGTGCAGACCGCGCTGGCGACATTGGGCGAAGGCATCGGCATGGCGGAGGTCGGGTCGGTGATCGCGCCCTCCGCCGGCGTCGTCTCCGGCATCGATCCGCGCACCGGCCGCCCCTTCGTCAACCAGATATTCCTCGCGATGAGCGGCGGCGCCGCCAGCCATGCCAGCGACGCCTGGTGGACGATCGGCCATGTCGGCAATGCCGGTCTCTGCTGCATCGATGGCGTCGAGCTGGCCGAATTGTCGCAGCCGATCCTGGTCCATCGCCGCGGCTTCGTGACCGATACCGAGGGAGCCGGCACGCAGAATGGCGCGCCCTCCACCATCGTCGAATTCGGGCCGGTCGGCGCGGGCATGGACATCGGCTATCTCTCCGACGGGCATGTCAACGTGCCGGTCGGCGTGCGCGGCGGACAATCGGGCGGCGGTGCGGATCAATATCTGATCCAGAGCGACGGCAGCCGCAGCGAACTCGCGGCCTGCGCACAGGTGCATATCGAGGATGGCGAGCGCATCGTCGCCATCTCCTGCGGCGGCGGCGGCTATGGCGATCCCCGCAAACGCCCGGCGCAGCGCGTCGCCGACGACGTCGCGGGCGGGCTGATCAGCCCGGATCGCGCACGCGAAATCTATGGAGTGGTGATCTCCGGCAACGGCGCGCTCGACGCGACCGCGACGGACGCCGAACGGAGCAGAACAGCATGAGCAGCAGGTCCGTCCTCGTCACTGCCGGGGGGTCCGGCATCGGGCTCGCCATCGCCGAGATCTTCCACGAACGCGGCGACCGCGTGATCGTGTGCGACGTCGACCAGGGGGCGCTCGACCGGCTGGGCCAGAACCGGCCCGGCATCGTCACCAGCCTGACCGATGTTGCCGATCCCGTCGCGGTGGCCGCGATGATCGATGGGGTCGGCCCCGTGTCGGTGCTGGTCAACAATGCCGGCGTCGCCGGACCGATCGGCGCGCTGGAAGACAATGATCCCGAGGATTGGGCGCGCTGCTTCGCGGTCAACGTTCATGGTGCCTTCCACATGATGCGCGCCGTCGTGCCCGCGATGCGTGCGGCAAAGGGCGGCGTGATCGTCAACATCTCGACCGCGTCCACCGTCACCGGCCTGCCCGGCCGGTCGGCCTATATCGCGTCGAAATGGGCGCTCGAAGGGCTTACGAAGAACGCGGCGCGCGAGTTCGGCCCTGCGGGCATCCGCGTCAATGCGATACGCCCCGGCTTCATGGATACGGAGCGGATGCGCGGCCTGATGGCCCGCGCGTCGGAACGCCGGAACCTGCCCGTCGCGGAGGTCGAGGCGGAAGCGCTGGGCTATATTTCGCTGCGGACCAAGATCCAGCCGTCCGAGATCGGCGAGATGGCCTGGTTCCTCGCGTCGGACACTGCACGGCATATCACGGCGCAAATCATCGGCGTCGACGGCAATTCGGAATGGGAAGGCTGATCGATGGGACGCATGGCTCTTCTGACGCCCGAGGAACTGATGGCAAAGGGCGTCGATGCCGCGCCGTTCCTTGAGCATTTCGCCGAGCTTCCCGGCAGCGTCGCCACTTTGGCGCATCGCCCCGAGATATTGAACGCGACGCTCGGCCTGTGGAACGCGGTGATGGCGCCCGGCGCGGTCCCGCTCGATCTCAAATATCTTGCGGGCTATCTCGCCAGCATGTCGGCGGGTTGCCGTTATTGCGCCGCGCATACCGCGAGCAACGCGGCGGCCACGGGCGGCGGCAGCGAGCGGATCGCCGCGGTCTGGGATTTCGAGCGCAGCCCGCTCTTCAGCGATGCGGAGCGCGCCGCCCTGCGCTTCGCGATGCTGGCTGGTCAGTCGCCCACGGGCGTCACCGACCAGGCCTATGCCGAGCTGGCGGCGCATTATGACGATGGCCAGATCGTCGAGCTGCTCGCCGCAATTGCCCTTTACGGCTTCTTCAATCGCTGGAATGACAGTCTCGCTATGCCGCTGGAAGCAACGCCGCGCGGCTTCGCCGAAACGCATCTGACGCCGCATGGGTGGGAGATTGGCCGACATGACTGATTTCCCGGCCGTCGATTGCGGCTTCACCGTCGTCCATCCCTGGCTGTGCGACGCGATGGGCCATCTGACGACGCGCCATTATCTCGGCATGTTCGACGACGCATCCTATCATCTGTTCGCGACGCTGGGCTATGATCCCGCCATCGGCGCCGCCGAGCATCAGGGCTGGGCCGATGTCCGGCAGGAGATCGAATATCGTTCCGAACTGGCGGCGGGCGCGCTGGTGCGCATCGACGGCCGGGTGACTGCGATCGGCCGCAGCTCGATCACCACCGAATACCGGATGTTCGCGCGCGCCGACGATCGTCTGTGCGCGACGCTTGTCGGACGCACCGTCTGCTTCGATCTCGCGGCGCGCCGATCCCGGCCCCTTCCCGCCGCGTTCGTCGCCCGGGCGACGGAGCTGTTCGGTATCGCGGCATGATGCGCGCGGCGCTGCCGCGACTGATCGACGGTGTGTCGCGACAGGGCCGCGAATTGCTGCGCCGCTATGCGGATTTCGTACTTCAGCGCCGCACCGGTCAGGCCGGCTCGCGGATCGAGCGGCTCGAGGCGCTGGCGCGTGCGCTGCTGTCGGGTCGCGGCGAGGCGTCGGGCGCTCTGATCGCGGGCGACCTGTTCGACCTTTATGCGGAGGCGACCGCCGACGAGCGCCTGGCCTTTTTTCACCGTCTCGCCGATGGGTTCGGCCCTGACCCGGCCGCACTCGATGCGGCCTGGGCGCGATATAAGGCGGAGGGGCCGGCCGGACTGCCGGCACTGGCCCATGCGGTCGAGGCGCCGCGTCAGGAATTGTTCCGTCGGCTCAACCTCGCACCCGGCGGCACGGCCCGGCTGGTCGCACTGCGCGCCGATCTGCTGCGCGCGATGAAGGGGGCGGCGGGCGCGCTCGACATGGTCGATGCCGACCTGCTGCACCTGTTCCAATCCTGGTTCAATCGCGGCTTCCTGACGATGCGGCCGATCGACTGGTCGTCGCCGGCCAGCCTGCTCGAACGCGTGATCCGTTACGAGGCGGTCCACGACATTCGCGACTGGACCGATCTGCGCAGCCGACTCGATCCGCCCGACCGGCGCTGTTTCGCATTCTTCCATCCCGCCATGCCGGACGAGCCGCTGATCTTCGTCGAAGTCGCGCTCACCCGGGACATTCCCGACAGCATTCAGGCCGTGCTCGATCCGGCGCGCACGCCGATGGCCGCCACCGACGCCGACACCGCGGTCTTCTATTCGATCAGCAACTGCCAACCGGGGCTGAAGGGCGTTTCCTTCGGGCATTTCCTGATCAAGCAGGTCGCGACCGACCTCAAGCGCGACCTTCCTGGGCTCGACCGTTTCGTCACGCTGTCGCCGATTCCGGGCTTCATGCCGTGGCTGGGCAAGGCGGATCCCGCATTGGCCGAAGCGGCGCGCGCGGGCAGCGCTACACAAGCCGATCTGACCGCGCAGGCGATCGCCTATTTCACTGCCGCACGCACCGCCGACGACCGCCCGGTCGATCCGGTCGCGCGCTTCCATCTCGGCAACGGCGCGCGGCTGGAACGGCTGAACTGGATGGGCGACACCTCCGCCAACGGCATGCGCCAGAGCGCGGGCATGATGGTCAACTATCTCTACGACCTGCCGAGCATCGAGGCGCATCACGAGGCCTATGCCAATGACGGCACTGTGATATTGGGCGATCCGTTCCGCGCGACGATGCGGGACGCGGCGAAGCCCGCCGCCGGCACGCGGGCAGGGAAGACAAGATGACCAATCTCTACACGCGGCTGTCGGCGGAATTTCCGGAGGATCGCAACCGTCCCTTCGCGACTTTGCCCGACGGCGCGGTCGTGACCTATGGCGATGTCGATGCGCGATCCGCGCGTTTCGCCAATGCGCTGACCCGCCTGGGCGTGCGCGTCGGCGATCGCGTGGCGGTTCAGGCGGAAAAGAGCATCGACATGCTGATGCTCTATCTCGGCTGCCTGCGCGCGGGCGCCGCCTTCCTGCCGCTCAACACCGCCTATACGGCGGGCGAGCTCGACTATTTCATGCGCGATGCCGAACCTGCGCTGTTCGTCTGCGATCCCGCGCAGGAGGCTTCGATCCGGGCACTGGCGGCAAAGGCGGGCGTGGCGCATGTCGAGACGCTCGACGATGCCGGCGGCGGCAGCCTGGCCGCGATCGCGGCGGACCGCCCGGCCGATTTCGACACCGTCGCGCGCGAGGACGGCGATCTGGCGGCGATCCTCTACACATCGGGCACGACCGGCCGGTCCAAGGGCGCGATGCTGAGCCACGACAATCTGGCCTCCAACGCCTTCACGCTGAAGGACCACTGGCGCTTCACCGCCGACGACGTGCTGCTGCACGCGCTGCCGATCTTCCACACCCACGGCCTGTTCGTCGCGACCAATGTCGTGCTCGCGTCGGGCGCGTCAATGCGCTTCCTGCCGCGCTTCGATGCAGAGGCGGTGCTGGCCGCGCTGCCACTGTCGACGACGATGATGGGCGTACCCACCTTCTATATCCGCCTGCTGGGCGAGGATCGGTTCGATCGTGCGCTGGTCGCGCATATGCGACTGTTCGTGTCTGGCTCCGCGCCGCTCTCCGCCGACATCCACCGCGAATTCCGCGAGCGCACCGGTCATGCGATCCTCGAACGCTATGGCATGACCGAGACCAACATGAACACGTCCAATCCCTATGACGGGGATCGGATTGCCGGCACGGTCGGCCTGCCGCTGCCCGGCGTCGACATCCGCATCGCCGATCCCGAGAACGGCCGCGTGCTGCCGCAGGGCGAGATCGGCGTGATCGAGATCGCCGGGCCCAATGTGTTCACCGGCTATTGGCGGATGCCGGAAAAGACCGAGGCGGAGTTCCGCGACGGCCATTTCATCTCCGGCGATCTCGGCTTCATCGACGAACGCGGCTATGTCTCGATCGTCGGCCGCGCCAAGGATCTGATTATCTCGGGCGGCTACAATATCTATCCCGCCGAGGTCGAGACCGCGCTCGACGAGCTGGAACAGGTCCATGAATCCGCGGTGATCGGCATTCCCCATTCCGACATGGGCGAAAGCGTCGTCGCCGTGGTGGTGCCGCGCGATCGCGGCTTCGCCGATGCCGACGCGCTGAAGGCCGCACTCGCCACCACCCTCGCCCGCTTCAAGCAGCCGCGCCGGATCCATTTCGTCGACGCCTTGCCCAAGAATGCGATGGGCAAGGTGCAGAAGACCGTTCTGCGCGAACGTTATTCCGAGCCTCAGGACTGACGTCAGGCGCTCACTCGTCGCGGCCGTACACATCCTTGCGGAAAGCGATTCCGGAGTCGGTCGCGGCGGCGGTCAGATAGGTGAGGTAGACCGGCACCGGAACGGGCAGCGGCACGGCCTGTTCCGGTTTCTTCGACGCAGCCGCCATCGGCTTCTGCAACAGCCAGCGGCCAAGCTCGGCGGCATTCTCCAGCCGGATGCAGCCATTGCTGAAATGGCGGTCTTCCCTGGCGAGCAGCGCGCGTTCGGGCGTGTCGTGCAGATAGATCCCCTCGTCATTGGGGAACATGAATTTGACGCGGCCCATCGAATTGGCGCCGCCGGGCAGTTCGCGCAGGCGCAGTTCCTGTTTGCCCGCCGCGACCGCCGGCCAGTCGATCGTCGCGGGGTCCAGCTTGCGCGGCGACGCGCTCCAGTCGGACAACGCCTCCATCCGCAGCGAGGCGAGCGAGCGGCCCGCCAGCACCTTGGGCGCGACGCTGTTGCGCGCCAGATAGGTGGGCACGTTCCAATAGGGATTGAGCACCGCCCATCGCAGCTTGCCGACGAGCATCGGCGTCTGCGTCTCCTGTGCGCCGACGACGACCTTCATCGTGCCGACCTGCTGGCCGGCATCATAATACCAGAGCCGGCCCGACGACGCGTCGACGACGATATGGCGAGTCCGCGGACTGGGCAGCAGACGCGCGCGATCGAGGTTGAGTTGCAGGCGCGCCATCGCGGCCTTCGAGACGCCGTCCTTCTGCGCACGCGCCACCAATTGACGCAGCCGGACATAATGCGGGCTCATCCAGCCCATGCCGGAAACATAGCCGTCGAAGGATTTTGGGAGGGCGGCGGCCGCGCGCAAAGCCGTCTCGGCGCGCAATTTCTTCGGCTTCAGGCTGCGATCGGCATAGATCATGCGGACGCCGGCATCGCGGCGTTGATCCTGGACATAGCGGGTGAAGGCGGCGGACAATTTCAGTTCGGCGCCCGCGACCGCCCGTGGATCGCCGCTCCGCGCCTCGGCAACCGCCCTGCGGAGATCGTCGATGCGATAGGATGAGGGTTTCAGCCCATCGAGATCCGCGGATTCGAGAAAGCCGATCAGCGCGTCCGCCGAACGGCCGATCCGTCCCGCCGGCGCCCAGAGCGGCCGGAAGTTCCGGCCGGCATAGAATGTCTTGAGATCGCCATCGGCCGCCTGACGGATCGCGCCGGCCACTGTGGCCGCGCCGGGCTGGCTACGCGCGGGGGCTGGGGCCGCGACTGCGGCCGTCCAAGACGACGCGCCGGCGATCGCGAGAAGAATAGGCGCCAGCAGGATAGACGGGGGAATGCGGCCGCGCCGCATTCCCCGGCTCGAAGCGATCAGCCCCGTTCCCCCTTGCGCGTCGGCATGGGCGGCGGCGTATAGGCCGGCGCATTGGGATGATAGATGCCGTCGGCGGTGTAATAGCCGTCGATGATGCCGTCGCCGTCACGGTCGGCGGCGGTGCTGCCGGGGACGGCGCCGGGCGGCGGCGGCGGCGCATAGGCGACCTCTTGCTGCTTGGCGCAGGCGCCCAGCGTCAGGGCACCGAGGCCGGCCAGCATGATGGTTTGGAAACGCATGGACTTGCTCCCTTTCAAGGCATGCGGAATGGCCCCGCACGCATATATGCCGACCCCCAACGCGCCGGCATTGGTTCGGTGACATGGGGGTTCCGAACCGCGCGACGGAAAGTGCGCGGTCTGCGGTGACCGGCGATCGGCGCGCCGAAGCGAGCCGTCGATGCGTCGGGATCAGTCGATGAGTTCGAAGATGGCATCCACCTCGACCGCGCAATTGCGCGGCAGGGCATAGACGCCGACGCTCGACCTTGTGTGCCGCCCGGCATCGCCGAATATGTCGACCATCAAGTCCGAACAGCCGTTCATGACCTGCGGGATGGCGGCGAATTCGGCGACGGTCTGGACGAACCCGGTCAGCCGGACGACGCGACGGACGCGATCGAGATCGCCGTCCAGCGCCGCCGACACCTGCCGCAAAAGGTTGATCCCGCACAGTCGCGCCGCCGCCTGGCCGCCCTCCAGATCGAGGTCCGCGCCTACCCGGCCCATGATCCCCTCTTCATGGGTCTTCGACACCTGGCCGGAAATATAGAGATGCGCGCCGCTGCGCAGCCATGGCACGTAATTGGCGGTTGGAGCGGAAGGCCCGCCGAGCGTCACGCCGGCGGCCGCGAGCCGCTCCGCGATGGTGCGCGTCATGGCGTTTCCTCCTGCGGCCGGTTGAGCATGTTGTAGAGGGTGGTGCGCGATATCCCCAGCGTCGCCGCCGCCGTCGCCGGGCCGCCGCGCA
>Ga0209902_100689_pt1 | contig 29169 bp, 28 predicted proteins | sample FECB27metaG_FD_188304 | JGI IMG/M metagenome (GOLD analysis project Ga0209902, IMG submission 188304) | Cyanobacterial communities from the Joint Genome Institute, California, USA - FECB-27 (SPAdes) (version 2) | ecosystem: Environmental > Aquatic > Thermal springs > Hot (42-90C) > Microbial mats...
TATTCCGTCCGGAGGTCGGCATGGCAAGGAGATGCGGCGTCAGCCGTTACGCTCGTCGCGCTCGCGACGCAGGCCGAGCCACTGGACAAGCTCCTCCAGCGGAATGATCGGCAGGAATTCCAGGCCGACATAGTCGCCTTCCTGCCAGCGAATCACCGTCTTGATCGGCCGAAGCCCGTCGATGGTGATCACGGCATCCTCGTCGACCGGCAGATAATCGTCGACCTTCACCTTCGCGCCGCCCTGAGACAGATCGCTCACTTCGACGCGCCAGGTCTCCGCACCGATGCGCAGCCGCGCATAGCCGCGAACCTCGAGCCGCGGTGCGCGCGATTTGCGGCCGTCGTCGAGGCTGCGGTTGCGCAGCACTTCCGAGACGTCGACCTTTTCGTCGAAGATGATGCCGACATTGTCGCCCTGGACCCAGCGGATCGTGCCCGCGACGCACTGGTCGGACTTGAGCTCGATGACGACGCGATCGCCCACTTCGTGCGGGGAATAAACATGCGCCATCAAACCGCCTTCGGAGATGTTGCGAATCAGGCAGAGCTCCTGATTGCGTGCGCAGATCATCTTGCCGACCCGAAGGATCGTGATGAGGCGCTGGCCCTGGCGGCGATCGGGCTGTTCGATAAATGCTCCGGACACGATGTTCGTGTCGAGATCGTGCTTCAGTTGACCTGCGTTTACACTAGTTTGAGCCATGGGGGTGTCCAGCCTTTTGCTTGAAAATGCTTTGGACAGAAACTCGTCATTTCCATCCCCCCACACTGCGCAAAATGCCCATCAACAGTTAAAACTCTCTGAACGCCGGGCAGGGCAGATCACATTAATTGGACGCAAAAGCTTTATTCTGCTTGGGAAACGATCCGGGCCCATTCCGCCTCATCTATTACCGAAATGCCAAGTTCTGCCGCCTTTTTGAGCTTAGAACCGGCCCCCGGCCCCGCAACGATTAGATCCGTTTTGGATGAAACTGACCCCGAGACCTTCGCGCCGAGCGCCTCGGCCTGGGCCTTCGCCTCGTCGCGACTCATCGATTCGAGCGTGCCGGTGAAAACGACGGTCTTGCCGCTGACCTGCGACGCCTTGGTTTCGTGAATCACGTCGGCTGGGGAAAGCTGGCCGAGCAGATCGTCGACTGCCTCCACATTGTGCGGCTCGGCGAAGAAATCGATCAGGGCCAGTGCCACTTCCGGCCCGACGCCCGGCGTCTCGACGATCGCCGCAAGCTCCTTGGCCTCGCGCGCCAGGAACTTCTCGTCGGTCTCACCCACCGCCTGGACCAGATCGGCGCGCAGGGCGAGGCCGCGATCGATCAATGCGCGCAGCTCCGCCCAGCTCCGATAGCGCCGCGCCAGATCGCGCGCGGTCACTTCGCCGACATGGCGGATGCCCAGCGCGAACAGGAAGCGGTCGAGCGGCGGATTGCGGCGCGCATCGATCGCCGCGATCAGCTTCGCCGACCACACGTCGCCCTTTTTCTTGCGGGCGAGCAGTTGTTCCGGTGTCAGCTTGAAGATGTCGGCGGGGCTGGCGATCAGTCCGTCCTCGAAGAACTGGACGATCTGGGTCAGGCCCAGCCCCTCTATGTCCAGGGCATGACGCGAAACGAAATGGCGGAGGCGCTCGACACGCTGCGCCGGACAGATCAGCCCGCCCGTGCAGCGATAATCGACTTCGCCGGGCTCCCGCTCGGCGGTCGATCCGCATTCGGGGCAATGCTGTGGAAAGGGCCAGGTTCCGCGATCCTCGTCGCGCGACAGATTCTCGGCGATCTGCGGGATCACATCGCCCGCCCGCTGCACGACCACGCGGTCGCCGGGCCAGGCGTTCAGCCGCCCGATCTCGTCGGCATTGTGCAGCGTCGCATTGGTGACGACCACCCCGCCGACGGTCACCGGCTCCAGCCGCGCGACCGGGGTCAGCTTGCCGGTGCGCCCGACCTGGATGTCGATCGCCTTCAGCAGCGTCTGCGCACGCTCCGCCGGAAATTTATGCGCGATCGCCCAGCGCGGCGCTTTTGCGACGAAGCCGAGCCGCTGCTGCCAGTCGAGGCGGTCCACCTTGTAGACCACCCCATCGATGTCGAAGGGCAGATCGGCGCGCGATTGCTCGATCCGGCGATACTGGGCCAGCGCCCCCTCGACCACCTCGGCGCGAATCAGCATGTCGCTGACCGGCAGGCCCCAGCCCGCGATCGCCTGCATCACGCCATATTGGCTGTCGGCCGGCAGCGCCGCCGCTTCGCCCCAGCCATGCGCCAGGAAACGCAGCGGACGCGACGCGGTGATCGCCGGATCCTTCTGACGCAGCGAGCCGGCGGCGGCATTGCGCGGATTGGCGAACTGCCGGGCCTTTTCGGGATCGTCGGCCTCCGCCAGCAGGCGCGCGTTAAGCGCGGCGAAATCCGCCTTGGCCATATAGACCTCGCCGCGCACCTCGAACACGTCGGGCACGTCGCCGGTCAGGCGCTGCGGTATGTCGTCGATGGTCCGGACATTGGCGGTCACATCCTCACCGGTCGTGCCGTCGCCACGCGTCGCGGCGAGGACGAGCACGCCCCGTTCGTAGCGCAGCGAGCAGGACAGCCCATCGATCTTGGGCTCGGCGGTCAGGGCGACGCGATCCTCGGCGCCGAGCGCCAGGAAGCGCCGGACGCGCAGCACGAATTCGATCACCTCGTCGTCGGCGAAGGCGTTGTCGAGGCTGAGCATCGCGCGCGCATGCGCGACCTTGGCCAGATGCCCGGCGGGCGCCGCGCCCACCGCGCGATTGGGCGAATCGGCACGGACCAGATGCGGGAACTCGGCTTCCAGCGCGCTGTTGCGCCGGGTCAGCGCATCATAATCGGCATCCGAAATCTCGGGTGCATCGTCGGTATGATAGAGCCGGTTGTGCCGCGCGATCTCGATGGCAAGCCGTTCGAGTTCCGCCGATGCCTCTTCCTCGGTCACGCAGCCTCCAGCAGCTTGCCCGCCTGCGCGCGGGCCTCGTCGGTGATGTTCGCGCCCGAAAGCATGCGGGCGATCTCTTCGCGGCGTTCGGCTTCGTCGAGCGCGGTCACGCCGGTGCGGGTGACGATGCCGTCATGGCTCTTCGCGATCAGCAGATGGGATGCGCCGCGCGCGGCCACCTGCGGGCTGTGCGTGACGACCAGCAATTGCGCCTTGCCCGCCAGCCGCGCGAGCCGTTCGCCGATCGCCGAGGCGACCGCGCCGCCCACGCCGCGGTCGATCTCGTCGAAGATCATCGTGCCGGCGGCGCCCTCTTCGGCAAGGGCGACCTTGAGCGCCAGGATGAAGCGCGACAGCTCTCCCCCGCTGGCGATCTTGATGAGCGGGGCGAACGGCGCGCCGGGATTGGTCGAGATGGCGAATTCGACGCGGTCGCGCCCCTCCGCCCCCCATTGCGCTTCGGGCAGGGGTTCGACGACGGTGCGGAATCGCGCGGCGTCCAGCTTCAACGGCGCGAGCTCAGCGGCCACCGCGGCATCGAGCCGCGCCGCCGCCGCGATCCGCGACGCGCTCAGCGCTTCCGCCGCGCGCGCATAGACCGCCGCCTTTTCGGACAGGTCGGCCTGCAGCGCGAGCAACCCGTCGGTTCCCGCCTCGATCCGCGCATGGCGATCCTTCAGTTCGCGCAGCAGTTCGCCAAGCCCGTCGGGCGCCACGCGATGCTTGCGCGCAAGCCCGCGCAGTTCGAACAGCCGCGTCTCGATCGCGTCCAGCCGCTCCGGATCATGGCGCAGCGCCTCGGCCGCGCGATCCAGCCGTTCCTCCGCCTCGCCCGCCTCGATGACCGCGCGGTCCAGCGCGGCGAGCGCCTCGCCCAGCAGCGGATGTTCGCCGGCGATGCGATCCAGCCGGCGCGCCGCCTGACGAAGCTGGGCAAGGCCGCTGTCGGATCCGCCGAATGCGTCGGTCACCGCGACCATGTCTTCCGACAGGCGTGCGCCCTTCTGCATGTCGGCGCGCTCGGTCGCCAGCGTCTCCTCTTCGCCATCCTCCGGCGCGAACCGCGACAGTTCCTCGACGGCATGTTCCAGCCAGTCGCGATCCTGCGCCGCGGTCTCGAGATCGGCCCGCGCCTGCGCCAGCGCCTGTTCGGCGGCGCGCCAGGCGCCATGGGCTGCGGCGACCGCGCGAAGATCGGAGCGGGCGAAGCTGTCGAGCAGCGCGCGATGGCCGCGCGAATTGAGCAGGCCGCGATCGTCATGCTGGCCGTGGATCTCGACCAGAGTGCTGCCGAGTTCGCGCAGAAGTCCGGCGGAGACGGGCTGGTCGTTGACGAAAGCGCGGCTGCCGCCATCCGCCTTCACGATCCGGCGGACGATGACGGGCTCGCCCAAGGCGGCGTCGAGCCCGTTTTCCGCAAGCAGCGCAAGCGCCGGATGTGCCGGATCGGCGATATCGAAGCTTGCGCTCACCACCGCCTGGCCCTGCCCCTGACGGACGAGCCCGCTTTCGGCGCGTGCGCCCAGCGCCAGGCCGAGCGAGTCGAGAAGAATGGATTTGCCCGCGCCGGTCTCCCCGGTCAGCACGCCGAGGCCGCGCCCGAACTCAAGGTCGAGCGCCTCGATCAGCACGACGTCGCGGATGGACAGGGCGGTAAGCATCACGGCAGGACTAGGCGAAGTTTCGCGCCACGTCATTCCCCCGCCGCGCGCCGGCAAGCCTCAGACCGGATTCTTCTGCATCAGTTCGTAGGCGCGATCATACCATTTGGATCCGCGATAATTGGCGCCGAGCACCGATGCGGACTTCTTGGCTTCCTCGCGCATGCCGATGGCGAGATAGGATTCGGTCAGCCGCATCAGCGCCTCGGGCGTGTGCGTGGTCGTCTGATACTGATCGATCACCGCCCGGAAGCGCGTCGCCGCGGCCAGCCACTGCGCACGGCGCTGATAGAAACGGCCGATCTCCATCTCCTTGCCCGCGAGATGGTCGTTCACCAGATCGATCTTCAGTCGCGCATCGGCGGCGTAGCGCGTGGTCGGATAGCGGCGCGTGAGCTCGCCCAGCGCGGACAGCGCCTGCTGCGTGATCTTCTGGTCGCGGGTCACGTCGGTGATCTGCTCGTAATAGTCGAGCGCGATCAGATAATAGGCGTAGGCCGCGTCCTTGTTGCCCGGATGGATCGCCAGGAAGCGCTGCGCCGACTGGATCGATTCGGTGTAATCCTTTGCCGCATAATAGCTGAAGGCGCTCATCAACTGCGCGCGGCGCGCCCAGGGCGAATAGGGATGCTGGCGCTCGACCTCGTCGAACAATGCGGCCGCCAGCTTGTACTGCCCACGGTCCAGCCGGTTCTTGCCGGCATTGTAGAGCGTGTTCACATCGCGCGCGACATAGTTGGTGTCGGCGCGCGTCTGCGCGTTCTTGTTGGCGCAACCGGCCAGCGCGACGAGGGAGACGGCGGCCGCGGCGAGCGCCAGCGGCTTCAGGGAAAGGCTACGCATGGCGCGGGTTCTAGCCGAGCGGCCCGGCTTCGCCAAGCGGTTTGCCGAAGAGGGCGGCGGAGGCCGGAACCGTTGCGTGCACCGCAGCATTCAGCCACATTGACCATGCTAGGAGCCCGCATGACCGCCAAGCGATTGACCACCCATCGCGTCGAGAAGCCCTGGGGTCGCATGACCTTGTGGCCAGGCTTTGCCGATCCGCACGCGGACGGCGAACCGGTCGGAGAGATCTGGTTCCAGGACGAGGACGAAGACGCGCCCGAACTGCTCGTCAAATATCTGTTCACCGCCGAAAAACTGTCGATCCAGGTCCATCCGGACGATGCCGCGGCGCGCGCGGCGGGCTATCCGCGCGGCAAGGACGAAGCCTGGGTGATCCTGGACGCCGAACCCGATTCGACCATCGCGATCGGCACGCATGCGCCGGTCGACCGCGACGCGCTTCGCGAAGCGGCGCTGGACGGCAGCATCGAGTCATTGGTCGACTGGAAGCCGGTCAAGGCCGGGCAGGTCTATTATTCGCCGGCCGGCACCGTCCACGCGATCGGCGCGGGCATCACGCTGGTCGAGATCCAGCAGAATGTCGACCTGACCTATCGCCTCTACGACTATGGCCGCCCACGCGAACTGCATCTCGATGCCGGGATCGCGGTATCGGACGCCGTCCCCTTCGTGCCGAACTTCACGCCCAAGGAAGAAACGCCGGGGCGCACGATCCTGGCGGAAGGGCCCAAATTCGTGCTCGAACGCTGGCACGGCCTGCAGGGCCGGATCGCGCTGCCGGATGGAACGCCCGGCTGGTTCGTGCCGCTGGTGGGGTCCGGTACGCTCGACGGCCGGCCTTGGCAGGCCGGCGAATGCTGGACGGTGGAGGGGGAGGCGTCGCTCGCGGCATCGGCGGACGGTGACATTCTGTTCGCCTATCCGCTGGCGAAACGCATCGACGTGCTGCGCTGAGAGGAATTTAACGCTCGTCGCGCTATGACCGCCCGCGATGCTGCGCGTCCTGACCATCGCTTCGCTCTTCCCCGACGAGAGCAGACCCGTTTTCGGCGTGTTCGTCGAGCGGCAGACGCTTGGCCTCGCGGCGCGCGACGACGTCTCGCTGGAAGTGATCGCGCCGGTCGGCATCCCGCCCTGGCCGCTGTCGCGCCATGCGCGTTATCGCGCGCTGGCCCGCCTGCCCCGGCATGAGGACTGGAAGGGGCTGAGCGTCCATCGCCCCCGCTTTCCGGTCATTCCCGGCGCCAACGGCCGGGCCAGCGGCGCGCTGATGGCGCGCGCGATCCTGCCGATCGCGCGCCGGCTGCATGCCGAGCGTCCGTTCGATGTGGTCGATGCGCAATTCTTCTTTCCCGACGGCCCCGCGGCGATGCGGGTCGCACAGGCGCTCGGCCTGCCCCATTCGATCAAGGCGCGCGGCGCGGACATCCATTATTGGGGCCAGCAGCCGGCGACCGCGGACGCCGTGCGCGAAGCCGGACAGAGCGCCGCGGGGCTGCTCGCCGTGAGCGAGGCGATGAAGCGCGACATGGTCGCGCTCGGCATGGCGGCGGACCGGATCCGGGTCCACCATACCGGCGTCGACCTGGATCGCTTCGCCCCCGGCGACCGCACCCCGCTCAAGGCCGGGCTGAACATTTCGGGCCCGCTCGTCGCCTGTGTCGGCGCGCTGATCCCGCGCAAGGGCCAGGCGATCCTGATCGAGGCGCTGGCCGGCCTGCCCGGCGTGACGCTCGCGATCGTCGGCCAGGGCCCCGATCGTGCCGAACTGGAGGCGCAGACGCGCAAGCTGGGCATCGCGGATCGCGTCCGGTTCACCGGGAGCCTGGCGCATGACGGCATCGCGGACATCCTGGCCGCGGCCGATGTCATGGCGCTGCCCTCCGCGTCCGAAGGGCTCGCCAATGCCTGGATCGAGGCGCTCGCGTGCGGCACGCCGATCGTCATCACCGATGCGGGCGGCGCGCGCGAGGTGGTGCGAAATGCCGAGACCGGCCGGGTCGTCGCCAGGACGCCGGGCGCGATCGCAGGCGCGATCGCCGCGCTGATCGCCGATCCGCCGCCAGCCGCGCTGGTCCGCGCCACGGCCGAGCGCTTTACCTGGGCGGCGAACACCCAGGCGCTGTTCGACCATCTTTCGGGTATCGCGCGCGCCGGCTGAGCGGCGCGGTGCCTACCGATCCAGCGGCAGCAGCGCCGCGGCGATCCATCGATCCTCGTTCCGCAAGATGCCCCAGGCACGCGCCGCCGCGCGACTGTCCATCGCCTCGATCCCGACACCCTGCGCCTCGACCGCCGCCACCAGCGCGCGCGGCGGGCGGGCCATGGTGGCGCCCGTGCCGATCAGGATGAATTCGGGCCTGATGTCGATCAGCCGCGCCAGCGCCGCGACGTCGAGCGTTTCCAGCGCTGGCGCATGCCATGCCTCGGCCCATGACGGCGTCAGCAACGCGGCCGCGAATACCCGTCCGTCGATGCGGAAACCGCCATCGGCGAAACCGGTGATGCGCGGCCCCGATCCGGCCGCTTCGGGCCGGACCTGCATGCTCAAGGGACGGCGCCGTCGTTCGGATCGGCGCTGCGGACGCGCTCTGCGGCATGCGCCGAGACTTCCTTGGGCAGGAAGCTGTCGGGCTTGAGCTTCAGCCACAACAGGATCGCCGCGGAGACATAGACCGACGAGAAGGTGCCGATGCCGATGCCGAGCAGCATCGATGCGGTGAAGCCGAAGATGACGTCCGGACCGAGCAGCAGCAGGATGCTGAGCGCGATGATCAGCGACAGCGAGGTGACCAGGGTGCGCGAGAGCGTCTCGTTCACCGACAGGTCGAGCAGGCCGATCATGTCCATCTTGCGGTATTTTCGCATATTCTCGCGTATGCGGTCATAGACGACGATGGTGTCGTTCAGCGAATAGCCGATGATCGTCAGGATGGCCGCGACCACGTCTAGGTCGAATTCGAGCTGGGTCAACGCGAAGAATCCGAGAGTCAGCGCCACGTCGTGGAACAATGCGAACAGCGCGCCCACGCCGAACTGCCATTCGAACCGCAGCCAGATATAGATGGCGATGCCCAGCATCGCGAGGCCGAGCGCCCAGGCGCCGGTGCGGAAGAGTTCCTGGCTGACCTTGCCCGACACGCTCTCCGTGCCGCCGAGATGCGCGGACGGATAGGCTTTCTGGACAGCCGCGCGGATCTCTTCGGCGGCGCGGTTCGCGGCGGTCTCGTCGCCGTCCGGCAGCGGCGTGCGGATCGCGACTTCCTTTGGCCCGAACTGCTGGATCGACGCCTCGCCCTGGCCGAGCGTCTCGACGGTGCCGCGAAGCTGTTCGATGTTCACCGGCTGATCGAAAGTGACGCGCACCATCTGGCCGCCGACGAAATCGATGCCGAGATTGAAGCCGCGCACGGCCACCAGCGCCAGCGATCCGACGATCAGCAGGATGGAGAATGCCATCGCGATGTTCCGATATTTCAGGAACGGGATGTTGGTGTTGTCTGGGACGAGCTTCAGCGGACGCATGAGACGAGGCCTTGAACCAAACCACCCGTCCGCACGGCGGCGGAGCGGGAAGGAAGCGGGATTCCCTGCGCGGGAATGACGGAGCGGGCGGGGACGCCGGCCATCAGATCGAAAGCTCCTTGGGCCGGTTGCGCTTCAGATATTGCGCGACCAGGAGCCGGGTGAAGGTCACGCCGGTGAACACCGAGGTGATGATGCCGATGAAGAGGACCACCGCGAAGCCGCGGATCGGCCCCTGGCCGAAGGCGAACATGATGATGGCCGAGATCACGTTGGTGACGTTCGCGTCGAAGATCGCGCGACTCGCCTCCTTGTAACCGAACTCGACCGCCTGCAGCGTATGCCGCCCTCGTCGCTGTTCCTCGCGGATGCGTTCGTTGATCAGCACGTTGGCGTCGACCGCCGCACCGATCGTCAGCACGAAGCCGGCGATGCCCGGCAATGTCAGCGTCGCGTTACCGATCGCCATGACGCCGAGGATCATGAAGGCGTTCACCACCAGCGCCGCGGTCGTATAAACGCCGAAGCGGACATAGGTGACGATCATGAACAGGATCACCGCCAGCGTGGCGACGATGCCCGCCAGCGCGCCCTTCTGGATCGAATCGGCGCCCAGTTCGGGGCTGATGGTGCGTTCCTCGATCACCTTCAGATCGACCGGCAATTTGCCGGAGCGGAGCTGGACCGCGAGCGCATTGGCGCTTTCCACGGTGAAATTGCCGGAGATCTGCGCCTGACCGCCCATGATCGGTTCGTTGATATTCGGCGCGGAAAGCACTGTGTCGTCGAGGATCATCGCAAAGGGCTTGCCGGTATTCTCCTGCGTCACTCGTGCGAAGCGCTTGGCGCCCTGGCTGTCGAACCGGATCGAGACGACCGGCGCATTGCTCTGCTGGTCATAGGTCTGGTTGGCGTCGATCAACTGGTCGCCGCTGACGATCACCTGGCGCTTGACCGCGATGAAACCGCCATCGGCCAGCGGCAGCACCTGGCTGCCCACCGGTGCGTGACCCTTCGCCACTTCGTTCGGATTGGCGTTGAGATCGACCAGCTTGAAGTCCAGCCGCGCGGTCTTGCCGACCAGTTTCTTCAACGATTCCGGATCCTCGACGCCGGGAACCTGGACGACCAGGCGATTGCTGCCCTGACGGACGACCGTTATTTCCTTGGTGCCGTCCGGATCGATGCGTCGCGCCACGACTTCGCGCGCCGTTGCCATGGCATCGTCGAGCGCCTTGGTGAGACCCGCCTGAGTGGGCTTCATCACGACGCGCGTCGCGTCGACGACGCTCACGTCCCAGTCGCGCTGGCCGGTCATCCCCGCGCCCTGCGTCTGCGCGCGCATCAGTTCGACCGCGGCATCCACACGGCTCGCGTCGCGAACCATGAACGAGAGCTGCCCGCCCTGCGACGAGATATCGCCGATCTCGATGCGCGGGCTCGCCCGCCGCATCTCGGTGCGGACGATATCCTCCATGCTCTCGATGCGCTGCTTGGCGACGTCGTCGGTGTTCGCCTCGAACATCAGATGGCTGCCGCCGGCGAGATCGAGACCGAGGTTGAAGCGCACCTGGGCAAAGGCCGGCCAGGTCGCCGTCTGCGACTTCGGGAAGAAGCTCGGGACGGAATAGGCGCAGGTGATGGCGATGGTCAGCCAGACCAGCCAGACCTTCCAGCGCGGGAAATCGAGCATGGCGGGATCAGTCGTTCGCGGGTCGCGCGCCGCCGACGGGCATGACGTCGCTCAGCGTGGATTTGACGACCTTGACCTTGACGCCGTTCGCGATCTCGACCTCGACATGGGCGTCCTCGACCTTGGTCACCTTGCCGATCAGACCGCCGCCGGTGACGACCTGGTCGTTCTTCTGCACCGCGTTGATCTTGGCGGCATGGTCGCGCATCCGCTTTTGCTGCGGGCGGATCATCAGGAACCAGAAAATGACGAAGATCAGGATCAGCGGCGCGACCTGAACGAAAAACGCGGACATGCCGCCGCTGGACGATGCTGCGCCGGCGGCCTGGGCATAAGCGGGAGTGAAGATCATCAATGTCACCCGAGACGAGGACGGGGACGCGGCAAGCGCCCCCCATGAAAGGCGGGCGCCTAACATGCCCGGGCAGGGCGAGCAACTTTTGCTTGTTTCGTTATGGCCGGTCGATGCGTGCGAATGATGCGTCCGGCGAGGGTTGCATCCCCGGGGACTTCCTCCTAAACGCCCGCCTTCGGTCGGGACGTAGCGCAGCCTGGTAGCGCATCACACTGGGGGTGTGGGGGTCGGAGGTTCGAATCCTCTCGTCCCGACCAGTTTCTTCAAAAGCGGGATCATTTACGCGTCGGCCATGCCGCGATGCGGGATGACGCCCCGCATATCCCCTGCTATCGGCGCCCCATGCTTTCGATCTCCGGCATCACCGTGCGCCTTGGCGGGCGCCTTATCCTCGACGGCGCCACCGCGTCGCTGCCCCCGCGCAGCCGCGTCGGTCTGATCGGCCGCAACGGCGCCGGCAAGTCGACGCTGATGAAGGTGATCGCGGGCACCGGCGAGCCCGATTCGGGATCGGTCGAGATGCCGCGCGGCAGCCGCATGGGCTATATCGCGCAGGAAGCGCCGGGCGGCAGCGCCACCCCGTTCGAGACCGTGCTGGCCGCAGATGTCGAGCGCGCAGCGCTGATGGCCGAGGCGGAGACCGCCGACGATCCGCATCGCATCGGCGAGATCCACGAGCGGCTGATCGCGATCGACGCGCATGCCGCGCCGGCACGCGCCGCGCGCATCCTGGTCGGCCTGGGCTTCGACGAGACCGCGCAACACCAGCCGCTCGACAGCTTTTCCGGCGGCTGGCGCATGCGCGTCGCGCTGGCGGCATTGCTGTTTTCCGAGCCGGACCTGCTGCTGCTCGACGAACCGAGCAACCACCTCGACCTCGAAGCGACGATGTGGCTCGAGAATTTCCTGAAATCCTATCGCGCGACGATGGTGGTGATCAGCCACGAACGCGACCTGCTCAACAATGTCGTCGACCACATCCTCCACCTCGAAGGCGGCAAGGTCACGCTCTATCCCGGCGGCTACGACGCGTTCGAGAAGCAGCGCGCCGAGCGCATGGCGCAGATCGAGGCGGCGCGCACGGCACAGGCGGCGCAGCGCGCCAAGCTGCAGGATTATATCGCCCGCAACAGCGCGCGCGCCAGTACCGCGAAACAGGCCCAGTCGCGCGCCAAGGCGCTGGCGAAGATGGCGCCGATCGCCGCGATGGCCGAAGATCCCTCGCTGAGCTTCGATTTCCCGAGCCCCGACGAGCTGCGCCCGCCACTGGTGACGCTGGATCTTGCCAGCGTCGGCTATACCGAAGGCAAGCCGATCCTGGAGCGGCTGAACCTGCGGCTGGACCCCACCGACAGGATCGCGCTGCTCGGCCGCAACGGCAACGGCAAGACCACGCTTGCCCGCCTGCTTGCCGCGCAGCTTGCGCCGATGGCGGGCGAAATCACCGCGTCGGGCAAGATGCGGGTCGGTTACTTCACCCAATATCAGGTGGAGGAGCTCGACGCGCGCGACACGCCGATCGAGCATATGACGCGGCTGATGAAGGGGGCGACGCCCGGCGCGGTGCGCGCGCAGCTCGGCCGTTTCGGTTTTTCGGGCGACAAGGCGACCACGCTGGTCGGCAAGCTTTCGGGTGGCGAGCGCGCGCGGCTGGCGCTGGCGCTGATCACGCGCGACGCGCCGCACATGCTGATCCTCGACGAACCGACCAACCACCTGGACGTCGATTCGCGCGAGGCGCTGGTCCAGGCGCTCAACGACTATTCGGGCGCCGTCGTGCTGGTCAGCCACGACCGCCACATGCTCGAATTGACGGCGGACCGGCTGGTGCTGGTCGATGGCGGCACCGCAAAGGAATATTCGGGCTCGCTCGACGACTATACCGACATGATCCTGGGCAAGGGCGCGGCCACGCCCGCGCAGGAAAAGGCGGCAGCGGCGGCGCCCAAGGTCTCGGCCAAGGACGCGCGCAAGGCAGCCGCCGAAGCGCGCGAGCGCAATCGCGCGATCCGCGACGCGGTGAAGGCGGCGGAGGCGGACATCAAGCGGCTGACCTCACGCCGTTCCGAGATCGACCGCGCGATGTTCGACCCCGCCTCCGCCACGCCCGCCGATGCGAAGCGGACGATGAGCGAACTGATGCAGCTCCGCGGCAAGGTCGAGCAGGAGCTGGAAGCCGCCGAGGCGAGCTGGCTGGAAGCGAGCGAAGCGCTGGAGGCGCAGGAAGCGGCCTGATTGGGCCGCTTGATGTCACCCCTGCGACAGTGAGGATCAGGCGTTCAGCACCGGCCGGTTCGGCTGTGCCGCGACGCCGCAGATCGCCGCGGCGACCTCTTCGCTGCGCCAGGGCTTGCCGATGACGGGATAGTGCCGGCTCTGCTCGTCGAGCAGCGCGGCGCCATAGCCGGTGGTCAGCAGCACCCGGATATCGGGGCGCCGATCGCTGAGATGGAGTGCAAGCGCGACGCCGTTCATGCCGGGCATCACGATGTCCGCGAAGAGCAGGTCTATCTCTCCGCCATCCTCGACCCAGGCGATCGCGGCCTCCGCATTGGGCGCGACATGCGCCACCATGCATCCGATCGATTCGAGCTGGTCGGATGCGATTTCCGCGAGCAGAGGATCGTCCTCCACCAGCAGGACCCTGTAACCGGGCGGCACGCCCGCTTCGCCAAATGCGCTCGCCATGTCCGTCACCTCCCTTATTGGGGTCGATGTGCTGCCGGGTCCCCTCCTTTGCCCGGAAAATCCAGGATACCCGAATCACCCCGGGGTGCGCCAGCTTTTCGACGAACCGACGCGATGCTTGCGATGATGCGCACGCCAACCCATATCGCGGCCATCGATCAAGCGGGGACGCGGAAAGATTACTGAATGAGCGAAATGCCCAAATGGCACGGCACCACGATCCTGTCGGTGCGCAAGAACGGCAAGGTCGTGATCGCCGGCGACGGCCAGGTCTCGATGGGCCAGACCGTGATGAAACCCAATGCGCGCAAGGTGCGCAGGCTGGGCGACGGCAGCGTGATCGGCGGCTTCGCCGGCGCCACCGCCGATGCCTTCACATTGTTCGAACGACTCGAATCGAAGCTTGAGCGGGCCAACGGCCAGCTCATGCGCGCGGCGGTCGAGCTCGCCAAGGACTGGCGGACCGACAAATATCTCCGCAACCTGGAAGCGATGATGATCGTCGCCGACAAGGAGACGACGCTGATCCTGACCGGAAACGGCGACGTGCTGGAGCCGCTGGCCGGTGTCGCCGCGATCGGATCGGGCGGCAATTTCGCGCTCGCCGCCGCGCGCGCGCTGGTCGACTATGAAGGCGATGCCGAGACGATCTGTCGCAAGGCGATGGGCATCGCGGCGGACCTGTGCGTCTATACCAACGACCAGCTGACCATCGAGACGATGGATTCGGCCGCCTGATCGGCCGACCATCCGACCGACACACATCCCGATATTCGCATCCCGCCACCGCGCGCGGGACCAGTGGAAGATGACATGAACGACGCCCTTACTCCCAAAGCCATCGTCGCCGCGCTCGATGCGCACATCATCGGCCAGAAAGAGGCCAAGCGCGCCGTCGCCGTCGCGATGCGCAACCGCTGGCGCCGTCAGCAGCTCGGCCCCGAACTGCGCGACGAGGTGACGCCGAAGAACATCCTGATGATCGGGCCCACCGGCTGCGGCAAGACCGAGATCAGCCGTCGCCTGGCCAAGCTGGCCGACGCCCCGTTCGTGAAGGTGGAGGCCACCAAGTTCACCGAGGTCGGCTATGTCGGCCGCGACGTCGAGCAGATCGCGCGCGACCTGGTCGAGGAAGCGATCCGGCTGGAGAAGGAACGCCGCCGCATCGCGGTGAAGGACAAGGCCGAGGAAGCCGCGATGGGCCGGCTGCTCGACGCGCTGACCGGCAAGGATGCCAGCGAGGCGACACGCTCCGCGTTCCGCCAGCGATTCCATGACGGCCATCTCGACAATACGGAGATCGAGATCGAGCTGGAGGCGGCGCCCTCCATGCCGTTCGAGATGCCCGGACAGGGCGGCCAGATCGGCATGATCAACCTGTCCGACATGATGGGCAAGGCGTTCGGCGGCCAGCAGCTCAAGCGCCGCAAGATCAACGTCCGCTCCGCCTGGACCAAGCTGGTCGAAGAGGAAGCCGACAAGCGCCTGGACCAGGACGAGGTCAGCCGCACCGCGCTGGCCGACGCGGAAGCCAACGGCATCGTCTTCCTGGACGAGATCGACAAGATCGCGGTCTCCGACGTGCGCGGCGGATCGGTCAGCCGCGAAGGCGTTCAGCGCGACCTGCTGCCGCTGATCGAGGGCACGACCGTCGCGACCAAATACGGGCCGATGAAGACCGACCATATCCTGTTCATCGCCAGCGGCGCGTTCCATGTCGCCAAGCCCAGCGACCTGCTGCCGGAACTTCAGGGCCGCCTGCCCATCCGCGTCGAGCTGAAGGCTCTGACCGAGGAGGATTTCGTCCGCATCCTTTCCGACACCAAGGCGTCGCTGCCCGAACAATATAAGGCGCTGATCGGGACCGAAGGGGTCCAACTCGAATTCACCGAGGACGGCATCAAGGCGGTCGCGCGGATCGCGGCCGAAGTGAACGGCCAGATCGAGAATATCGGCGCCCGCCGGCTCCAGACCGTGATGGAGAAGCTGCTCGAAGAGGTCAGCTTCGAGGCGGAGGATCGCAAGGAGACCAGGCTGACGGTCGACGCGGCCTATGTCGACCAGCAGCTCGCCGCGGTCGCGCGCAACACCGACCTCAGCAAATACGTTCTCTGACAGCACAATGCCATTCCCGCACTCGCGGGAATGGCATAGGGCGGACCGGAACTGCCGAAGTGGAGCGATCGATGACCGGAATTATCGAATCCTACTATGCCGCGTTCAACCGCGGAGATGTGGAGGCGATGCTCTCGCTGCTCGACGAGAATGTCGTGCACGAACCCTGCCAGGGCAGTCCGCGCGAGGGGATCGGGCAGTTCCGCGAATTCCTCGAGCATATGAACCGATGCTACAAGGAACGGGTGATCGAGCCGGTCATCCTCTATTCGCCCGCCGCGAACCGCGCATCGGCCGAGTTCTTCCTCGAGGGCAAATATCTGAAGACCGACAGCGACCTGCCCGCGGCGCGCGGCCAGCATTATCATCTGCGCGTCGGCGCCTTTTTCGAGATCGGCGGCAACCGCATCACCCGCGTCACCAACCATTATAATCTCCAGGACTGGATCGACCAGGTCTCGGCTTGACGCATTCCCACCTCGCGCCGACACCGGATGCGGGGAGGGTTCGATCATGGAAATCGGTTCGCGCCGCGTCGCGCCGCTGCTGATCGCGCTTGCCGCGTCGGTTGTGGCGATCGCCGCTGCGGCGCTGGTCGGCGACGACCCCGCGGCGCAATCGCAGCTCGCGGCGCGCTGGACCGCACGCGCGAGCTTCCTGATCTTCCTGATCGCCTATAGCGCCGGGGCGCTCGGCACACTCTTTCCATCATCGCTGACCGCGCTGATCCTGCGGCGACGGCGGCAATGGGGCCTCGGCTTCGCGCTGTCGCACGCGATCCATCTCGGCGCCTTGATCCATTTCCTCACCCTGACCGGACAGGCGCCGTCACCCGTTTCGCTGATCGGCGGCGGCTTCGGCTATGTCGTGATCGCGGCGATGGCCGCGACGTCGAATGCGGCCGGGCAGCGCGCGCTCGGCCGATGGTGGAAACGGCTGCACGTCTTCGGCGTCCATTATATCTGGTTCGTCTTTTTCTTCAGCTATGCCGGGCGGATCGCCGATCCGGCGCGGATGACGACCGGGCTGGTTTTCGCGACGCTCGCCGCCGGCGCGCTTGGCCTGCGCCTGATCGCGCTGGTAAGGAAGCGACAGACGAAACGCGCGGCCGTCGCATGAACGGCCCGAACGGAGGGAGAGCGAGATGACCAATGCCGGTGGATGCCATTGCGGCGCGATCCGTTACGAGCTGAACGGAGAACCGCTCCATCATGCCCTGTGCCATTGCACCGATTGCCGCCGCGCGTCGGGCGCGCCGATGGTCGGCTGGACCATGTATCCCGAAGACGCGCTGACGATCGGCAAGGGCAGCCCGCGCGAATATGCATCGTCGGAACATGGCCGCCGATTCTTCTGCGGCGATTGCGGCACCGGCCTGTTCTATCGCAATGCGGACATGCTGCCCGGCATCGTCGACGTGCAGAGCGCGACCTATGACGATCCCGACGCGATCCCGGCGCAGGTGCACATCCAGACCGCCGACCGGATCGCCTGGATGGAACAGGCCCATACGCTGCCCGCGTTCGAGCGCTATCCGGCGCAGTGAAGCCGAGCTTTCAGGGCCAGGTTTTCAATCAAAACCCGTTCGGGCTGAGCTTGTCGAAGCCCTGTCCTTCCTGAGCACCGATCCCAAGAATAAGGACAAGGGCTTCGACAGGCTCAGCCCGAGCGGTTGTCATCGTTGGTCCTGTCAGGGCGCCGCCGTCTTCTTCGCCGGCGCCTTGGCGGCCTGGGGCAGGACCACCATCGACCAGTCCTTGCCCGGCGCGAGGTAACGTTTCGCGGTTTCCTGGATCTGTTCGGGCGTGATCTGGATCAGGTCGCGCGCAAGCGTCGACATCGCATTGATCCGGCGCGGATCGCGCGACGAGCCCGCGGTCTGGCGCAGCCAGAACTGGTTGGCCGTGCCCGCGCGCGCATAATATTGCTTGATCGGCCCCAGCGTGCGCGCCAGCTCGTCCGCGTCGATCGGCTTGGCGGCGAGATCGGCCGCGATCTCCCGGGCGAGCTTGAAGAACAGGTCGACGCCCTCGGGCTTCAACTGTCCCAGCACGATCAGATAGCCGCCATTGTCCATGCCCGTCGGCCACTGGCTGGCGACGGTCGGGCTGTAGCTGGCGCCGGCGGCGTTCCGAAGCTGGTCGAACAGCCGATCGTTGAAGACGGCGGCGAGCACTTCCAGCTTGCGTGCCTCGACGATGGTGTCGAGCCCGCCGCCCGTCGGCCAGGCCATGACCGCCGCGGCCTGTTCGGGCGGGCCGCTATGCGTGCGCATCACCGGCTTGGCGACATGCGCGGGCACGCCGGTCAACGCATTGCCGGCCTCGATCGGCGCGGGGCCGCGCGGCTTCATCGCGCCGAACGTGGCAAGCGCGGCGTTGACGGCGTCTTCGGTCTTGAAGTCGCCGAAGATCTGCACCTCGATCGGGCCCGTCGCGAGCAGCGGTTCCCACAGCGCGCGGAACGTCTCGGGCGTGAGCGATTCGATCTCCTTGCGATCGGGCGTCGTCCAGCGCGGATCGCCGCCGCGGACCAGCGCGTCGAGATCGCGGGTCAGCACATTGCCGGGCGACGCGCTCATGATCTCGTAGCTGGCTAGAAGCTGCGCGCGCGCGCGCACGATCGGCGCGGGATCCCAGCCCGGCTTGTCGAGCTTGGCGGCCAGCAGCTTCAACTGATCGGCGAGATCGGGCGCACGCGTCTCTGCGTTCAGCACGAACGCATCCTCGGTGATCGAGACGCCCATGTTGATCTTGCGGCCGTTGGTCAGCCGGTCGAGTTCCTCGAGCCCGAGATCGCCGATACCCGTGCCGACCAGGGCCATCGGGCCGGACCATGCCAGCGTTTCGCGCTTGGCCGGCAGCGCCTTGTAGCCGTTGCCGAAGCGCACCGAGACATAGATCTTGCCGGGCTCGCCCTGGTTGGGGAAGAGGATCAGGTTGACGCCGTTCGACAGCTTGACCGTCTCGATCGGCAACTGGGTGAGCGTCGACCGGCTCAGCACCGTGCCGGGCGTCCCCTGTTTCGGCACGTCGTCGAACGTCACCGCGCGGGCATTGGCGCCGAGCGTCGATGCGCTCACCGTTTCGGCGAGCGCCGCGGTCGCGAGCTGCGTCGCATTGGGCAAGGTCTTCGGCGTGATCAGCAGGATGCGCGGGCCGGCGCCGGTGAACAGCCGCTTGGTGGAATCGCGAATGCGCTCGGGCGTGAACAGCCGCTTGGCGCCGCGGAAGATGTCGAGCGCGCCCTGCGGCGTGGTCACCGTTTCGCGGATATCGACCGCGCGGACGAGGTCGTCGGCCTGTTTCGATCCGGGTTCGGCGCCCGCATTCTCGACCTGGCCAAGCAGGGCGAGGTCGAATTCATTGACCTCCCGCTCGATATCGGCGGCGCCCGGCGGCGCGGTGGTCGCTTCGGCGATGACGGCGCGGACGTCGCGCAAGGCGGCGCGCCAGTCGTCGCCGATCGGCACCAGCGACACCGTGGTCGTGTCGGCCGAGCGCGACACGTCCTCCTGGTCGACCTGCGCCTGCAGGAAGCTGCCGCCGGCGCGGGCGCGCGTTTCCAGCCGGCGATTGATGATGCGCAGAGCGATGGCGTCGACCATCAGCCCTTCATTGTACGAGATGGTGTCCTCGACCGGTTCCCAAGGGCGCATCACCGCCATCTGGACCATCGTGGGAAAGCTCGGTTCGACCACTGCCGCCGCAGTCGGCGCCTTCATGTCGGGCTTGCCGAAATCGGGATCGGCGGGCGCCGGGCCGTCGCCCTTCCAGGCGCTGAACCGGTTGCGGACCATCGCCTCCATCGCGGCCGGATCGAGATCGCCCGAGATCACCACCACGGTCCGCTCGGGGCGATACCAGCGATCGTGGAACGCCTTCAGCCCCTCGGCCGTCGCGGCGGTCAGCGTCGCGGTGGTGCCGATCGGCGATCGCTTGGCCAGTTTCTGGCCGCTGAAGAAATGGGCGCGCAGCGCATCGCCCACCTTCACCGCGGCGCCGAACTGCTCGCGCTGCTCGGCAAGCACCACGGCGCGTTCCGAATTGACGCTCTGCTCGCCGATATTGGGAGAATCCATCATGCCGGCCAGGATGCGCAGGCTTTCGTCGACGCTGGTGGTCGACGCCTGGGGCAAGTCGAGCTTGTAGACCGTCTCGGTCGGCGTGGTCGACGCGTTGCTGTCGGATCCGAAGGTGGCGCCCAGCCGCTGCCAGATGCGCTTGGCCTCCAGTTCGGGGACGTCCTTCGACCCGCGGAAGGAGAGATGCTCCAGGAAATGCGCGAAGCCGAGCTCGGTATCGCTTTCCATCAGCGACCCCGCATCGATGCGCACCCGGATCGAGACCTGGCCGGGCGGCACCGCGTTGCGGCGGATCGCGTAGCGCAGGCCGTTGTCGAGCGTGCCGAACAGCCACGCCTTTTCCTGCGGCACGTCGCTGTTGACGTAGAGCCAGGGCGCAGGGCGCGGCGCGGGCGCGGCGGGCGCCGCGCTTGCCGCGCCGGTTTTCGCTGGATCACGCGCGAGCAGGCCCGACGTCGAGAAGCCGAGACTGGCGATGAGGGGAAGGACGGCGAGACGCGCCAAGCGCCGATACTGGGACTTCATGGGCGCGATCCTACCGGGCAAAGATGAACCTTGCCAACACGGATTCAAGAATTCGGGGCTGGCCCCTCCCCGAGGGGCGGGGCCAGCAAGGCTTCAACGCCCGCCGAACTTCTTCACCGCACCCTTGTGCGCGCCGACCGGACCGCGCCGGCGGAACGGACGCTTGGTCTTTTCGGGCGCGCCCGCAGGGGCGGAACGGCCGTCGTGACGACGCTCGCCACCGCGCGGACCACGGCCCTGCGGCTGCTCCGAACGGGTCGACGGCGCCGCCTTGGGCAGCTTCGCCGCTTCGGCCAGGAAATTCTCGGGCAGCGGAACATTCTCCAGCTTCACGCCGGTCAGGCGCTCGATCTGGCGCAGCCAGCCCTTTTCCTCGCCATCGACGAAGCTCACCGAAACGCCCTCGGCGCCCGCACGCGCGGTGCGGCCGATACGGTGGACATATTGTTCGGGAACGTTGGGCATCTCGAAGTTGAAGACGTGGCTGACGCCCGGCACGTCGATGCCGCGCGCCGCGATGTCGGTCGCGACGAGGAACTTGATCTCACCCGAACGGAAGGCGCCGAGCGCCGCGGTGCGCTGCGGCTGGCTCTTGTTGCCGTGGATCGCGGCCGCGCCGATGTTCGCGGCGTGCAGATGCTTCACCACGCGGTCGGCGCCATGCTTGGTCCGCGTGAAGATCAGCGCGCGTTCGATCTTCTCGTTCTTCAGCGTCAGCGTCAGCAGCGCCTGCTTTTCCTTCTGGTTCACCAGGGTGACATACTGACGGACGCGCTCGGCGGTCGACGATTGCGGCGCGACCGACACCTTGACCGGATCGGTCAGGAACCGGTCGCCCAGCTCGGCGATCGCCTTGGGCATGGTCGCCGAGAAGAACAGGCTCTGGCGCTTGCGCGGCAGCAGCTTGTCGATCCGCTTGATCGGCACGATGAAGCCGAGGTCCATCATCTGGTCGGCTTCGTCGAGCACGAAGATCTCGACGTCCTTCAGCGTCAGCGCGCGCTGGTCGATCAGGTCGAGCAGGCGACCGGGCGTGGCGACCAGGATATCGACGCCGGCGCGCATGCGCTGGATCTGCTTGCCGACGGGCACGCCGCCGAACACGGTCTCGACCGACAGGCGCATGAAGCGCGCATAGTCGCGGAACGAGGCCGCGATCTGGCTGGCCAGCTCGCGCGTGGGTGACAGCACGAGCATGCGGCAGCCGCCGAGCGGAGTCGGCTTCGGATTCTTGTGGAAATAATCGAGGCTGGGCAGCGCGAAGGCCGCGGTCTTGCCGGTGCCGGTCTGCGCGATGCCGCACAGGTCGCGGCCCTCGAGCAGCGAGGGGATCGCCTTCGTCTGGATCGGCGTGGGCTTGTCATAGCCCTTGGTGGCAAGCGCCTTCAGGATCGGCTCGGCAAGGCCGAGCTGGGTAAAGTTGGTCAAATCGGTAACTCACAATCTATGCGAGGCGCGCGCCATCGCTGGCGCACGAACCGCGGGGTTCGATGACGACCCGCGTGAAAAGGGAAGCCTTGGGCAAAAGCGCATCTGGATCGGCCGGCCCCGGAAATCCGGGCGTTCACGCTGCCGATATGGTCAGGGCCGGTCCACCGGCCTTGTGCGCTGCGGCGCATATGGTCGACAATGGTGGCGAAAGCAAGGCGGGACGCTGAACGAACGCCCCCTTCCGCGTCATCCCCGCTTTCGCGAGGATGACATCGCACTACCCCGCGTCGAACAGCGCCTTTGCCTGCGCGAGATTCCTTCGCGAGACGAACCACAGGAAAGCGCCCAGCGCGATCAGTATGACCGCAAGGAAGGGGATCCTGTCCTCCGCGACGATCATCAGCGTCAGCCACAGGATATTGATGATCACCACGCCCACCGCGATCCATTCGTTGTTGCGCGGAAAGTGGAAGACGGCGCGTCCGTCGGGCGTGCGCACGCCGACGATGCCCTGATGGTCGATCGACTTGAAATGATAGAAGCGCGCCCGGGTGCCCGGCACGAGCTCGCCCTTGAGCGACGCGGGCGCGACGAATTTCGGGAGCGTCTTCGTGCCGCCGTCCGCGGTGGTGAAGCTGGCGGACTTGAAGATCGCGATGCCCTTCGCCTCGCGGCCCGGCTCGATGCTGTCCAGCGTGCCGTCGATGACCTGAACGCTCATGCCCGCCTCCCCCCTTTGCCCAAATGATCACTCGGTGGATGCGGCCCTGTTCCGGATGCGCCCGCGCAAAGATCGCGACGCGCCGTCGGCAGGCAAGAATTTACAGGCTTCGCAACCAGGACTGTTCATCCATCGCCATGCCGCAATGGCCGAGAGGCTAACATCATCCGATGCTCGCAACAAATCTTGCGGCGAATGTCCGGCAGAGCCGCCGTTTCACGATTGTTGAACCAATGCCGGATACACGCCCCACAGGGGAGAAGATTACATGAAATCGGCCAGACTCTGCGCGCTGCTTCTGTCGCTGACCTGCGCGCCCGCCTACGCGCAACATCCCTCAGCCGATGAAGACGCGCCGCCGGGACGGCCCGCAATGCCGCTCGATACCGATGCCGCCCGGGTGGTCGAAGGAATCAACCGCTTTTCCATCGACCTCTACAAGGCGTCGATCCGACCATCCGACAACCTGTTCATATCGCCCGCGAGCGTGTCGATCGCGGTCGGTCTCGCCTATCGCGGTGCCGTCGGCTCGACGGCGGACGAATTGCAGGCGGGGATGCATTATTTCGCGAACCCCAATGCCTATGCGCCCGCCAATGGCGCAGTGTTGAAATATCTCGACTACGCGTCCGAGAATAATCGCCTGAGCATTGCCAACAGCGTGTGGATCCAGACAGGCATGCCGCTGCGGGCCGACTTTGCCGCGGATATGGCCGCCCATTACAAGGCAGGCATTCAGCGTGTGGACTTTCGCGCCGATCATGACGCGGCGCGGCAGACGATCAACCAATGGGTCGAAACAAAGACGAACGACAAGATCAAAGGACTGCTCACGCCCGTGGATGTAGCCAAAGACACGCGTTCGGTGCTGGTGAACGCGATCTATTGGAAGGGCGGCTGGCGTATCCCTTTCAAGGAAGAATTGACGAAGGATGCTTCCTTCAGGACACTGGATCGTCGCAAAGTGACGACGTCGCTGATGCAGTTGCAGTCCGATTTCGCGGTCGCCGAAAGGGACGGCATCCAGGCCATCGCCATTCCTTACGAGAATTTCGATGTCGAGATGATCGTGCTGATGCCGAAATCAGCGCATGCGCTGCCCGATTTCGAAGAGAAGCTCACCCATGAAATCCTGGCGCAATGGCTGGCCGAACTCGAGGCGGCCCGTCCGCGCGACACGATCCTGACCTTTCCGCGGATGAAACTGGAATGGCGCGAAGACCTCAAGGAAGCGCTGTCGGGTCTCGGCATGACAAAGCCGTTCGACGATTCTGCGGATTTCTCCGCGATGGCCCAACTACCCTATCCAGCCGAGCCGGATGCCCGAGGCTTTAAGATCGGTTCGGTTATTCACAAGACGTTACTCGACGTGGACGAGGAGGGTTCGGAAGCAGCGGCGGCGACGGCCGTCGTCCAAATCGTCGTCACTGCCGCAACCAGGCATCCCCCTCGACCAAAGCCGCCCTATATATTCCGCGCGGACAAGCCGTTCATGTTCCTGCTGCGTGAGATCCGGACGAAAACGATCCTCTTCATGGGTCGTTATGTCGCGCCGGCGGCATAGCTCGGCCGCCAACCGATCCATAGGTCGCTTGCCCAGCGTCGCGACTTCCAGCACAAACGCGGCATGAAGATCATCCTCGCCCCCCTCGCCGCCGCGCTGCTCGCCGTCCCCGCCCACGCTGCCCTTGCACCCGCCGAGCGCAAGATGGCGGCGGCCGTCGATGCCGATCAGGAACGGTCGATCGCGCTGCTCGAAAAGCTGGTCAACGAGAATTCGGGATCGCTCAATCCCGAGGGCGTGACCAAGGTGGGCGAGATGATGCGTGCCGAGCTGGAGCCGCTGGGCTTCGCGGTGCGCTGGGTACCGATGACCGAGACGAAGCGCGCCGGCCATCTGATCGCGGTGCACAAGGGCAATGGCCGGGGCAAGCGCATGCTGCTGATCGGCCATCTCGACACCGTGTTCGAGCCCGCATCCCCCTTTCGCGGTTTCACCCGCAAGGGCGATCAAGGCATCGGCCCGGGCGCGGGCGACGACAAGGGCGGCATCGTCGTGATGGTGATGGCGCTGCGCGCGATGCATGCGGCGGGCACGCTGAAGGATGCCGATATCGAAGTGGTGCTGACCGGCGACGAGGAGGATGCGGGCGATCCGATCGAGGTGGCCCGCCGCGACCTGATCGAAGCGGGCAAGCGCGCCGACGCCGCGCTCGATTTCGAGGGGCTGAGCGTCGAGAACGGCAAGGACATGGGATCGATCGCGCGGCGCAGCAGCGATAGCTGGACGGTGACGGTGACCGCGCGAAGCGGCCATTCCAGCGGCATCTTCGCGCCCGGCGTGGGCGATGGTGCGATCTATGGCCTGGCGAAGATCGTCACTGAATTCCGCACGGAGCTGCCCGAACCCAATCTGACCTTCAATGTCGGGCTGATCGCGGGCGGCAGCGACGTCGCGCTGAACGAAGGCAGGATCGCCGGCACCGTCGCCGGAAAGTCCAACATCATCGCCGCGACCGCCACCGCGCGCGGCGACCTGCGCGCGCTGTCCAACGACCAGATCGAACGCGTGAAGGGCAAGATGACCGCGATCGTCGCCCGTCCGCTGCCGGGCGCCAAGGCGGAAATCAGTTTCGATCCCGGCGGCTATCCGGCGATGGCGCCGACCGAGGGCAACCGTGCACTGCTGAACCAGCTCAACGGCGTGAACCGCGATCTCGGCCTGGCCGAGATGGCCCCGCTCGATCCGCTGAAGCGCGGCGCGGGCGATATCGGCTTCGTCGCGAACGACGTGGCGGGGTTGGTCGGACTGGGCCCGTCGGGCTCGGGCAGCCATGCGCCGGGCGAGGCGGTGGACCTGGCGAGTTTCGGCAGGCAGGCGAAGCGCGGCGCGATCCTGATGACGCGGCTGAGCAAACAGGCCCGATAGGTTTTTCTAGTCGCGCGATAGGAAAAGCACTTTGCCTTTGCCGGTCCCGACGGGGCATGGGGGCAATGTGACCAAGACCGCATTGATCGTCCGGCACGTTCCCTATGAGGGTATCGCCGGCTTCCGCGAACCCATCGAACTGGCGGGCTATGTGCTCGATCGCATCGACGTGTCCGATCCCGCCTTTCCCGAAGCCGATCTCGTCTCGCCCGACCTCGTCCTGCTGATGGGCGGACCGATGGGCGTCTACGAACGCGAGGCGCATCCCTGGATCGGTCACGAGATCGAGCGGCTGAAACGCCGGCTCGACGCCGACCGGCCGACGCTGGGCGTCTGCCTGGGTGCGCAGATCATCGCCGCCACACTGGGCGCGGACGTCTATCCCGGCCCGGAGCAGGAGATCGGATTCCATCCGGTCGAGACGACGCAGGCGGCCGCCGGCAGCCCGCTCGACACGCTCGGCGCGACGCCGGTCCTGCATTGGCATGGCGACACGTTCGACCTGCCGCCCGACACCGAATGGCTGGCACGCAGCGCGCGCTATGCGCATCAGGCGTTTCGGCGCGGCAACACGCTGCTCGCGTTGCAATTCCATGCGGAGATGGGGCTCGACCCGCGCATCGACCACTGGATCGCCAATTCGGCGCAGAGTCTGGCGACGCTCGGCCTGGAAGGGCCGGGGATGCGCGCCGATTACGACCGGCTCGGCCCCGATTGCGTCGCCGCCGGCCGGGCGATGATCGCACGCTGGCTGGCAGAATTGCCTTGATCGCTCCCCCGTGCGGCCCCACATGGGCGCCATGCTGATCGAGACCGAAACAACGCCCAATCCGGCGACGCTGAAATTCCTGCCCGGCCGCAAGGTCATGGATGCGGGCACGCGCGATTTCGCCTCCCCCGAAGAGGCGGAGGCATCGCCGCTGGCGGAAGAGCTGTTCGCGCTCGGCGACGTGGTCGGCGTGTTCTTCGGCAGCGACTTCGTGTCGGTCACCGCCGCGCCCGGCATCGGCTGGAGCGATCTGAAGCCCCAGGTCCTGTCGGTCCTGCTCGACCATTTCTCGGCGGAGATGCCGCTGTTCCGCGTCGGCAGCGCCGCCGGCATCTCGGTTCCCGCGGAAGAGGCGTTCGAGGACGATCCCGCCGATGCCGACATCGTCGCGCAGATCCGCGACCTGATCGACACCCGCGTCCGCCCGGCCGTGGCCAATGACGGCGGCGACATCATCTATCGCGGTTTCGACAAGGGCACCGTCTACCTCAAGATGCAGGGCGCCTGTTCGGGCTGCCCCTCGTCCACCGCGACTTTGAAGCACGGCATCGAATCGCTGCTCAAACACTATGTGCCCGAAGTGACGGGCGTCCAGGCGGTCTGAACCGCGTCATATTCATCAGTCAGGGGAAGAAAGATCATGGGTCAGCCGCTTTCGCCGGATGCTCTCGACACGCTGTTCCGCGAAGCGCGAACCTATAACGGCTATACCGACGCACCGGTGACCGAGGATCAGCTTCACGCGATCTGGGAACTGATGAAGATGGGGCCGACATCGGCCAACATGCTGCCGGCGCGGCTGGTCTGGTGCGTCAGCCAGGAGGCGAAGGACCGGCTGGCCGCACTGTCGAGCGGCACCAATGGCGCGAAGATCGTCAAGGCGCCCGTCACCGTGATCATCGGCATGGACGTCGACTTCCACGAACAGCTCATCGACCTGTTCCCGCACGCGCCCGAGGCGCGCGACTGGTTCCCCGATCCCGCGGCGCGCGAAGTCGCGGCGTTGCGCAACAGCTCGCTTCAGGGCGCCTATTTCATCATGGCGGCGCGCGCGCTGGGGCTCGACACCGGACCGATGTCCGGTTTCGACAATGCCGCGGTCGATGCGGCATTCTTCGGCGACACGCCGAATGTGAAGTCCAACTTCATCTCCACGCTCGGCTATGGCGATCCGGCGACCATCTTCGGCCGCCTGCCCCGCCCCGCTTTCGAGCGGTTCAACACGATCGCCTGAAGCCCGTTCGCCCGGCATGCGCACGCTCGTCATCGAGACCGCGACCGGCGCCTGCTCGGTCGCGCTGATCGAGGACGGCGTCGTCGTCGCCCAGGCGCATGAAGAGGTCGGGCGCGGCCATGCCGAGCGCCTGATCCCGATGATCGCGGCACTGCCCGACAAGGGGCGCGCCGACGAGATACTGGTCGATTGCGGCCCCGGCAGCTTCACCGGCGTCCGCGTCGGACTGGCCGCCGCACGCGCGCTCGGCCTGGCATGGCGCGCCGAGGTCCGCGGCTATTCCTCGCTGCCGCTGATCGCCGCCGGAGCCGACTGGGACGGCGTCGAGACGCTTGCGGTGGCGATCGACGGCGGGCATGGTCAGCTCTTCGTGCAGCGCTTCGCGAAGGAGCCGATGACGCCCCTGTCCGATCTCGCCTCGCTCGTTCCCGCCGACGCCGCCGGCGCGACCCCCGACGAACGCATCGTCGGCAACGCTGCGGACACGCTGGTCGCGGCGCGCGGATGGGGCGATGCCCGAGCCGCGGGGCTGGTCGCGGCGCATGTCGCGAACCTGCCCCTGCCGTTCCGTGCGCTGCCGGCCGTGCCCATCTATGGCCGGGCGCCCGACGCCAAACCGATGGCATGACGATGGCGGGCGGCGCAGTGCGGGTGGCCAGTGCGGACGCGACCTTTCTCGCCCCCGTGATGGAGATCATGCGCGCCGCGTTCGACCCCGCCTATGGCGAGGCGTGGACATCGGCCCAATGCGCGGGAATCCTGGCGAGCCCGGCGGCATGGCTGCTGATCGCCGATCTCGACGGCCGGCCGGCCGGCTTCGCGCTGACCCGTGCGATCGTGGATGAAGCGGAACTGTTGCTGATCGCGGTCCACCCCGACGCGCGTCGGCGCGGCATCGGCGCAAAGCTGATCGCGGCGGTGGCGCAGACCGCACGGCGCCGCGGCGTCACCCGGCTGTTTCTCGAAGTGCGGTCCAACAATCCGGCGCTTGGACTTTATACTTCGAACGGCTTTACGAAAATCGGCGAACGACCCAATTATTATCGCGGGGTTAATAGCGATCTATACGACGCGCATACTTATAGTCTGATGCTCTGATATTCAAAAAAAGCGCCGCCTCTTTATTGTCAGTTGCCCGCCCCGCGTTTAAGCAACGCGCGCGCCGCGACCCCCTTGCGCCGCGAAACCGTTCAGAAGAGAGAAATATGGACGAGCATAACGAGCTTTCAGAAACGCTGATCACGCTGACCGCAGACATCGTCGCGGCGCATGTGAGCAACAACAGCGTCGCAGTCTCCGATCTTCCGCTCCTCATCCAGAATGTTCACGGCGCCCTGGCAGGCCTGGGAACCCCGGAAATCGCCCCCGAAGTGAAGCAGGAACCCGCCGTCTCGGTCCGCGCTTCGGTGAAGCCCGACTTCATCGTCTGCCTGGAAGACGGCAAGAAGCTGAAGATGCTCAAGCGGCACCTGATGACGCATTATCAGATGACCCCCGAGCAGTACCGCACCAAGTGGAACCTGCCCGCCGACTATCCGATGGTCGCGCCCAACTATGCCGAGCAGCGCCGCTCGCTCGCGAAGAAGATCGGCCTGGGGACGAAGCGCCGCAAGCGCTGATCCCGCAAAAAGGGCGA
>Ga0209902_100691_pt1 | contig 29104 bp, 22 predicted proteins | sample FECB27metaG_FD_188304 | JGI IMG/M metagenome (GOLD analysis project Ga0209902, IMG submission 188304) | Cyanobacterial communities from the Joint Genome Institute, California, USA - FECB-27 (SPAdes) (version 2) | ecosystem: Environmental > Aquatic > Thermal springs > Hot (42-90C) > Microbial mats...
TGACGGTGGCCTGCTGGGTGGTGTCCTGGGTGACGACGGCTTGCTGGGCGGTCTGCTCGGCGGCGACGGTGGCCTGCTGGGTGGCGTCCTGGGCAACGACGGTCTGCTGGGCGGCTTGCTCGGCGGTGACGGCGGCCTGCTGGGTGGCGTCCTTGGCGACGACGGCTTGCTGGGCGGTCTGCTCGGCGGCGACGGTGGCCTGCTGGGTGGTGTCCTGGGTGACGACGGCTTGCTGGGCGGTCTGCTCGGCGGCGACGGTGGCCTGCTGGGTGGCGTCCTGGGCGACGACGGCTTGCTGGGCGGTGTCCTCGGCGGTGACGGCGGCCTGCTCGGCGGCATCCTCGGTGACGACGGTCTGCTGGGCGGCGTGCTCGGCGGTGACGGCGGCCTGCTCGGCGGCATCCTGGGCGACGACGGCCTGCTGGGTGGCGTGCTCGGTGGTGACGGCGGTCTGCTCGGCGGTGTGCTGGGCGATGGCGGCCTGCTGGGTGGCGTGCTCGGCGGTGACGGCGGCCTGCTCGGCGGCATCCTGGGCGACGACGGCCTCCTGGGCGGCGTGCTCGGCGGTGACGGTGGCCTGCTCGGCGGCATCCTGGGCGACGACGGCCTCCTGGGCGGCGTCCTCGGTGGCGACGGTGGTCTGCTCGGCGGCGTGCTGGGCGACGACGGCCTGCTGGGTGGCGTGCTCGGCGGTGGCGAAGGCGGCCTGCTCGGTGGCGTCCTCGGCAACGACGGCCTGCTGGGCGGTGTCCTCGGCGGTGACGGCGGCCTGCTCGGCGGTGTGCTGGGCAACGACGGCCTGCTGGGTGGCGTGCTCGGTGGCGGCGAAGGCGGCCTGCTCGGCGGCGTCCTCGGCGACGACGGTCTGGTCGGTGGCCTGCTCGGCAACGATGGCCTGGTCGGTGGCCTGCTGGGCAACGACGGCCTCGTCGGCAGCCTGCTCGGCTCGCTCGGCGGCGACGGCCCGTTGGCCAACATCCTGCAGCCGGTCACCGACATCCTCGGCGGCCTGACGGGTGGCGCGACGCCGGTGGTCGATTCGCTGACCGGCACCAGCGCCGGCGCGCTGGCCCCGGTGACCGACATCCTGGCGGGCGCCTCCGGTGCCGCGGCGCCGGTGGTCGAGACGGTGGCCAACGTGCTGGACGGCGTGGACCACGCCCTGGGTACCAACCTGACCCAGGTCGTGACCCCGATCACCAGCCAGGTCGAGCACACGGTGGGCAACGTGGTGACCCCGGTCGCCAACATCCTGCACGGCCTGCTGGGCTGATCCGGTCACGGACAGTGGACGGAAAAAAGAGAACGAGCAGCAGAAGAAAGGACGGACCGGCAACGGTCCGTCCTCTGAAAGGAACGGTATGAAGACGAATTTCCGGATACTGGCCATCGCGGCACTGGGCGCCAGCCTGGTCGCCTGCGGCACCGGGCCCAAGCAGGGCCGCGACGACGCGACCTACTACTACTCCAACAAGGGGGCGAGCGCGGTCGCCAAGGTCGAGCCGCCGCCCCCGCCGCCGGTGCAGAACGGCCCGGCCGGCGTGTCGAAGATCGTGTACTTCGACTTCGACAAATACGACATCAAGCCCGAGTACCGCAACATCGTCGAGGCGCACGCCAGCTTCCTGCGCAACCGCCCGACGAGCCGCGTCGTGCTCGAAGGCCACACCGACTCGCGCGGTGGCCGCGAATACAACCTCGCGCTGGGCCAGCGCCGTGCCGAAGCCGTGCAGCGCGCCCTGACGCAGCTGGGCGTGCCCGCCGAACGGCTCGAAGCCATCAGCTGGGGCATGGAAAAACCCGCATCGCTTGCCAACACCGAGGAGGGCTACCAGCTCAATCGCCGCGCCGAATTCAGCTACCGCTGAACCAGGGAACTGCGATGCCTTCGATGGCAGCTCCCGGTCTTCCGAGTCATCGCGGCAACGCATGACGAAGAGGGCCGGTTGCCCGTTTTCGACCGGGGCCGAATGATGTCCTTTTCCGATCAGCTCCACGCCTGCCACGAGCGACTCGTCTCGGTGTGCGCGGCGCTGCCGGCGCCATACCCGGCCTTCACGCTGTTCTTCTCGGTGAGCGACGGCACGCAGCGGGCGCACGTGGTGCACACCCGCGCGGCCGTGCTCGAGACCGCCTGGCGCGAAGGCGCCGAGCAGGTCGAGCGCTGGGTGCACGAGCACGGCATCGTCTCGCCCTGGCTGCGCATCGACTGGGTCGAGGGCGCGAGCCCGATCGACTGGGTCCAGTTCAAGGGACAGCTGGCGTCGGTCAAGCGCAACTACTTCCGCCTCGGCCTGGCCTTCGACAAGGACTTCGAGCTCGCGTTCACCGAGCAGGAGCTCAATGCGAACGCGATGCTCAGCGGCGACTCGACCATCGCGCATGCGGTGGTGAACCCGCGCAACTTCGAGCTCTATGCCGATGCGCGCTTCGGCCGCCGGCTCTCGCTCGACCTGCCGGGCGACCAGCCGGTGTTCCTGCTGGCGACCGTGGGCCTGTTCTGCCAGCCCGACGGCGTGGTGCACAAGCTCGTGGGCACGGGGCTCGATGCCGGTCGGCGCCAGCTGCCCGCGCTCAATCCGCAGTCCACGCTCGACCTGGTGCGCAGCGGCGCCTCGTACCTGGCGCGCCAGGTGCAGGCCGACGGCCTGTTCGTCTACGGCTACTTCCCCTGCTTCGACCGGCGCATCCCGACCTACGACGCGATGCGCCATGCGAGCGCGCTCTACGCCATGATCGAGGCGTGGGAGATCACGCGCGACGAGACCTTGCGCGCGGCCATCGAGCGCGCGCTCGATCGCCTGGTGCACCACCTGATCCGCGACTACAAGCTCGCCGACGGCCGCGACATCTCGTTCCTGGTCGACACCGGCGGCGAGATCCGCCTGGGCGGCAACGCGGCCTGCGTGCTGGCGCTCGTGAAGTACTGCGAAGCGATGGACACGCGGCGCTGGCTGCCGCTGCTCGACAAGCTCGCGCTGGGCATCTCCTCGCTGCAGGACCCGGCGACGGGCCGCTTCAACCACGTCATCCATGCGAACGACCTGACGCTCAAGCAGGCCTCGCGGATCATCTACTACGACGGCCAGGCCTCCTACGGCCTGCTGCGCCTCTACGGCCTCACGCGCGATCCCCAGTGGCTCGCCGTGGTGGAGAAGGCCTTCGACCATTTCATCGCCAGCCAGCACTGGCAGGCGCACGACCACTGGTTGAGCTGCTGCGTCAACGAGCTCGCGCGCTGGAGCCCGCAGGAGCGCTACTTCCGCTTCGGGCTGCAGAACGTCGCGGGCTACCTCGACTTCGTGCTCGACCGCAAGACCACTTTCCCGACGCTGCTCGAGCTGATGCTGGCCGCGCAGCAGATGCTGCAGCGGCTCGAGGGCATGCCCGCGATGCGGCACCTGCTCGACGAGCTCGACGTCGAGAAGTTCTACCGCGCGCTCGACTACCGCGCGCACTACCTGCTCAACGGCTACTTCTGGCCCGAGATGGCGATGTACTTCCGTCGTCCCTCGACCATCGTCGGCTCGTTCTTCATCCGCCACCACGCGTTCCGCGTGCGCATCGACGACGTCGAGCAGTACGTCTCGGGCTTCGTGGCCTTCCACCGCTACCTGGTGGAGCGCCGCACGCTGCATGGCGCGGGCGCCGGCGCGGTGGCCGGCGGCGGCATCTCGGTCGGGCAGGGCGGACCGCGCGACGACGGCGGCACCTGGACCGCGAGCGAGATGGCGCGCGTGACCGGCGGCGAGTGGGTGGTGAAGCCCGAGGACGGCTGGCGCGCCAGCGGCGTCGCGCAGCGCTCCTTCCTGCGCAAGGGCCGCGTGGTGTTCGAGAACCAGACGCGCAACGCCAAGGCCCCGCTCGCGGCCGTGGCGCTCAAGGGCGTGCTGCAGCCCGCGGCCGCCGTGCTGTGCGTCGATCCCAAGCCGCACCTCGACAAGCGCGTGCCGGTGCTCAAGGTGGCCGACCTGCCGCAGGCCGTGCTGCAGCTCGGCACCCATGCGCGCGCCGAGTTCAACGGCGGCGTCTGCGCCGTGGTGGGGCAGGGCGTCGCCGGCGCGACCGTGGCGGCCATGATGGCCAGCGCGCTCACCGTGTGGGGCGAGGTCGGCCAGCCCGAAGGCAGCATCAGCCTGCCGTCGGGCATCGCGTGGAACCTCACCTGCCTGCCGCGCCACGCCGCCTACTGGGTGCTCGACATGAGCCAGTCGCAGCTGCCCGCGTCGACGCAGCTCGTGCGCCCGACGCTCGCGGTGATCACCGGCCCCTCGGCCGCGGCGCAGAAGCAACGCGGTCCGGCCGAGGCCGCCGCGCGGCAGGACGCGCGCATCTTCCTCGGCATGACCGCTGGCGACAGCGTGGTGCTGAACCGCGACATGGTCGAGTACCCGGTGTTCGCCGAAGCCGCGGCCGAGCGCCAGCTGCAGGTGGTGAGCTACGGCGAGCACCGCGCGGCCGACGTGCGGCTGGTCTCCTTCGACCATGGCGAGGTGAAGGCGATGGTGGCCGGCGAGCCGCTGCAGCTGCGCCTGAACGCGCCCGGCCGCCACATGGGCATGAGCGCCGTCGCCGGCCTGGCCGCGCTGACCGCGCTGCGGCTGCCGCTGACCGCGGCGGTCGAACCCTTCGCGCAGTTCGAGCCGCCCGGCGGGCGCGGCGCGCTGCACACCATCCACATCGGCGGCGGCAGCTTCAAGCTGATCGACGAGACCTACGACGCCAACCCGAGCTCGATGCGCGCCGCGCTCGAGCTGCTGGCGCAGGCCCCGTGCGAGCCCGCGCGCCGCGTGGCGATCCTCGGCGACATGCAGGAGCTGGGCCCGGCGGCCCAGCGCCATCACCTCGATCTCGAGCCCGAGCTGCTCGCCACGCAGGCCGACCGCGTGCTGCTGTGCGGACCGCTGATGCGGGCCCTGCATGCGCGCATCAGCTCGAAGGTGCGTTCGCACTGGTTCGTCGACGTCTCCGATTTGTCGACCGCGCTGGGCAGCCTGCTCCAGCCGGGCGACTGGGTGCTCGCGAAAAGCTCCGCGGGCGTGGGTCTGTCCCGGCTGGCCCGGGTTTTGAAAGCACTGCCATGACCAGACTGGATGCACTCCTTCATCTGCCCGCGCAGCAGGAGGCCGCCCCGGCGCGCCGCTGGTGGACCCGCTGGGCCCAGCTCCTGTGCGCGTGGGTCGTCTGCATGCTGCTGTGCGTCAATGTCGCGATCCTGCTGGACCGGGGTTTGCCCGGAGACGATGAACCCGCACAGACCGCGAATACTCGGAAGACGGTCGCTTGCAGCACCGTCGTCCTGCCCACCGAAATCGTCTCGCATCGAGCCGCGACAGGGTCTGACCGACCCCTGACCAAAGCCTCGAATTGCACTGCTTTCTAGAGTGAAATATTGCCTTGTAACAGTCGGGTAACAGTTGATAATGAAGCCGTTGCGTCATCGCCTGACGGGATCGGCTTTCGCCCATGATCAAGTTTCTCCTGCCCACTCAACTGGTCGCCGAGCGGCCCGTGGAGCCCGGTGCCAGTCCCTATGCGGGCGCCCTCCACACCGCGTTTCGTGATGCCTACCCGCTGATCAAGAGCGCGGCCTGGCGCTCCATTCCGATCAGCCTGTTCGGGCTGCTGCCCTCGATCTTCCTGCTGCAGGTCTACGACCGCGTGCTCTCGCGCAGCGGCGTCTCGACGCTGGCGGCGCTGGTCAGCGGCATCCTGTTCTTCCTGTGCATCGAGTTCTGGCTGCGCACGCGCCGTTCGCGCCTGCTGCGCAACGCGGGCGCGATCATCGACCACGGCGTCTCGGGCGCGTTGATGGGCTCCATGCTCGGCCGTCCGCTGCGCGCGCTCGAAGCGCGGCCGGCCTCGGTGTGGCACCTGTACTTCCGCGACGTCGGCTCGGTGCGCGGCACCGTCACCGGCGGCCTCGCGCAATCGATCTTCGACCTGCCGATGGCGGTGTTCGGGCTGGTGGTGATCGGCATCGTCGCGCTGCCGGTGCTGCCGGTGGTGGTGGCCTTCCTCGCGATCCTCTCGTTCCTCGCCTGGTGGTGGGCCGACGAGGTGCGCGCCGGCCGCGTCGAGGAAGTGCAGCGCGGCCGCGGCCTCGACCGCATGACGGCCGAGATCTGCCATGCGCGCGAGACGCTCAAGTCGCAGGCCAACGACGGCCCCATCATCGAGATGTGGCAGAAGACCTACAACGACTGGCTCACCGAGAGCTTCACCAAGAACGGCCAGATCGAGACCGCGCGCGACGGCACCACGGTGCTGCTGACGGTGTTCTCGGTGATCGTGGTCACCGTGGGCGCGATCTCGGTGATGGAGCAGTGGATGACGGTCGGCGGCCTCGTGGCCTCCAACATGCTCGCGCTGCGCGCGCTGCAGCCGATCGCCGGCCTGGTGTCGAACTGGCGTTCGCTGGCCACCGCCAAGGAAGCCGCCAAGCGCCTCGAGACCGTGCTCGGCGAGCCGGTGGAGAAGCCGCCGGTGGGCATGGCCCTGCCGCAGCCGCTGGGCCGCATCACGCTCAAGGACGTGAGCTTCAGCTTCACCGAGAACGCGCAGAAGGCGGTCATCGAGAACCTCGACCTCGACATCGGCCCCGGCGGCCTGCACGTCATCGTCGGGCGCAACGGCGCGGGCAAGTCCACGCTGGTCAAGCTGCTCTCGGGCCTGTACACGCCCACGCACGGCGTCGTCAGCATCGGCGAGTACGACCTCTCGCAGTTCGGCCGCGAGGAGCTGTCGCGCTGGATCAGCTATCTCTCGCAGGAGGTCTACTGGTTCGGCGGTTCGCTGATCGACGTCATGCGCCGCACCGCGCCGGGCCAGAGCGACGAGCAGATCGTCGCGGCCTGCAAGCTGTCGGGCGCGCACGACTTCATCTCGCGGCTGCCCGACGGCTACCGCTCGATGGTGGGCGAGGGCGGCACCGGCCTGTCGGTGGGCGAACGCCGCAAGCTCGCGCTGGCCATGAGCTTCCTGCGCAAGCCCTCGGTGCTGGTGCTCGACGAGCCCAGCAACGACCTCGACTTCCAGAGCGAGCGCGCGCTGCTGGCCACGCTGCTGGCGGTGGCCAAGGTGCGCACGGTGGTGGTGGTCACGCACTCGCTGCGCATCGTCTCGGCCGCCAGCCATGTCTACCACGTGACCGGCGAAGGCTCGGTCGAACAGGGCACGGCCGCGGTGATGGTGCCGAAGCTGTTCGGCGTGAAGAAGGCGCTGGTGGCGCTGCCCGAAGGCGGTGGCGAGGATGGCGAATCCGCCGCCCGCTCGATCGCCTGATGCGCTGAATTTGTTTATGGATTGGACCGATCGACCGATGACCGAGTGCGACGACCGAGTGCCCGCAGGGGAGACGAGATCTTGAAAGCCGATCTGCCGCAGGTCCTGCAGACCGAAGACCAGAAGCGCGCCGCCCAGATCACGCCCGAAGGCCGCCGGCGCCAGTGGCTGCTCGGCGGCCTGATCGGCGTGTTCGCGGTGGTCGGCCTGGGCTTCCCGATGGAGACCGTCGTGGTCGCGCCCGGGCGCGTGATTCCCTCCGACCGCGTGAAGTCGATCCAGCATTTGGAAGGCGGCATCGTCAGCGCCGTGCTCGTGAAGGAAGGCGACCACGTCAAGCAGGGCCAGTCGCTGGTCGAGATCGACCTCGGCGGCAGCGGCCTCAACCTCGAGGAACTGACCGCGCGCTATGCCGCCACCCAGGCCACGCGCGTGCGCCTGCTGGCCGAGAGCCGCGGCCAGCCGCTCAAGCGCGACACCTTCGCCAAGGACATCGACGAAGGCGTGTATGCCGGCGAGACCGGCGCCTACGACGCGCGCGCGCTCGAGCAGCGCGGCGTGATGGCCGGCGCCATCTCCGGCCTCGAGGCCGCGCGCAGCCGGCAGCTCGAGCAGCAGGCCAAGGTCAAGGGCCTGAGCGACCGGCTCGACCTGATGCAGAAGGAGCTCGAGGTGTCCGAGCAACTGCTCAAGGAGAAGCTGGTCGGCCAGGTCGAGGTGCTCGAGAAGCGCCGCCAGGCCGAGGCCGCGCGCAGCGAACTCGCGGTGGCGCGCCAGGGCGTGATCTCGGCCAACGCCGCGATCACCGAGGCGCAGGCCAAGATGGCCGAGGCCGAGGGGCGCTTCCGGCGCCGCGCCTCCGACGAGCTCGCCACCGTCGAGCGCCAGTTCGCGAGCCTGAGCGAGGACCTCGCGCGCGCCCGCACGCAGCGTTCGCGCACCGAGGTCAAGGCGCCGTCGGACGGCATCGTCAAGGGCCTGCGCAGCGGCAGCCCCGGCTGGGTGGTGAAGCCCGGCGAGGCCATCCTCGAGGTGGTGCCCGACAAGGACGAGATCATGATCGAGGCGCGGCTCAATCCGAACGACCGCGGCTTCGTCGAGGTCGGCCAGCAGTCCACGGTCAAGATCACCGCCTACGACTACCTGCGCTACGGCGCCGTCGAGGGCAAGGTCACGCTGGTGGCGGCCGATGCCGACCGCGACCCCGCGATCGCCAACGGCGCGCCGTACTACCGGCTCCTGATCAGCACCGACAAGTCCTTCGTCGGCCACAAGGAAAACCGCATCACCGTCGGCATGGAGTCCGAGGTCGACCTCAAGGTCGGCACCGATCCCTTCATCTGGTACATCCTTCGTCCGGTGCTCAAGCTGCGGCGCGAAGCCTTCCGCGAACCATGAAGCGCCGCACGACCAACGGCCGGCGCCCGGCGGGCACCGGCGTGCTGTGCGCGGCGCTGTGCGCCAGCTTCGCGCTGCCGCCCACCGCGATGGCTCAAGAGACGCAGGGGCCCCAGGATCCGCCGCCCTCGCTGATGCTCGCGCGACGCCTGACGGCGCCCTCGATCGGCACCGCCGGCTACGTGCAGCGCGTGAAGCAGGCGCTGGTCGTGCTGTCGCAGGAATACCCCGAGGTGCAGACCGCGCAGGCGGCCGCCAACACCAGCGGCTTCCAGATCGACCAGGCCAAGAAGGCGCGCTATCCGCGCTTCAAGGTCGGCACCTCCTCGGGCAACTACAACAGCGGCGCCGCCAACGCGCAGACCCAGAGCTACAACGTGATCACCGCCGAGGCGCGCATGAGCCTGCTCGACGGCGGCGCGATCAGCGCCTCGATCCGTGCCGCCGAGGCCGGCAACGAGGCCGACGGCCAAGCCGTCACCACCACCTCGCAGAAGGTGGTGCTCGATGCCCTGACCGCCTACCTGCAGGTGCAGCGCTTCGACCTCAAGAAGGAAATCGCGCACCGCTCCACCGAGATCGTGGCCGAGCTCTCGAAGGCCGAGGCGCGGCGCGTCGCGCTCGGCGCCACCGGCGAGAACGACCTCAACATGGCCAGCGCGCGCCGCGCCAGCGTGGCCGCGCGCGAGGCCGACTTCGAGGCCCAGCGCGACGAGGCCATCGCCAAGTTCCGCAGCTACTTCAAGTTCACGCCCATCACGCGCAACCTGCCGGTGCTGGCCGCGCCGCCGCAGTGGCGCATCGATTCGCAGGCCGAGGCGCTGCGCCGCGCCGAGGAACGCAGCACCGAGATCGCCGAGGCCCAGGGCCGCATCAACAAGGCCAAGGCGCTGGTCGAGCAGCAGGAGGCCAGCATCTGGCCCACCGTCGATGCCGTGATCGTGAAGAGCAAGGACCCGCGCGGCGTGTCGCCGCAGGATCCCACGCGCACCGCGCTCGAGCTGAGCTGGAATTTCGGCAGCGGCTTCGACCGGCAGCTGCGCGTGCGCACCGCCATGGCCGAGGTCGAGAACCAGGAAGCCAAGCTCGAGGGCGTGAAGCTCAACCTGTTCGAGCTCACCAGTGCCTCGTGGTCGCGCACCGTCTCGGGCCGCGAGCGCGAGCGCCAGCTGATGGAGGCCGTGAGCACCTCGGGCCAGGCCTTCCGCGGCCGCCGCCGCCTGCTCGAGTTCGGCCGCGACACCCTGCCGCAGGTGCTCGATGCCCAGCTCGAGTACTACAACCTGCTGTTCGACTACGTCGATGCCGTGTTCGACCTGCGCGTCAACGAGCTGCGCCTGGCGCGCACCACCGGTGAATTGCGCATCGATGCCGAGGGCAACAACGAATGGGTCGACCGCGTCTTCGGCGCGCCGAGCCGCACTGTGCTGACCGAGGACGGCCTGCTGAGCGGCCCGTGCCTGGCGAGCAATTCGACCTGCGCGACCGAGGCGTCGGTGGATCGCTCGCAGAACGCGCAGCCCGTGACCCTGCGGCGCGCCGAGCGCCTGCCGACCACCACCAACTGACGAAGCGGGAAAGGCGGGCGGCCGGCGCATCAGCGCGCGGCCGCGTTGCCGCTCAGGCGTCTTCCGGAATGCCCGGTTCGCCGTCGAGGATCTGGTACTTGCGCATCTTCTCCCACAGCACCTTGCGGCTGATGCCCAGGTGCTGCGCCGTGTCCTGGCGCTTCCAGTCGTTGATCTCGAGCGCCGCGATGATGCGGTTGCGCTCGCTGCCGTTCCAGCCCTTGCGCTGATCGCCGCCGGCGGCATCGAAGGCGCTGCTGGTGCCCACCGCGTTCGCGCCCAGGCCCATGCCGCCGCCCGGCCCGGTGGCCGCGGGCGTGCCACGGGTCAGCGCGATCGCGCGCTGGATCAGGTGCTGGTCCCAGCTGTGCAGCTGCCGCGCGATCACGCCCACGCGTTCCGCGAGGTTGCGCAGCTGGCGCACGTTGCCGGGAAAGTAGGTCTCGGCCACCGCGTCGCTGAGCCAGTGCGGCGTTTCGCCGAGCACCTCGAGCTGGTCGCCCAGCACGTTGGCCAGCAGCGCCTTGAAGATCGCGATCTTGTCGATCTCGCCGCGCTCCTCGAGGCTGGGCACGTGCAACTCGATCACCGCGAGGCGGTAGAACAGGTCGGCGCGGAATTCGCCGCTGGCCACCATCTCGCGCAGGTTGCGGTTGGTCGCCGCCACCAGCCGGAAGTCGACCCGGATCGGCGAGGTCGCGCCGAGCCGCGTGACCGCGCCGTCCTCGAGCACGCGCAGCAGCTTCACCTGCTGGTACTTCGGCAGGTCGCCGATCTCGTCGAGGAACAGCGTGCCGCCCGTGGCCTGCTCGAAGTAGCCGCGGTGCGCATGCACCGCGCCCGTGAACGAGCCCTTGGCGTGGCCGAAGAACAGCGACTCGAACAGCCCGTCGGGAATCGCGCCGCAGTTCACCGCCACGAACGCGCCCTTGCTGTAGTTCTGGTGGCCCAGGTGCAGCTGCTGCGCGATGCGTTCCTTGCCCACGCCGGTCTCGCCGCGCACCAGCACGCTGTGGTCGCAATCGGCGAAGGCATTGACCTCGGCCAGCAGCGACTTCATCGCTTCGGAGTGCGCCACCAGCTCGTCGAGCGGCTGCGGCGCCACGTCGCGCGCGCGCAGCTGCCGCACCAGCTTCGCGACCATCGTGCGCAGCTCGGCGCAGGTGAAGTCGTAGGGCAGCACGTGCAGGTACTCGGGCGGATAGGTGCGCGAGTCGCGCTCGCGCGAGGCCGCCGCGACCCAGATCACCGGCATGCCCTGCAGCAGCTCGGTCGCCTGCGGCAGCCCGCCGCCATCGATGACCGTGACGCTGATGATCGCCACCGACGGCCGCATCGCCGCCGTGCGGTCCTGCGAAGGCGGGGGCATGCCGTCGGCCCGGATCACCTCGACATCGAAGCTCGCCATGCAGCGGGCGATGCGGTCGAGGATGTCGGCCTTTCCTTCCCAGACAAAGAGGTCGAGTTCGTCGAAATTGGGGGAGGCGCTCATTGGCTCGAGAGAAACGAAGCGGGGGGCTGAGGGTATTGCACTTCTTCAGTAGACGAGGATGGGCGCCGCATTGCAGTCCAGCGCGCGCAGGTTGACATCGACCTGGCCCAGATGGAGGCCCAGGATCTTTTGCAGGATCGGGGTCAGGACATCTTTGCCGAGACTGTCCAGCACCGGTTGCAGCGCGCTCAGCAGGAACGAGACGAGCGAGAGGATCGCGTTGGGTGGACTGGAGGAGCCGCCGCTCGAAGTGTTCTTCAGGCTGTCCGCGATCTCGTTGATGCATCCCGCGTCCGTGCCCGAGCCGCCGAACAGGCCGCCCCCCGTGCATTGATTGCCGAGCAAGCCGCCCAGGATGCCGCCGAGCACGTCGCCGACGGCGCCCAGCAGGTTGCCGACCAGGTTGCCGATGCTTTGCAGGAGGCCGATCACGTTCAGCGTCACGAGCTGGTTCAGGAGGTCCAGCGTGTTGTTGACCACACCGCCGAGGAAACCGCTCAATCCGTTCGCGGCCGCGGTGATCTTGTCGTTGACCTGTCCCAGGCGGGTCTGCCTGCAATCGCGCGTGGTGCAGGCGGGCGTTCCCCAGAGCGCCTTGGCCATCTCGGCGCGCTGCGCCGGGGTGGGGGTTATGCCCGTGCTGAGCGAGTTGGCCAGCAGTGCCGCGAGCAGTGCATTCGTCAGGTTCTTGAGCGTGGTGCCCAGCAGCAGGTCGTTGCCGACGGTCTTCGTTTCGCCCGCGGCGAGGGTCACGGAGGTGTCGATCGGAAGCGGGTCGACCTTCAGCTTCGTGTTCAGCGAGATCAGATTGATGCCCAGGAGACTGACCTTGAGCAGTTGATCGTTCGTCAGGTTCGCGTCGCAGCTCGCGCTGGTCGAGAAGATCTCGTCCTCCTTCGTGGGGTCCGCGCCGGGACGTCCCACGCACAGCTTGAGAACCGAGGCCTTCACCGCGATCCGCGCCTGGTCGACACCGCTCGAGGTCCGCAGGCTGGCGGTGCACATCTCCGCGGCGGTGCCGGTGCCGGTCACGGCATCGAGCATGATGGGAAGATTCAGGCGCACGAGGCTTCCCACCACGGGAATGCTGCCCGTATCGATCTGGACGAAGGTCCGGACCTGGCCGGTGTAGGCGGTGGCACCGACGCCGCCGACCGCGATCGACGGTGGCTCTATCAACGCGACCTTGGCTTTCACGAGGTTGGCGACGTTCAGGCCGGTGACCTCGATCGCATGCTTCTGCGTGGCGACGCCGATCCCCGCGAACAGGACATCGAAGGCGTTCAGGCCGACGTTCAGCGCGGACCCCACGGCGGAATCCGGCGCCACGATCTTCAGCAGCTTGCCCAGGGAAACGTCCAGACTGTTCAAGCCGAGCTTGGCCTTGATGGCATTGAGCAAGGTCAGGTTGCTGTCGAGCAGATTGGTCAAGCCCGCGAGTTTCACCGTGGCATTCAGAAGGTCCGCGAGATTGACGGTCTTCGCATCGATCAAGGCGTTGATCTGGCCCACGGTCATGTCCGCGGTGACCGTGACGCCCAGTTCCTTGAGCAGGCCCGATGGGGTGATCTTGGCGTTGACCAGGCCGTCGTAGCCCGCCAGCGAGCCCGACAGGTCGAGACCGATGCTCTTCAGCGAACGACCGAGCAGCGAGTCGTTCTGGATCGTCACCAGCTTCGTGCCGACGGAGAAGGTGGCGACGGGCGAGCCCAGCGCGCCGACGGCCTGAACGCAGATGTTGCGGCTGCCGGAGAAGAAAGGCAGCAGCGTCGGTGGCGCCTTCGTGATCCGCACGCGCACGGCGTTGTAGGGCAGGCCTCCCGGAATGAAGCGGTTTTCTTCGCCGGTCAGGCAGGCGGTGGCGCTGGCCGGTGGCGTGTTCGCAGGGGCCCAGTTGCCGCACTCGGGGGTGTTGATGGCGATGCCGGGAAGGTTCTGCCCCGCATTGGTGGTCGCGGCCGCGATGGCGGCGGCGCATCCGTTGGGCGTGACCAGGGCGCTCAGGCGCTGCGCGCCCGCCAGGGCCGAGAGGTCCGCGGTCTTCTGGAACTCGCGCTTCATGAAGAACAGGTAGCCGAGCTCGGTGCCGATCAGCGCGATGACGATGAGGCTCAGCGCGATCGCGGTGTTGATGATGACCGAGCCGCGTTGCCGGCGGCGGCCGTGGGGAATCGATTGCATGGTGGCCTCTATACGGCGGGACGGGCCGCCGTCGCCTTGCCCAGAAGATTGGTCGGCATCCAGCTGCTCGTCCACGGGACGATGTTGGGAAGCACCGGGTTCTTGCTGTACGGATAGGTCACCTTGATGGTGATCTGGTCGGGCGAGGAGGTGTTGATCTCGGGCGCCACCATCTTGGAGCGAAGCCAGGCCTTCTTCTGGTCGACGCTGGCGCCCGTGCTGGCCGGCGTGATCAGAGAGGAGGCCAGGGCGTCGTAGATGGCTTCCTGCACGCGCGGGTCGTTCATCGCCACGGTCTTGCCGATCCGGAGCACAGCGCGAGCGCCGTCCTCGGCCGAGCGGGCCACCACCTGCTGCGTGTACAGGACCGCACCGAAGGTGACGATTCCGTAGAGCGCGAGGAACAGCAGCGTGAAGACCAAGGCGAGCTCGACCGCGGCGATGCCGCGCTGGCGCTTGCGCAGGGCGTGCCTGGTGCCGATTCCGCAAGGACGATGTGTCATGACGGCCTCCCATCGAACAGCATGCTGGCCTTGCCCACGATCTGGCTCGGGAACACGAGACTCAGGATGGGCGGGAGCAATTGATTGACCTTGTCCGCCTTCACGGTCACGACGATCTGGCAGCGCTGGGTCCAGTCGGTGCCGAGCACGCAGTTGTCGGGCGCGCAGCGCGTGGCCTCGGCGCCTTCGACGCGGCATATCTCCGCCGTCACCGCCAGCGGCTTCATCGCTGCAGGCATCCAGCTGGTGCGCTGCGTGGCGATGTCCACGGCGCGCGTCGCGCGTGCCGGCAGCGTCAGCTGATAGCGCAGCGCCGCGCGCGCACCGTCTTCCGCGGCGTTCTGCAGTCCCATGCGAAACGCGAGCAGCATGCCGTAGCTGAGGATCCCGTACAGCACCGCGAAGAAGATCAGGAACACGAGGGCGAACTCGACCGCATACATCCCGCGCTGCCCCCGGGACGGCGAGTGTCGGCTGCGGATGTATTTCATGTCGAACTCCTCGGATCAAGCGATCGATGATGGACGCCTACTTGCCGCCCGCACCGCTGTCGCCCGACGACTTGACGGACGAGTTGAATTTCTCGGGGATCGGGTATTCGAAGCTCTTGAGATAGCGTTCGTAGCTGCGGCCTGCCACGGGGCCGGCGATCGGGCGCGGCGTGCGCGACGCGATCTCGCCGCTGCGTTGCCATGCCAGCAGATTCAGGGTGGCATCACCGACCTCGAGTGGAGGAACGTCGAACTCATCCTCTTCCACTTCAACCATCTGCGCATCGGGTGCGTCTTGCGCCGAGGGCGCCGCGGCGACTGCTGGCGCCTGGGGAACGGGCGCGGCCTGCGCCTCCTTGCCCTTCGGCGCATCCGGCACCTTCACCGTGGTCACGCTCTTGGAACCGGCTTCCTCGGGCTTGGCGGCATCGGATTGCGCGAATGCGTTCGGTGCGCCGAGCAGGAGCGCGGCGGCGAACGCGCAGGCGGACAGCGCGGAGACGGCGCCGTTGGATTCTTGGTTCTTCATGGTGTGCCTTGTGTGATCGGGGTCGGTGTGAGCGGTGCGGCCGCGGCCGAGGCGGAAGGATTCAATTGGCTGGCGGTGCGCACGCCGCCCATGCCGGCCCAGCGCGAGGGCTTGAGCGCGAGCGGAATGACCGCGGCGGCATCGTCGGATGCGAGGGTGGCAACCGCCGCCGCGTCGGGTGCGGGTGCAGGTGCGACAGCCACCGGTGCGGCAGGCGCCGCGGGTACCGCCGAAACGACGGGTGCCGCGTCCGCGGCAGGTGCCGTCGCGACGGGCGCCACCGGGCCCCGGGTTCCCCGCATCTGCTGCGCCGCGTCGCGCACGGCGGCGCGGGTCGCCTCGGGCATGCGGTTCGCGTCCATCAGCGCCGTGGCCTGTTCCCGCTGGTTGGTCGCTTCGAAGTAGAGCGCGAGATTGGCCTGGGCCTGCGTGCTGTCGGGGCGCAGCTGCAGTGCCTGCATCAGCGGCAGCCGCGCTTCGTCGAACTGCCCCGCGCGCAGGCTGGCATAGCCGAGGTCGCTGAGCAGCAGGGCGTCGGTCGGTGTGCGGCGCTGTGCCTGTCTGAGCAGTTGGGTGGCTTCGGCGAAGTTGCCCCGTGCACCTGCCAGCAGGCCCAGTCCCCGGTAGCCGGCGCTTTCCAGCGGCGTGGCCAGCAGGCGCTTGTAGGCGGCTTCGGCTGGCGCGGCCTGGCCGGTCTGGCGCAGGGCGTCGGCGCGCATGCGCGTGGAATCCGGCGACACGCCCCAGCGTTGTTCGAGCGCATCGATGTGCGCGAGCGATGCGAACCACAGGCCCTGCTGCTGCATCTGGTCGACCACCTTGAGATAGGTCGCCTGGGTGTCGATGTTGGCGCTGGCCTTCGCTTCGGTCGCCGTCTCGAAGGCCTGTCGCTGCTGAGCATCCTCGCCGGCGGCGTAGTGGTCCTTGGTGGCGGAGCAACCCGTGATCGCCAGCGCGATCGCGGCGAGCACCGGCAGCAGCATGGCGATGCGCAGCTGCGGGGCGCACATGGAAAGAGCGGCGTGCTTCATTTGATGACAGTCCCCAGCGAACGGAAGATTGCAATGACGCCCGGCCCCGCCGTCACGATCATCAGGGCCGGCAGCAGCGTCGTGACCATGACCGCGGTCATCTTCACGGTGATCTTTCCGATGCGTTCCTTCATCTCGGAGCGCCGGTGCTCGCGCAACCGGTCGCTGAAGACGCGCATGGGTTCCTGCACCGCACCGCCGTGGCGATCGACCTGTACCAGCAGGCCGACCAGGCTGCGGAGGTTCTCGTTGCGGTGCAGGGTGGCCAGGCGCTGCAGCGAGTGCTCGCGCGTGCGGCCCTGGGTGTACTGGCGGTTGGCCAGCGTGAGCTCGTAGCCCAGCACCGGCAGGACATGGGCGAAGTCGGTCGCCATGATCTGCAGGCTCTGGTCGAGGCTCAGGCCCACGCCCTGCAGCAGCCTCAGCAGGTCGACGAACAGCGGAAGCTCGCGCGCGACCGCCATCCGGCGGCTGGCGGCGATGCGTCCGAGCACCCACTTGGGGCCCATGAAGCCGATCACGAACAGCGCCGCGAACACCGACAGCACGACGCCGCGGGTCTGTCCCTCGCCCCACAGCACGAAGGTCAGCGTGGGCAGCAGCAGGGCCAGCAGGATGCGGGTGACGAGAAAGATCAGCTGCGCGCGCCGCGAGTTCAGGCCGCACTGGTCGATGAGGTTGCGGTCCTCGTCCGCGACCAGCGCGCGGCCGAGCTTCGAGTCGAGCCAGTGGAACGGCAGGTCGGCGTCGGGCTTGTAGGGCTGGTCGAGCGCGGAGGTGGCGTCGGCCGATCCGGCCGCGAGCGCCACCGTGCCCTGCTGGATCGCCTTGCCGATCGCCTGTCCGCTGCGTGCCCGCCGCAGTTCCGACACGACGAGCGTGCCGGCCGCGATCAGCAGGCCGAGGGCCAGCAGCGCGAGGCTGATGGCGGTCAGGGTGCCGGGTGTCAGCGTCATGCGATCCTCGCGAGCTTGTAGAGCAGCAGGCCGCCGAGCAATTGGAGTCCACCGCTGGACAGGACGAGCAGCTTGCCGGTGTCGTCCTGCCACATGCCCAGGAAGTAGCTTGGGTTGCTCATGAAGATGAAGGCGCCGACGCCCAGCGGGAGCAGTCCGAGGATCCAGCCGGACAGCCGGGTTTCCGCCGACATCGCCACCAGTTCATGCTCGGCCTGCTCGTGGTCGCGCATGAAGTTGCTGACGCGTTCGAGCAGCAGGTCGGCGCGCCCGCCGTAGCGCACGCCCAGTCCGAGGATCGAGGCCAGCAGGAACATCTCCTCGATGCGGACGTTGGTCGCCGTCTGGTGCAGGGCCTTGTCGAGATCGACGCCTGCACGAACCAGCGAAGCGGAGCGCTCGAGGTGGCCGCGCAGCGGCTCCTGCGTGGTGCCGATGGCGAGCTGGAACGCGGCCTGGGTCGAATTGCCGATCGTGATCAGGCGCACCATCGCGTCGATGTAGCCGGGCAACTGGCCGACGAGCGTGCGCCGCATCTTCTGCAGGCGCAGCCAGATCGCGAAGGTGGCACCGAGCGTTGCCAGCAGCAGGACGACGATGGCCACGGCCAGGCCGCCGAACGCTCCGGCGATCAGCGACAGCAGCACGATGCCGAGCACCACGAAGGCGAGGGTGCGAGGCTTCAGAACACCCTCCAGCCACCCGGGCATGACGTTCTCCAGCCAGTTCCTGGGCCGCGCCGCCGAAGGCGCCGCCTCGGTCTCGAGCCAGGGGTCGGTGGTGAGGCCGGAGATCAGGTTGTCGACCGGCGACGGGTTGCGCGCGGCGGCCGATGCCGCCAGCGGCGCGGGCATCGAGGCGCTCGCGCCGCCCTGGATCTGCTGCGACAGGTGCCGGCTCACGGCCTGGCGCGTCTGGCGCGTCCTGGCCCATTGCCAAAGGATCAGGCCGCCCGCCGCCAGCAGCAGCGCGACGACCGCGACGCCGAGCAATACCGCGTCACGCACGGGAGTCTCCCTGCCCCGCGCGCGCAAAGGCCTGGCGGAAGCGCGTGATCTTCGGCGAGTGCGGCGCGATGCCCAGGCTGACCCAGCGGTCGCGCTCCTCTCCGTCCGGTGCCACGACCGGCTCGTAGCGATACAGCTCCTGCATCGCGACGACGTTGTCGTTCACGCCCGTCACTTCGCTCAACGAGATGATGCGGCGCTGCCCGTTCGACATCCGCCCGATCTGCACGATGAAGTCGATCGCGCTCGCGATCTGCCTGCGCAGGCTCACTTCGCTGCCCTGGTAGCCCGCGAAGCCCGCGAGCATCTCGAGCCGGTAGAGGCATTCGCGCGGCGAGCTCGCGTGGATCGTGCCCATCGAGCCTTCGTGGCCGGTATTCATCGCCTGCAGCATCTCGATCACCTCGGCGCCGCGCACTTCGCCCACGATGATGCGGTCGGGCCGCATGCGCAGGCTGTTGCGCAGCAGGTCGCGGATCGACACCACGCCCTGGCCGTCGAAGCCGCCGGGACGGCTCTCGAGCCGCACCACGTGGCTCGTGCTCAGCGAGAGTTCGGCCGTGTCCTCGATGGTGATCACGCGCTCGCGCGCCGGGATGAAGCTCGCCAGTGCATTGAGCAGCGAGGTCTTGCCCGAGCTGGTGCCGCCGCTCACGAGCACGTTGCAGCGCGCGCGCACCGCGATCTCGAGCAGTTGCGCCATGCCGGCGTCGAAGGTGCCGAGTTTCACCAGGTCGGCCGGCGTGAGCGGCTCCTTGCGGAACTTGCGGATCGAGACCGACAGGCCGTCGATCGCGAGCGGCTCGATGATCACGTTGATGCGGCCGCCATCGGGCAGGCGCGCGTCGACCATCGGGTTGGCTTCGTCGAGCCGGCGTCCCAGCGGTGCCAGGATGCGGCGCACGATGCGCATCACGTGCTCGGAATCGGCGAAGCGCAGCGTTTCGCGCTCCAGCATGCCGTGGCGCGAGACGTAGACGTTCTGGTAGCCGTTGATCAGGATGTCTTCGACCGCGGGGTCGTTGAGCAGGTCCTCGAGCGGACCGAAGCCCGCGAGTTCCTTGGTGAGCGCATCCGAGATGAGCTGCATCTCGCGGTCGTTGATCGGCACGCGGCGCAGGCGCACGAAGCTGTCGACCTCGAGCTCGACGAACTGCTGGATCGAGGCGCGCGACCAGCGGCCGAACTCCGCGCCCAGCTCCTCGATGCGGCTGAGCAGGTGATCGTGCGTCCAGCTCTTGATGTCCTGGAACTGCTGGGAGGTGATGAACGCCTGGTCGTCGTCGGCGAATTCGATATCGGTGGACATGGGCTGTTCAACCTTGGGTAGGGCTCTTGCGGAAGCCGGTGACTTTCGACATCAGCGCCGTCCAGCGTGGGTCCTTCGCCGGCTGCTGGCTGGAGCCAGAGGTGTATTCCTGATGCAGGCCGCGTGCGAGGCCCGCGATGGCTTGCGAGTACGGGTCGTTGCGCGCGGTGCGCACCAGCATCTCGCCGCGGCTCGAGGCCGCCAGCAGTTGCGTGCTGCGCGCGGGCAGCACGTGGCGCAGCGGCAGTTCGAGCCGCTCCGCGATGTCCTTGGCCGCGAGGCCTACGTGGCTGTCGAATTTGTTGACCACCAGCGACATCTGCTCGGTCTCGAGGCCGCGCGTGCGCAGTTCCTTGAGCATGTTCGCGGTGGAGACGATGGCGCCGATGCTCTGGTCGCAGACGACCCAGCAGCGCTGCGCTTCCTTCGCGGTCTGCGCCACGAAGTCGATGGTCGAGAAGCCGCCGAGATCGGCGATCTGGAAATCGAAGAAGTCGCCGAGCCGCTTGATCAGCGCGACCGAGTCGGAGTGCGAGATCTCGCGCACCTGCGCGAGGTTCGCGGGCAGCGGCAGCACCGCCACGCCGCTGGTGTGATGCGCGAGCGCCGTGTGCAGCAGGGTCTGGTCGAGGCGGCGCAGGTTGCGCACGCCTTCGACGAAGCTGAAGCCGCTCTGCGTGTCGAGGTAGAGCAGGCCGTCGCGCGCGGGCAGGCCGAGGTCGAGCAGCGCCACGCCGTGGCGTGCGCTGCGTCCCGGCGCCTTGGCGGGCGCCTGCGTCAGCAGATCGTTGAGCATCAGCGACAGGCTGGTCGCGAGCGTGGTCACGCCCAGGCCCGGCCGCGCGCCGAGCAGCGCGAGCGTGCAGCCGCGCGTGCCGCTCTGCAGGCTGCTGCGGCTGTCCAGCAGCTTGCGCAGCGTGTTGACCGCATCGCTGGGCGGCGCGGCCATGTCGACGAAGTCGTCCACGCCGGCGCGCAGCGCGGCCAGCATCGAGGCCGGTTCCGCCGACACGCCCGTGGCCAGCACCGGCAGTGCCTGCCAGTCGCGCTTCAGGCGTTGGTGCAGTTCGCTCGCGGCCTGTGCGTGGTCGCCGGAGAAGTCGAGAAAGACGGCCACCGGGCCGAGCAGGGCGATGCGTTCGTCGATCGACTTGATGTCGGGCGACAGCACCACCACCGTGCCCAGCTTGCCGAGCGCGTCGGTCAGCCACGTGATGTGGCCGACGTTCGGCGAGGCGAAGAGATAGGTCTCTGCGCCGGTCTCGGGGAGGCTGTCGCGGGGGGCGTTCATGGCGTCTGCCACAGGGCGTGCGTGGCTGGTTTCCATCAACGCGAGAAGCCCGGCACCGCCGTGCCGGAAGCCGGCCCCAGCAGGTGCGCGCGCCACACGGGACCGTCGCGCTGCTCGGCACCGCCGGGCAAGTAGGGCGTGAGGTCGGTGTCGCGGGCGATGGGCTTCACGAGGTGCGGCGTCACGAGGATCACCAGCTCCTTCTCGTTCATCTGGTACTTGTTCTGCTTGAAGAAGGTACCGAGCACCGGGATGTCGCCGAGCAGCGGCACCTTGTCCGCGTTCGAGGTCGTGGTGCGGCTCACGAGGCCGCCGATGATGAAGCTCTCGCCATCGCCGAGTTCGACCGTGGTGTCGGCGCGGCGGGTGCTGATCGCCGGCACGGCCACGCCTCCGATGCTCAGCGAATTGGTGTAGTCGAGGTCGCTGGCCTCGGGCGCCACCTTGAGCACGATGCGTTCGTTCGACAGCACGGTGGGCGTGAGCGTCAGGCCGATGCCGAAGGGCTTGTATTCGATGCTGGTGGTACCCAGTCCCTGAGGCGCGGGCACCGGCAGTTCGCCGCCGGCGAGGAAGCTGGCGCTCTGGCCCGACAGGGCCACCAGCGTGGGCTCGGCGAGCACGCGTGCCATGCCGTTGCCTTCGAGGAAGCCGACATCCAGGCCGATGCCGGCCTTGTTGAAGCCGAACAGGAGGTTGAAGGCTTGCGCGAGCGGGGTGTTGTATTCGGTGTTGATGCCGCCGGTCCCGGGGAAGGTCACCGACCTCAGCGACGCGGGCGTGAAGACGCCGAAGCTGAAGCCGTTGGAGTTGGCGCGCGTGCTGAAGATGTTGAGGCCGGCCTGCTTGAGCACGCTGCGGTTGAACTCGACGACCTTGACCTCGACCTGCACGGTGTTGCTGCGCACGTTGACGACCGAGCGGTCGACCAGCACCGACTTCTCGCCGCCGGCCGCCGATGCCGTGTCGCGCGCGTCCTGGTGCGCGGGCATGCTGTCGAGCGAACCGGTGAGCGTGGAGGCGCGGCGGCGCACCTCGAGTGCGTAGACCGTGGCGGTCGACTGGCCCTTCTCCCAGATCATCAGCGTGGTGCGGCCAGCCGCCTTGCCGGTGACGATCAGGCGCGCGGCCACCGAGTTCGGCGATTGGCGCGTGAGCGCCACGCCGGCCACCGTTTCGTCGGCGATCGCCATGCGCTCGATGCCCTTGGGGATCAGCAGTTCCTTCTGCGTGCCGGCGTCCACCAGCAGGCGCATCGGTGCGCGCTGCGTGACCTCCTGCGCGTCGGCCGCGGATGCCAGGGGCCATGCGCCCGGTGCCATCAGGCACAGCGCCACGGCGGTCAGGCGCAAGGGGTGGGCACGGCCTGCGGATGTCGCGCGGGGTTGGAGCGTCATGGTGTTTTTTTCCTGCATGGGATGCATGGGCTTGGCGCTGGGTGCCGATTTAGTAATTGATGGTTTCGCTGCGGTCGCCGCGGATCACTTCGACCTTGAGTCCACCGCCGCGCTGTCCCTCGGCGCGCGGCGCGGAAGTGCGCGGAATCACTGTCGCCGTGCGGATCGCGCCGGGCTTGCCGCCGGTGACGAAGTCGGCGGCGGTGAGGCCGGCCTGTGCACGATCGAGGCCTTCGAGCGGAGCGCGGCGCGGCTCGCCGGGCTTCGGCGGCGCCGGCTGCAGTGCCGTCGGCAGTTCGGCGAAGAGCTTCGGATCCGGTTCCGTCATGTCGGTGGGATTGCGCAGGGCCAGCAGCAGGCGGCCGCTGTTCTCGCCCAGCGTCAGGCGGTTGACGTCATCGACGTGCACCGCGAGCACGGCGGTGCGGGCCGCTTCCCCGCGTTGCTGCTGGGCGGCGGCCGTCTTGTCGGCCTTGGACGGCAGGCCATCGACCGAGGCCGTGCCGAATGCCAGCACCCGCTTGCGCGACAGCAGCAGGCGCGCCTGGCTGCGGTCGACGTCCCTGCCGTCGGACTTGAACATCACGAAGACATCGACGAAATCGCCGGGCTGGACCTTGTTGCCCACGCCCATGACTTCGTCGGCCTTGATGGCGATCGCACGTTCGCCTTCGCCCACGCGCAGCGCCAGTCCCGACACCAGTTGGCCTTCGACGAGCGGCGTGCCTTCGCTGAGGTCGATGACCGGCACCCGGCCTTCGAGCGGTGCCGTTTCCTGGAAGGCACCGGCCGGATTGATGGTGAGGCGCTCGACGCGCAGTGCTTCGGCGGGAATCACCTGCCCCGCGGGAAGCGCCCGGGTCGCGATCACGACCGGGTAGGTTTGCGCCTGCGCCGCCTTGTCGGGGGCGCTGGCCGTCGCGGCGGGGCGAACGGGGGCGACCGGTTGGCGGCTGAGCATCCATGCGTACACGCCGAGCGCGATTGCCAGGAGCACGAGAACGGCTGCAATTATTTTGGTCAGATTGATCATGTGCTGCGATCGTGAAGAGGGGCGGACGATGGAAAGGCTGTCGGGCGGGGATGTCGGATCGAACTCCTAGAAGTTCTGTCGGCCCCAGAACATCCACACGATGGTGGCGAGCGAGAGATAGGCCGCGTAGGGAATGAACTTGATGCGTCGCACGGAAGGCGTGCCGTCGGTCCGCATCGGCTGGCCGAAGAGCAGGTTCTCGAGCCGCGGATACAGCGGCCAACGCTGCGTGAAAAGCCAGAGCAGTCCATGGGCGGCCGCGAGGATGCTGCCGATGACCCAGATCGGGAACAGGGCGGCATGGCCGACCCAGAGTCCGAGGGCTGCTGCGAATTTCACGTCGCCTGCGCCCATGAGCCGGGCGACGTAGAAGATGAGAAGAAAACCGAAACCGGCGGCTGCCCCGATGAGGCTGGAGCGCCAATCGATGTCGAAGGGATTGCTGCCGACCGCAAGTGCTGCCAGAGCCAGGGCGGCTCCGGCAAGCACGAGCCAGTTCGGTACACGGCGTTGTCTGAAGTCATACATGGCGACAAGAAGAAGCCAGAACAAACAAATCGACGCCGAAATTTCACGCACGTTCGGATCGGACTAGGGGGTGGTAGGAGCGGTGCCGGCGGTGGTCAGCGCGGTGGAAATCTTTTCGAAGATCACCTTGAGCTTGTCGCCAATTCCGGGCAGAACGCCCACGATCACCACGGAAATCAGGCCTGCAATGATTCCGTATTCCAGCGCGGTAGCGCCTTCTTCATCACGAATAAAACGAGTAATAGCGTTGAGCATGATTAACCTTTCAGAAAAAGTCGTTAACAAGGGCTGGCGGTGCGAATGTTATCCGGCGTAACTCTGTGTATCAACAAGGCAAACCCGATGGAAGAGAGTTCCGCTGTGCTAGTCAAGGATTGCTAGCACGATGGCTGCCAACTCCCACGGACATCGGTTGACCGGTCGGTCAGAGACGCTGAGTAACAGTTCGGAAACGATTTTTCCCTCTGTAGGCGTGCACCGACATCCCATGAAGACGGGAGGGAGTGTTACGGAACAGGGGTGCGCGAGAGAGGCGCGTTACGGGTACATGCGTGTTACGTGTTACGTGACACGACCCGAAAACGGTCAGATGTAACAGTCCAGAAAGGGTTGGACCGTGCGCAAAAAATCACAGGTTCAGGGCCTCAACCCTGTCTGCGAAGGGGGATCAGCCCAGGATTTCCTCGTGGAAGAGCTTCCACTCGCCGCCTTGGCGCAGCCAGTACTGGCGACGCATCCGACCGCTGCGTTCCCCCTCGAACACCTCGCCGAAAGTGGCGACCATGGTGTCGTCGCTGTCGCGCCAATGGAGGTAGGAAACATCCTTTAACTGAATACGCCGGCCCTGGGCGTATTCCATTTCGTCGCGGACAATTGAAATTCCGTCGGCCGATTTTTTGGCTTGGCGCTGAAAATCCGGCAAATAGAATTTTTTCAATTGCGCTTCATTTCCCTGGGTCCGGGCGTCTTTCCAGGCATTGATCGCGCTGGTAAAGGATTGGGCGTCCTTTTCGGCCTGGGGCTGGGAAATCCATTGCAGGCTGCGCGCGGTGACGACCGGCGTGGCGCCGATCTGCACCTTGCGCAGCAGCTGGCGCAGGTCGGGATTGGCCATGACCACGCAGCCGTCGCTGGCCAGCGGCGCGCGCGCGTACTGCTGCGAGGGCGTGCCGTGCAGCCAGATGCCGCCGCCGGTCTTGCCGCGGCGCTGGTCGTAGGCGTTCGGGTAGTTGATCGGCAGCGCGCCGGCGCCGTAGAAGTCCTTGAGCGACTTCGGGTCGAGGCTGCTGGTGATGAAGTACACGCCCAGCGGGGTGCGCGCATCGCCCTCGATCGCCTTGTCGATGCCCGACTTGCCGACCGAGATGTAGTAGTCGGCCACGAGCTTCAGGCCCTTGTCGCCGTTTTCGAGCAGGTACAGGCGCGAGCGCGAGGCATCGATGGCGATCGCATAGCGGCTGCGCGTGGACAGCTCGAGGAACTGCGAGGGCACGGTGTTCGGCGGCGGCCGTTCGCGCAGCGCCTGCAGGCGGCGGCGCGATTCTTCCTGCAACTCGGCCATGGCCGGATTGCCCTTCAGGCGCGCCACGCTGGCGGCGTCCGAGAGGCTGTGCACGGCGGGCACCTGCGAAGCGAGCAGGTCGCCATACACGAGCTGCGCGAGCTGGAAATTCGGGTAGTCGCGCACCAGTTCGCGCGCCTTGGCGAGTGCGGGCCGCGGCTGGCCGCGGCCGAAGAGTTCGTAGATCGCGATCAGCCGCGCCTCGGCGTTGCCGGCTTCCTGGATCGCGCCCGCGGGCGGCGCCTTGCGCGCGCTGCGGGCTTCGGAGGAAGCGGCGGCGGTGCCGGCCGCCGCGGCGGCCGCGGTCGCCACGGCCCCCTTCTTCAGGCGGGCCTGGGCCTTGCCGCCCTTGGCGTCGCGGGCTTCGCGTGCCTCCCGGGCTTCGCGCGCGCTGCGCGATTCACGGGTGCCGCGCGCTTCCTTGGCGCCGGCCTTGCTGTCCTTCTGCGCCGAGCGGCTGCTGCCGGCAGCGCTCTTGCCCGACTTGGCGCCGGCCGTCTTGGCATGCGCGGTCTTGCCCGTGCTGCCGGCGGCGCCGGCAGGCATGGCGAGCACGAGGGCCGACGCGGCCATCAGCGCGGCAAGGAGGCTCCCGCCGCGCCGGAGTTCTGGGATCTGAGGCCGGCCCCGCCGGACGATGTCTGCCACTAGCCGCCGACGCTTTCCTTGCGAATGTGCCACTGACCGCCGGAGCGTTGCAGTTCCAGCGTCTTGCGGCTGGAGATGTTGAGGTTGTCGGCACGGTAGACCTGGCGGAACTTGGCGGTGGCCGACTGGCCGTTGACCTGGATCACGAGGTTCTCGAGGTTCACGCTGATGCTGGACTTGCCGACGATGCGCGCGCGGCGTTCCTCTTCCCAGTTCTTGCGGCTCTGCCCGCCGCCGGGCGTGAAGTCGCTGCCGTAGGCGGCGAGGTAGCGGTCCATGTCCTGGCCGGCCCAGGCGGCTGCCCAGCCGCGCACGGCCGATTCGACCTCCGCGTTGGCACTCGACGAAGCGGCGGGCGCGACCGGCGCGGCGGCCGGGGGCGAAGCCTCGGGTGCCTTGGCGACCACAGCCGGGGCCGGGGCAGGAGCGGGCGCCGGGGCCTTGGCCACCGGTACGGGCGCCGGCGCCGGCACGGGGGCCGCGACGGGAGCCGGAGCGGGGGCAGGTGCCTTCGCGACCGGGGCGGGGGCCGGGGCTGCTGGTGCCGGGCGCGGTGCCTCGGGCGCCGCCGCCGCCAGCACGGTCGGCTTGGCGCCGGGCACGGCCGGCACGAACAGCGTGCGGATCACCGCCAGCTTGGGTGCGACCGCGGTGTTGTTCTGGTCGAGCTGCAGCGCCTTGCTGTAGGCCTGGCTCGCGAGCCGCGCATAGAGATCGCCGAGGTTTTCCTGGGCGGTGGCATAGCTCGGATTGGTGCGGATCGCGCTCTCGAGGGCGTTGCGCGCCTTGTCGAACTGGTTCTGGCTCGCGTAGATGACCGCGAGGTTGTTGTAGGGCTCGGGCAGCTCGGGGGCGTCCTGCGTGAGCTGGGTGAAGGCGGCGATCGCCTCGGCGCGCTTGCCGGTGTCGAGCTGGATCACGCCCTTGAGGAAGCGCATCTGCGGGTCGCGCGGCTTGTCCTTCAGGAAGGCGTCGGCCTTGGTCGAGGCCTCCTCGAGCTTGCCGGCCTGCATCAGGCGGTCGACTTCCTCGTGCTCGGGCGCCGCCAGCGCGGGCAGGGCCGTGGCGCCGACCGCGGCGGCCAGGAACAGGGCGCGCACGACGGGCGTCAGGCTGAAAGGAGTGCGCAGGGGGCTCTTGGGCATGGCGGCGAGGCCTCGTGAGGGAGAGGAAAGGGGATGCGCCCGGGATTGTAAGTGGGGCGGTTAACCTTCAGACACACCGAGGGCGCCGCTGCGGCGTGCCTGCAACGCCGTTTCATTCCCCGCGGCATCGACCACCGGAAACCGTGGTGCCGGGCCTTTCACGCCGCGCCACGTTCCTGCCCGCTGTCCGCCGGCGCCAGCCCATGCCCCGGCGCCGGCCGCAGCATCGCCGGGAAATGCATGTCCCGGTAGGCCACGAAGCGGCTGCCGCGCGCCAGCCGGTAGCCCCACCAGACCGCCACGAACAGCACCAGCCCGATGTAGGTCGAGAACACGCCGATCCAGTCGATGCGCCCGCCCGTGAAGGCGGCGTAGTTCTGGCCCAGCGTGACCACCAGGCACAGGCCGAAGGCGAACAGCGGCCCGTAGGGGAAGAAGGGCGAGCGGTAGGGCAGCAGCGACAGGTCCAGCCCCTGCGCCATCATTCCCTTGCGGAAGCGGTAGTGGCTCACCGCGATGCCGAGCCAGGCCACGAAGCCGGTCATGCCCGAGAGGTTCAGCAGCCACAGGTACACGCCCTGGCTCTCCGACAGCGAGGTCAAAAAGCACAGCGCGCCGACCGCGGTGGTCGCGAGCAGCGCATTGAGCGGCACGCCCGCGCGCGTGAGCCGCGCGAAGCAGCGCGGCGCGCGGCCGTCCTTCGCGAGGTTGAACAGCATCCGGGTCGAGGCATACATGCCCGAGTTGCCGGCCGACAGCACGGCCGTGAGGATCACCGCGTTCATCACGCTGGCCGCGAAGGCCAGCCCGGCGTGGCGGAACACCAGCGTGAACGGGCTCACGCCGATGGCATGGAGGTCGGTCTTGATCAGGTTCGGGTCGGTGTAGGGAATCAGCACGCCGATCACGCCGATCGCCAGCACGTAGAACAGCAGGATGCGCCAGAACACCTGGCGCACCGCGCGCGGGATGTTCTTCGCGGGGTTGGCCGATTCGCCGGCCGCCACGCCGATCAGCTCGGTGCCCTGGAACGAGAAGCCCGCGATCATCGCCACGCCGATCATCGCGGGCAGGCCGCCCACGAAGGGCGCGTCGCCGAGCGTGAGATTGCCGAAACCCGCGGGCCGGTCGCCGCGCAGGATGCCGAAGATCATCAGCACGCCGACCACCACGAAGGCGATCACCGTCACCACCTTGACCAGCGCGAACCAGAACTCGGCCTCGCCGAAGCCGCGCACCGAGATCGCGTTGAGCAGGAACATCAGCCCGAGGAACAGGGCGCTCCACAGCATGGCCGGCGTGCCCGGGAACCAGTACTGCATCACCAGCTGCGCGGCCGCGAGCTCGACCGCGATGGTCACGGCCCAGTTGTACCAATAGTTCCAGCCGAGCGCGAAGCCGAAGCCCTCGTCGACGTAAAGCGCGCCATAGGTCGCGAACGAGCCCGACACCGGCATGCAGGCCGCGAGCTCGCCGAGGCTGGTCATGAGGAAATAGACCATCGCGCCGATCAGCAGGTAGGCCGCGAGCGCGCCGCCCGGGCCGGCCTGCGATACGGTGGCGCCCGAGGCCACGAACAGGCCGGTGCCGATCGAGCCGCCGATGGCGATCATCGTCAGGTGGCGCGTGCCGAGCGCGCGGCGCAGCGTGGGTTCCTCGGCGGCGGTGCGCGAGGCGAGGGTGGGCGCGGTGGAGTCCGTTGCCATGTCGTTGTGTTCTCCCGTATGAGCCCGCGCGGACCGTGAGGCCCGC
>Ga0209902_100692_pt1 | contig 29046 bp, 23 predicted proteins | sample FECB27metaG_FD_188304 | JGI IMG/M metagenome (GOLD analysis project Ga0209902, IMG submission 188304) | Cyanobacterial communities from the Joint Genome Institute, California, USA - FECB-27 (SPAdes) (version 2) | ecosystem: Environmental > Aquatic > Thermal springs > Hot (42-90C) > Microbial mats...
CGCCGCGGCCAGCCATTCTTCCCAGGCGATCGCCCCGTCGCGCGGCGGCGAACGCCAGGCGATGACGGTGGAGATGCCGGCCTCGCGCGCGGCCTCGATCGCCCTGTCGAGCGTTTCGGGCCCGCAGAACAGCACACTCGCCTGAGAATCCTGGAGGATATAGGCAAGCTCGGCCGCGGTCAGATGGAAGCTGGCGGGCACGGTCGAAATGCCGCCAAGCAGGCCGGCGAGATAGGCGATCACGCTTTCGGCCGCATTGGGCGCAAAGATCGCGACGCGCCGATCGCGATCGAACGGCAGCGCCAGCAGGCCGTTCACCGCGCGGTTCGCCACCAGATCGAGATCGTCCCAGCTCAGGCGCACACGTTCGTCGGCCAGCGCAAGCTGCCCACGGCGCTCCGCCATCATGTCATGGATCAACAGCGACATCAGCCCCGGCCCTCCGCACGTTCGATCGCCGGCCGCAGATAAAGCAGCGCCATCCGCATCGTGATGAATGCGATGGCGTAGCAGCCGACGACGACGATCATCATCGAGGTGCCGATCCGCGCATCCGACGCGAAGACGAACGTGGTCAGCGCGCCGACCAGCGCGGGACCGGCGCCCAGGCCGAGCATGGTGAAACAGAAGAGGAAACCCGCGATCAGCTTGCCGCGCACCCGGTTGGGCGCAAGCAGCGATACCACCGACGACGCATAGACCATGAAGGGCACCGTCGCGAACTGCACCACGCAGTAGCAGGCGAGGAAGACATAGGGGCTGCCTGTGAGGAACAGCGCCAGCGTGGCCGGTGCGATCGCGAGCAGCAGCCAGGAATAGACGCGCAGATGCGCATCCTTCATGCCGCGCTTCGAAAAGAAATGATCGACCACCGCGCCGGTGACGACCAGCGAAGCGCCGCCGATCAGGTTCAATATGCTGACGGGAACGCCATATTGCAGTGGCGTCCAGCCGAATGCGCGGGTCAGATAGGTCGGCACCCAGTTGGTCAGCGTGTAACCGCAAATCGCGAGGCACGAGAAGCTGAGCAGCATCAGGATCATCAGCGCGAGGTGCCCACGCAGGAATTCGCCGAGCACCGCCCAGTCGGACTGGGCCTGCATCTGCGCGGCGGTCGCCGGATTGCGGCGCGCGGGTTCACGGAAGGTGAAGACGAGCAAAGCCAGCACGAAACCGGGCAGTCCGACCATCGCGAACACGATCTGCCAGGGCTCGGCATAGCCGAGCAGCGGCAGGTTGGTGCCGTGAAGCGTCGCGGCATAGGCGATGGCGATACCGCCTAACGCGAACGCCGCCGCGGATCCCGCCTTGCCGCCCATCTGGAAAGTCGAGGTGGCGAGCGTCAGCCGCTCGCGCGGGAATTCGTCGGCAAGCAGCGAATAGGCGGCAGGCAACAGCGCCGCTTCGCCGATACCGACGCAGATCCGCGCGATCAGCAGATGGGCGAAGCTGTCCGCCAGGCCCGACGCGACCGTCGCGGTGGCCCAGAGCAGCACGCCGCCCAGGATGATCCATCGGCGCGTGAAGCGATCGACCGCCCAGCCGAGCGGCAGGCCGAATACCGAATAGGCGATGGCGAAGGCGGTGCCGGTGAGGAGCCCGATCTGGAAGTCGCTGACGCCCAGATCGGCCTTGATCGGGATCACCAGCATGCTGATGATCAGCCGGTCGAGCCAGGAGAAGACGTAGAGGGTGAACAGCACCGCGACCATCCACCAGCTGTGGAACGGGACGATGCTTTTCGGTGCCGTCGCGGCGCCCGCCTGCTCATTCGCCATCAGTCTCTCCCTTCGTCCCGGGTCGCCTAGCGAAGCGGCCGGCTCGAATATTCCGCGGCCTTCATCTTGCCGAGCTGCGCCATATGGACTTCGTCCGGCCCGTCGGTCAGCCGCACGAAGCGGTTGACCAGGAAGAGCTGCGCGATCGGCGTATCGCCGCTGACCCCCATCGCGCCATGCGCCTGCAGCGCGCGATCGCCGACGGTCTGCGCCATCAGCGGCGCGACGATCTTGATCGCGGCGATCAGATCCTTGGCGACCTTGTTGCCATAGCGGTCCATCGCGTCGGCGGCCTTCAGCGTCAGCAATCGTGCCTGTTCGATCTCGCAGAACGAGCGCGCGATATCCTGGCGGATGCTGCTCTGTTCGGAGAGCTTCCGGCCGAAGGCGACGCGGTTCTCGACGCGATGCGCCATATATTCGAGCATGCGCTGCGCCTGGCCGATCGAGCGCATGCAGTGATGGATGCGGCCGGGGCCGAGCCGTCCCTGCGCGATCTCGAAGCCGCGGCCCTCGCCCAGCAGCAGATTCTCCTTGGACACGCGCACGTCGTTGAAGCGCAATTCGGCATGACCGCCTGGGCTATGAACGGTGCCGAACACGCTCAGCGGCCGCACAGCTTCGATGCCCGGCGTGTCGCGCGGGATCAGGATCTGCGAGAAGCGCTGGTGACGCGGCGCGTCGTCCGACGTCTTGCCGAGCAGGATCAGGATCTTGCAGCGCGGATCGAGCGCGCCGGAGATCCACCATTTGCGGCCGTTGATCACATAATCGTCGCCATCGGCGCGGATCGTCGTCTCGATATTGGTCGCGTCCGACGACGCCACCTGCGGCTCGGTCATGACATAGGCGGAGCGGATCTCGCCGGCGAGCAGCGGCTTCAGCCAGCGCTCCTGCTGTTCGGGCGTGCCGTATTTCGCGAGCACTTCCATATTGCCGGTGTCGGGCGCGTTGCAGTTGAAGAATTCCGACGCCCAGCTCACCCGGCCCATCGCCTCGGCCAGCGGCGCATATTCCAGATTGGTGAGGCCGGGGCTCCATTCGCCATATTCGTGCGGCAGGAACAGGTTCCACAGCCCGGCCTCGCGCGCCTTCGCCTTGATCGCGTCGGTGCCGGGCCAGACCGTCCAGAGATTATTGTGATCGTGGATGAAGGCGCTGCGCTCCGCCTCGATCGGATAGACATGTTCGTCCATGAAGGCTTCGACCCGTGCGAGCAGGTCCTTCACCTTGTCCGAATATTCGAAGTTCATCTGCGGGCTCCGATCGGGTGCTAGAGAGTGAGGCCGCCGTCGACGAGGATCGTCTGGCCGGTGACATAGGCGGAGAGCGGCGAGGCAAGGAACAGGGCGACGCCCGCCATGTCCTCGGTCGTGCCGAAGCGGCCGAGCGGCATCTTCGCGAGGGCCTTTTCGCGGCGGTCGGGATGATCCATCGTGACCTTGGTCAGCTTGGTATCGACCAGCGACGGGGCGAAGCCGTTGACGCGAATGCCCTCCGGCGCCCAGGCCTGAGCCAGGGTGCGGGTGAGGTTGACCGCGCCGGCCTTGGACGCGGCATAGGCCGGATTGCCGAGCGTCGCGCGGAAGCCCGCGACCGAATTCACCACGACGATGCTGCCTTTCGTCGCGGCCAGCATCGGCTTGAACCGCTCCGAGCAATGCATGACGCTGTCGAGGTTGATCGCCATGACGCGATCCCATCCGGCCCGTTCGAATTCCTGGCGGCGATAGAGCACCGCGCCCTGCGACAGGATCAGCACGTCCAAGGTATCGAAGGGCTCGGGCGCAGCGGCGATCGCGTCCGGATCGGACACGTCGACGGCGGTATAGCCGAGCCCTTCGAGATCGGACCCTTCGGCGCCGTCATAATCGGCCGCGCTTGCGCGCGTGCCCCAGACATGGACGCGCGCGCCGCGGGCACGGAATGCCTGGGCGACGCCGTTGCCGATGCCGCTGGATCCGCCGACCACGAGAACCGATTTTCCGGTGAAGTCGAGCTCGTTCATTCCGCTTTCGTCCTCATGTCATGCGATCCGGCGCAGCGCGCGTTCGAACAGGCGAACCGCGCGGTCGTGAAGCTTGTCGCCCGTTTCCTTCGGCGCCTTGCCGGCGGCGGCGCGCGCATGCGTACCTTCGAGGAGGATGGCGAGCTTGTAGCAGGCGAGCACCGCATACCAGTCGATCGCGGACAGATCGCGCGAGCTGTTCGCGCGATAGGTGTCGATCAATTCCTGCGCGGTCGGAAATCCGATCCAGGGGCGGACGCTGACCATCGGCACCGTCTCCACCGGATCCAGCCAGGTGGCGAGCAACCAGCCCAGGTCGATCAGCGGATCGCCGATCGTTGCGAGTTCCCAGTCGACGATTGCCGCGAGTTCTGCCGAGTCGTTGCGATACATGACATTGGCAAGGTGATAGTCGCCATGCATGATGCCCGGCGTGAAATGCTGCGGACGATGCGCCTCCAGCCACCGGGCGACACGCTCGACTCCCGGCAGGCCGCCGGGACCGGCCCAGCCTGCGAATTCGCCATAGCTTTCGAGCTGCCCCTTCCAGCGCGCGACCTGGCGTTCGAGGTAATTGTCGGGTTTGCCGAATCCGGACAGGCCGAGCGCGTCGTGATCGAGCGCGCCGAGTGCTGCGATTCCCTCGACCAGCGCGATGCCCATGCGGTGCTGGATATCGGCGGAACCGGCATGGAGCGCAGGCAGTCCGGCGACGGGATTGAAGCCTTCGATCGGCTCCATCAGGTAGAATGCGGCGCCCAGCACCCCCTCGTCATCGCAGGCCGCGATCAGGCGCGGATGCGGCACGGCGGTATCGGCGATCGCGCCGAGCAGCCGCGCCTCGCGCCGCATGGTCTCGTTGGAATTGCTGCGCAGATGCTGCGGGGGACGGCGCAGCACATAGGTGCGGCCCGCACGATCGAATCGGATCAGGATGTTCTGGGTGCCGCCGGCCAGTGCGACGGCATTCTCGATGGCGCCGGCACCAAGGCCTTCGGCGTCCATCCAGCGGGTCAGCGCGGCGATGTCGACCTGATCCACCCTTTCCTCATCCTCTCGCCTGTTCTAATTCATTTGGATAATGCGCTTGACGTGGAGGCTTGGCAATGAAATTCTGCACAGGTGGTTAGATTGTCATCCAAACAGCCCGGCGCTGCCGCCGAGCATATGAAGCGCGTGGCGCGCCGGCTGTTCGCCGAGCGCGGCGTGGATGGCGTGACGGTGCGCGACATCGCCGAAGCCGCCGGCCAGAAGAATCACGGCGCGGTCAGCTATCACTTCGGGTCGAAGGAAAGCCTGGTCCGCGAGATCATCCGCGACGGCGCGATCCTGATCGACGCGCGCCGCAATGCCGCGCTCGACGCGCTGGAGGAAACGGGCGGACCGGGCAGCGTCGAGCAGGTGGTGGAGGTTCTGGTCTTCACCGCGACCGCAATGGACGAATCCGCGACGGGCGAGGACAGCTATATCCGCTTCGTCACCATGCTGGGCATGACGCATCGCGACCTGTTCCTGAGCGCGCTCGAAGGGCGCTGGAACTCGGGCTATCTGCGCTGCCTCGATCATCTGCGCCGGCTGATGCCCGACATGCCGGCCGCGATGAAGAACCAGCGATTCGTGTTCATGGGCGCCTATCTCAGCAGCATCCTTTCGCTGCGCGAAGCGGCGCTGACCGACACCAGCCGGGCGCATCCGATCTGGCAGTCCGAACAGACGCTGCGGCATTTCGCGCGCACCATGACCGCGCTGATCGAAACGCCCGCAGAGGCGGGGACACAGCCGACAAGAGCACGCAACGGAAAAAGGACCGAAGCCGGCGCACCTTCATTCTGAGAAAGCGATAATGACGGGAGAGAGAGGACATAAAGCGAGCCAGGCCGCCCCGACGGCGGATGCGGACCTGCGCGCATATCTGCACGGCACCGGCCTGTCCGCGCTGATGGCGGAGGCGCGGGCATTACGCGATGCCGGCCATGGCCGGCTGCAAAGCTGGTCGCCCAAGGTGTTCATCCCGCTCACTCAGCTCTGCCGCGACCTCTGTCATTACTGCACCTTCTCCCGCCCGCCCGAGCGCGGCGCGAAAGCCTATCTGACGCGCGACGAAGTGATCGCGATCGCACGCGCCGGCCAGCGCGCCGGCTGCACCGAGGCGTTGTTCACGCTGGGCGAGAAACCGGAGCTGCGCCACCGGCTGGCGCGCGAGGAGCTCGATGCGCTCGGCCACGAAACCACCCTGTCCTATCTGGCGGAGATGTGCGCGGCGGTGATCGCGGAGACCGGGCTGATGCCCCATGTCAACGCGGGCACGATGAGTCGCGACGAGATGGCGATGCTGCGCCGCGTCTCGGTCAGCCAGGGACTGATGCTCGAATCGACCGCGGAGCGGCTGTGCGCGCCGGGCGGCCCGCATTACCGGTCGCCCGACAAGGCCCCGTCGGTCCGTCTCGAGACGATCCGGCTGGCGGGCGAGCTTGCCGTTCCCTTCACCAGCGGCATCCTGATCGGCATCGGCGAGACCCGCGACGAACGACTCGACGCGCTGTTCGCGCTGGCCGCGCTCCACCGCGAGCACGGCCATATCCAGGAGATCATCGTCCAGAATTTCCGCGCCAAGGATCGCACGCCGATGGCGGGCGCGCCCGAGCCGGACCTGGACGATCTGCTGTGGACAATCGCGGCCGCGCGGCTGATCTTCGGCCCGGCGATGAACATCCAGGCGCCGCCCAATCTGAGCGCCGCGAGCTTCCCCCGGCTGATGGCGGCGGGGATAAACGACTGGGGCGGCATCTCCCCCGTCACGCCCGACCATGTGAACCCGGAAGCCCCTTGGCCCGAGGTCGAGTTGCTGCGCCAGGGAACCGCGCAGGAGGATCGCATCCTTGTGCGGCGCCTGCCGGTCTATCCCGCCTATGCGCTCGACAATGCGCGCTGGCAGGATCCCGCGCTGGCCCCACTGGTGCGCCGCGCGAGCGATGCCACGGGTTTTGCCCGCGACGACGACTGGGCGCCCGGCATCACCACGGTTCCGCGCATTCCGCCCGCATCGCTCGAACTCACCACCGCACCCGCGATCCTGGACGCGATCGACCGGGCTGCGGCAGGCGAGCGGCTGGACGAGGATGCGATCGTCGCGCTGTTCGCGGCACGCGACGCCGAGGTCGAGCATGTCTGCGCGGCGGCCGACCGGCTGCGCCGCGAAACCTGTGGCGACACCGTCACCTATGTCGTCAACCGCAACATCAACTACACCAATATCTGCAACTATCGCTGCGGCTTCTGCGCCTTTTCCAAAGGCAGCACGCACGAGGCGCTGCGTGGCCGCCCTTACGACCTCGATCATGGCGAGGTGATCCGCCGCGCGGTGGAGGCCGAAGAACGCGGCGCGACCGAGCTCTGCCTGCAGGGCGGTATCCATCCGCATTATACCGGCGAAACCTATCTCGGCCTGTGCCGCACGCTGAAGGCGGTGACGCCCGGCCTGCACATCCACGCCTTCTCCCCGCTCGAAGTGGCGCAGGGTGCGGCGACGCTCGGCCTGTCGGCGGAGGATTTCCTGCGCCGGTTGAAGGCGGAGGGGCTGGGCACGCTGCCCGGCACCGCCGCGGAGATCCTCGACGACGAGGTTCGCGAGATCCTGTGCCCCGACAAGCTCGACACCGCCGAATGGCTTCACGTCGTGGAGGCGGCGCACCGCGTCGGTTTCCGCACCACCGCGACGATCATGTTCGGCCATGTCGATACGCCGCGCCACTGGGCGCGCCACCTGCTCGCGATCCGCGACCTTCAGGTCCGCACCGGCGGCTTCACCGAATTCGTGCCCTTGCCCTTCGTCCATATGGAAGCGCCGCTGGCGCTGAAGGGCGGAACGCGTGCGGGCCCCACCTTCCGCGAAGTCCGGCTGATGCATGCCGTCGCGCGGATCGTGCTGCACGGGCAGATCGCCAACATCCAGGCAAGCTGGGTGAAGCTCGGGCCGGAGGGCGTCCGCTCCGTGCTCGACGGCGGGGTCAACGACCTTGGCGGCACGCTGATGAACGAGAGCATCTCGCGCGCGGCGGGCACCAAGCACGGGCAGGAAATGCCGCCCGAGGCGATGGAGGCGCTGATCCGCTCGGCGGATCGCACCCCGCGCCAGCGAACCACGCTCTACGGCCCGGTCGATGCTGCGCAGCATATGCGCGGCCTGGGCGCCCCCGAACTCGCGCCGGTGGTTCAGACGCCCCCGACCAAACGACAGAAAAGAGAGGAACTGATCCATGCAGGATGAACGCCCGACGATCGCCGTGCTCGGCGGCACCGGCAAGGAAGGCAGCGGCCTGGCGCTGCGCTGGGCGCATGCCGGCTATCCGGTGCTGATCGGCAGCCGCTCGCCCGAAAAGGCGATCGAGGCGGCGGCGGAGATGAACGAGACGCTGGGCCGCGAGGCCGTCAGCGGATCCGGCAATCCCGAAGCCGCGGCCGCCGCGCAGATCGTCGTACTCGCCGTGCCCTATGCCGGGCAGCGCGCGACCGTCGAGGAGGTGCGCGAGCATCTGTCGGGCAAGATCCTGATCGACGTGACCGTGCCGCTGGTGCCGCCCAAGGTGAACCGCGTGCAGCTTCCCGACGGTGGCTCCGCGGTCGAGGCGATCCAGACGATGCTGGGCGAGGATGTGAAGGTGATCTCCGCCTTTCAGAACATATCCGCGCATCACCTGAAGAAGCTCGATGCCGAGATCGACTGCGACGTGATCGTCTGCGGCGACGATCGCGAGGCGACCGACCTGGTCGTCGGCCTCGCCCAGGCGATCGGGCTCGGCGCATGGAATGGCGGCGTGCTCGCCAATTCGGTGGTGAGCGAGGGGCTGACCTCAGTGCTGATCGCGCTCAACCAGCGCTACAAAGTGCCGGGTGCTGGTATCAGGATCACGGGCATTCCGCGGGAGTGATCCCGCCCCGTCACTCGGGTGAAAGCCGGAAGCGCACTTCAATTCACTGCCTTAGAACGAAGTGAGCTTCCGGCTTTCGCCGGAATGACGTTAATTTGACGCTTGGTGCGTTGGGAGTCGGATCAACCCACCACTCGTCATTCCCGCGAAAGCGGGAATCCCGCTATTCCGTGAAGCGTCAGAAAGAAGAAGAAGCGGGATTCCCGCTTTCGCGGGAATGACGAGAAAGCGCTCGGAAAACCCCTCAGTCCCCGCCGGCGTAAAGCATCTCCCCCAACCGCTCGAGCGCTTCCAGATGCTCCGCCGCACTGGTGCCCGGCAGGCTGAAATTGATCGAACGGACGCCGAAATCGCGGCGGCGGCGGATCTCGTCCATCACCTGCTGCTTGTCGAGCCCGGTCACGTTCAGCGTCATCTCCATCACGATATCGTTCGGGTCGCGGCCCGCCTCGATCGCGGCGGCATTGACGGTGTCGACGGCCGCCTGCCCCTCCGCATCGGGCTTGAAGATCGGCAGCCAGCCATCGGCCAGGCGGCCGACGCGGCGGAGCACGACGTCGGGCGGGATCGGCGCGATCGTGCGGCCCATGCCGAAGAACAGCGGGATCGGCCGCTGGATCGGACGCGGCGACAGGCTGACATCCTTGAACTTGTGCCATTCGCCGTCATAGCTGACGTCGTTTTCGGTCCAGAGCCGGCGCAGCACGTCCACCTGTTCCTCGAACCGCTTGCCGCGCGTCTTGAAGTCGCTGCCCATCGCCTCGAATTCGAGAGGATTGTAACCGACCGCGACGCCCAGCGTCAGCCGGCCGCCGGACAGGATGTCGACCTCCGCCGCCTGTTTGGCGACCAGCACCGTCTGGCGCTGCGGCAGGCCGAGCACCCCGGTGACGAAATGGATGCGCGTGGTGATCGCCGACAGATAGGCCATCAGCGTGAAGATCTCACGGATCGTGCTCTTGTCGGTATAGGGGGTCTGCGCGATGCCGTCGTGGCGCTCCGCGACGATGCCGACGACATGGTCGAGCAGGCGGATGCGATCGAAGCCGATCTCTTCCGAGCGCTTCACGAATTGGATCAGCGGCTCCAGCTCAGGCCCGAAGCCGGGAAAGCGATAGAGGTTGGTCCCAAGCTTGATATCGGAAATCACCGCACTCTCCACAGTCGTTTCTAATTCATTTGGATAATGCGCTTGACGCGGCCGCTTGGCAATGAGATTTTGACCTATAGGGCAAAATTGATGCCGACGGGACGAGGAGCCGCATGATGGGTGAAGCCTATATCGTATCGGTGGCGCGCAGCGCAGGGGGCAAGCGCAACGGCCGGCTGGCGGGCACGCACCCGGCCGATCTGGCGGGCGCGATCGTCAAGGCGGCCGTCGAGCGCGCCGGTGCCGATCCCGCGCTGATCGAGGATGTGATCATGGGCTGCGCCTGCCCCGGCGGGCAGCAGGGCGCGAATATCGGCCGCAGCGCGGTGCTCGCCGCGGGTCTGCCCGAATCGATTCCCGGCACCACCGTCGACCGCCAGTGCGGATCATCGCAACAGGCGGTGCATTTCGCTGCGGCGACCGTGCAGGCCGGGCTGATGGACGTGATCGTGGCGGCTGGCGTCGAGAGCATGACGCGCGTGCCGATGGGCCTGCCTTGGACGCTGCCCGCGCAGCACGGCTTCGGCACCTATCGCAGCCCCGGCGTCGACGCGCGCTATGGCGACGCGCCGTTCAGCCAGTTCAAGGGCGCGGAGATGATGGCCGAGAAATATGGTTTCGATCGCGCGGCGCTCGATGCCTATGCATTGGAAAGCCACCGCCGCGCCGCCGCCGCGACCGCCGCCGGCCATTTCGCGCGTGAGATCGTGCCGCTGGACGTGACGCTGGCCGATGGCGAGACCGTCCGCCACGATCGCGACGAAGGCATCCGCGCCGATGCCACGCTGGAGGGCATCGGCTCGGTCAAATTGCTGCAGGAAGGCGGCCGGATCAGCGCGGCCAATGCCAGCCAGATCTGCGACGGCGCCGCGGCGCTGGTGATCGCCAACGCGGCGGGCCTGAAGGCGCTCGGCGCCGAACCGCTGGCGCGCATCCACCATATGACCGTGCTGGGCCATGATCCGGTGATCATGCTCGAAGCACCGATCCCCGCGACCGAACGCGCGCTGGCCCGTGCCGGCATGACGATCGGCGATATCGACCTGTACGAAGTGAACGAGGCGTTCGCCCCCGTCCCCCTCGCCTGGGCCAAGGCGCTCGGTGCCGATCCCGAGCGGATGAACGTGCATGGCGGCGCGATCTCGCTCGGCCATCCGCTGGGCGGCAGCGGCGCGAAGCTGATGGCCACCCTTGTCTCCGCGCTCCACACCCATGGCATGCGCTACGGCCTGCAGACGATGTGCGAGGCCGGTGGGATGGCGAATGTGACGATCGTCGAGCGGCTTTAGGGGCAGCTTTGATCGTCAGTGCGAGCGAAGCGAAGCAATCCAGTTCGATGCCTGACATCAATGGATGGCTTCGTCGCTTCGCTCCTCGCCATGACGATTGATCACCCGCCGATATTGCGCCCCAGTTCCCGGTTGAACCACAAAGCCACCAGCGTCCCGATCGCGCCCGACAGCAGATAGGCGCCGGCCGCGAGCAGACCGAATTCGCTCGACAGCCACAGCGCGACGAGCGGCGCGAAGCCGGCGCCGAAAAGCCAGGCGAGGTCGGATGTCAGCGCCGATCCCGTATAGCGATGCTGCTGGCCAAAGCTCGACGACAGCGCGCCGGAGGACTGGCCGAACGACAGGCCGAGCAGGACGAAACCCACGAACATGAAGGCCGCTTCGCCGAACTCGCCCGCGTCCAGAAGCTGCGGCGCGAAGCCGCTGAACGCCGCGATCGCCGCCGCCGTCACGCCGAGCACGGCGCGGCGCCCGAACCGGTCCGCCAGATAGCCCGAGGCGACGATCGCCGCGATGCCGAGCGCCGCCGCGATTGCCTCGATCACCAGGAAGCGCACCGGCGTCTCGTCGGTGAACAGGAAAACCCAGGACAGCGGGAACACCGTCACCATGTGGAACATCGCGAAGCTGGCGAGCGGGGCGAAGGCGCCCGCGGCGATGACGCGCCATTCCGATCGCACGGTTTCGGTGATCCGCGCCGGCTGAAGCTCGCGATTCTCGAACAGCCGCGCATATTCGGGCGTCACGACGATGCGGAGCCGCGCGAACAGCGCGACCACGTTGATCGCAAAGGCGACGAAGAAGGGATAGCGCCAGCCCCAGGCAAGGAAATCCGCCGCCGGCAGCGACGAGATCAGGAACATGAACAGCAGGCTGGCGACGATCAGGCCGAGCGGCGCGCCGAGCTGCGGCACCATAGCATACCAGCCGCGCCTGCCCTCCGGCGCGTTGAGCGCGAGCAGCGAGGCCAGCCCGTCCCAAGATCCGCCCAGCGCGACGCCCTGCCCCATGCGGAACAGCGCCAGCAGCAGCGCGGAGCCGACACCGATGCTCTCATGCCCCGGCAGGAACGCGATCGCCGCGGTCGATCCGCCGAGCAGGAACAACGCGATGGTCAGCTTCGCCCCCCGGCCATAGGCGCGGTCGATCGCGGTGAAGATGGCAGTGCCCACGGGCCGCGCCATGAAGGCGAGCGCGAAGATGCCGAAGGACCACAAGGTGCCGGTCAGCGGATCCAGATGCGGAAAGACCAGCTTTGGGAAAACCAGCACGGATGCGATCGCATAGACGAAGAAGTCGAAGAATTCCGACGTCCGGCCGATGACGACGCCGATCGCGATCTCGCCCGGCGCAATGCGATGGCCGTCCGCATTCAGGGCGCGGGCGTCGCGTTCGGCCTGTGTGACGGGAACGGTATCGGCGGTCATCGGGTCGTCCACATATTGGCCGCGCGCGGCACGAGTCGCTGCGGAGCATGACGCCCCGGCATAAAACTCCCCTGCGTCAATCAGGACAATCCGGGGATTGGACAAAATGTCCTATGTGCGGTGCAGCATGACGCGCCTAACCGAACGCTCATGTCCGCTCGCTTCGCCCGCTTCAGGCCCGTGTCGTGCCTGCTTCCCCTCCTCGCGACGCTGCCGCTGCTCGCGGGATGCGACATGGTCGTGCTCGATCCGGCGGGCGACGTCGCGCGCCAGCAGGGCAATCTGATCATCGTCTCCACCGTGCTGATGCTGCTGATCATCGTGCCGGTGATGGCGCTGACCGTCTTCTTCGCCTGGCGCTATCGCGCGGCGAACAGCGAAGCGACCTACAAGCCCGACTGGGACCATTCGACCCAGCTCGAACTGGTGATCTGGGCGGCGCCGTTGCTGATCATCATCTGCCTGGGTGCGGTGACCTGGGTGGCGACGCATCTGCTCGATCCCTATCGCCCGCTCGCGCGCACCGCCGCCGGCGTTCCGGTCGCGGCCGAGGTGAAGCCGCTGGAAGTGAACGTCGTCGCGCTCGACTGGAAATGGCTGTTCATCTACCCCGAACAGGGCATTGCCACGGTCAACGAACTGGCCGTGCCCATCGACCGGCCGATCCTGTTCCGCATCTCCGCATCCTCGGTGATGAACAGCTTCTACATCCCCGCGCTGGCCGGACAGATCTACGCGATGCCCGGCATGGAAACGCGCCTGCACGGCGTGTTCAACCATCAAGGCGATTTCATCGGCTTTTCCGCCAATTATTCGGGCGCCGGTTTCTCGAACATGCGCTTCGCGGTGAAGAGCCTGTCGGCCGACGGCTTCGCGCGCTGGGCGGACGGCGCGAGAAACGCGGGGCAATCGCTCGATCGCGCCGCCTATCTGAAGCTCGAGCGCCCGAGCGAGAAGGAGCCGGTCCGCCGCTTCGCATCGGTCGATCCGGCGCTGTTCGACGCGGTGGTCAATCTGTGCGTCGAACCCGGCAAGATGTGCATGCACGATATGATGTCGATCGACGCCAGAGGCGGCCTTGGCATGGCCGGCATCCATAATGTGCGCGACCTGGCCTATGACAAGTTCGCCGCGCGCGGCAGCGGCCCCGTGCTCAAGCCCCGCTATGTCGCCGCCGCCTGTGCCGTGCCCATGACGCCGAGCAAGGCGCCGATCGCGCCGCCCGTCGACCTCGCGCCGCTGACCGGCGCCGGCCTTTCGCGGCCGGGCAGCCCCCTCGCGCCCGAACGCTCCGCCCGCAACGAGACGCCGATCCCCGGCCGTCCCCTGATCTGATCGCATCGAGATCGCCATGAACCCGCCCCCCGCACCCGCCACCGACCCCATCTGGGGCCGCCTGTCGCTCGACGCGATCCCGCTGCACGAGCCGATCCTGATCGCAACCTTCGGCGCGGTCGTGCTCGGCGGCGTCGCGGTGCTGGCGCTGATCACCCGATACCGGCTCTGGGGCTGGCTGTGGCGCGAATGGTTCACCACCGTCGATCACAAGAGGATCGGGATCATGTACATGATCCTGGGCCTGATCATGTTCCTGCGCGGCTTTGCCGACGCGATCATGATGCGGCTGCAGCAGGCGATGGCGTTCGGCGGGTCGGAGGGGTATCTCAACGCCCATCATTACGATCAGATCTTCACCGCGCACGGCGTGATCATGATCTTCTTCGTGGCGATGCCGTTCATCACCGGATTGATGAACTATATCGTCCCGCTGCAGATCGGCGCGCGCGACGTCTCGTTCCCGTTCCTCAACAATTTCAGCTTCTGGATGACCGCGGCGGGCGCGGCGCTCACCATGGTCTCGCTGTTCGTCGGCGAGTTCGCGCAGACCGGCTGGCTCGCTTATCCGCCGCTTTCCGGCATCGCCTACAGCCCCAATGTCGGCGTCGATTATTATATCTGGGCGCTGCAGATCGCGGGCGTGGGCACGACATTATCGGGCATCAACCTGATCGTGACGATCCTGAAGCTGCGTGCGCCGGGCATGGGCCTGATGAAGATGCCCGTCTTCACCTGGACGAGTCTCTGCGCCAACATCCTGATCGTCGCGTCCTTCCCGGTGCTGACCGCGGTGCTCGCGCTGCTCGGGCTCGACCGTTATGTCGGAACCAACTTCTTCACCAACGACTTCGGCGGATCGCCGATGATGTACGTGAACCTGATCTGGATCTGGGGCCATCCGGAGGTCTACATCCTGATCCTGCCGCTGTTCGGCGTCTTCTCCGAAGTGACCTCCACCTTCTCGGGCAAGCGGCTCTTCGGCTACAGTTCGATGGTCTATGCGACGGTGTGCATCACCATCCTGAGTTATCTCGTCTGGCTGCACCACTTCTTCACCATGGGATCGGGCGCCAGCGTCAACAGCTTCTTCGGCATCACCACCATGGTGATCTCGATCCCGACTGGCGCGAAGCTCTTCAACTGGCTCTTCACCATGTATCGCGGGCGGATCCGTTTCGACCTGCCGATGATGTGGACGATCGCGTTCATGCTCACCTTCGTGGTGGGCGGCATGACCGGCGTGCTGCTCGCGGTGCCGCCGGCGGATTTCGTCCTCCACAACTCGCTGTTCCTGGTCGCGCATTTCCACAATGTGATCATCGGTGGCGTGCTGTTCGGCCTGTTCGCGGCGATCAACTATTGGTGGCCCAAGGCGTTCGGCTTCAGGCTGGACGTGTTCTGGGGCAAGGTCAGCTTCTGGTGCTGGGTCGTCGGCTTCTGGCTCGCCTTCATGCCGCTGTACATCCTCGGCCTGATGGGCGTCACGCGGCGGATGCGCGTGTTCGACGATCCGTCGCTCCAGATCTGGTTCGTCGTCGCCGGGATCGGCGCCGCGATCATCGCGCTCGGCATCCTCGCTATGCTGATCCAGTTCGCGGTGAGCATCCGCAATCGCGACAGGCTTCGCGAAGCCGGCGGCGATCCGTGGAACGGCCGCACGCTCGAATGGGCGACCAGCTCTCCGCCGCCCGACTATAATTTCGCCTTCACCCCGGTGATCCACGATCTCGACGCCTGGCACGACATGAAGCGCCGCGGCGCCGAACGCCCGATCGCAGGATTCCGCGACATCCACATGCCCAGCAACACCGGCGCCGGCATCGTCCTTGCGGGAATCAGCACCGTGCTGGGCTTCGCGCTGATCTGGCATATCTGGTGGCTGGCAGGGCTGAGCCTGATCGCACTGATCGGCGGCGCGATCGTCCACAGCTTCAACTACAAGCGCGATTTCCACATCCCGGCCGCGACCGTCGCGGCGGTGGAGGATGCGCGCACCCGCCAGCTCGCCGCGGCCGGAGCTTGATCCGATGAACACAGCCACCCTCGCCCGCGACGACGCGCCCGTCCGTTTCTACGAACTGGACGAACATCCGCATCCCGAAGGCCACAGCACCATGCTGGGCTTCTGGATCTATCTGATGAGCGACTGCCTCATCTTCGCGATCCTCTTCGCCTGCTATGCCGTGCTCGGCGGCAATCTGGCCGCCGGCCCCGGCCCAAAGGACCTGTTCGACCTGGAGCTGATCGCGCTCAACACCGCGATGCTGCTCTTCTCGTCGATCACCTATGGCTTCGCGATGCTGTCGATGCAGCAGAACCGGCTGCGCCAGACACGGATCTGGCTTGGCGTGACGGGTCTGTTCGGCCTCGCCTTCCTCTCGATCGAGCTCTACGAGTTCCAGCATCTGATCCATGTCGGCGCGACGCCGCAGCGCAGCGCCTTCCTCTCCGCCTTCTTCACCCTGGTCGGCACGCACGGCCTGCACGTCACGTTCGGCCTAGTCTGGCTGGTCACGCTGATCGTCCAGCTCGGGCGGCACGGGCTGATCGCGGCAAATCGCCGCCGCGTCGCATGCCTCAGCATGTTCTGGCACTTTCTCGACGTCGTCTGGATCGGCGTCTTCACCCTGGTCTATCTGATGGGGATGCTGCGATGAGCCACGATCACGCCGCCGCGGAGATCCCGCACGCGTCGCTGCGCGACTATGCGATCGGCTTCGCGCTTTCGGTGATCCTGACCGCCATCCCCTTCTGGCTGGTCATGGCGAAGCCTTTCGCCGCCGGCATCACCGCCGCGATCATCATGGGCTTCGCGGTCGTCCAGATCGTCGTCCACATGATCTATTTCCTGCACATGACGCCGAAGGCGGAGGGCGGCTGGTCGATGACCGCGCTGATCTTCACGGTGATCGTGGTCGCCATCATGCTCGCCGGATCGCTGTGGGTGATGCACCATCTGAACACCAACATGATGCCGATGCCGCACGATACGAGCCAGCTTCCGTGACCGGCCGGGCGCTGTTCGCTGGAATGGCGCTGCTGTTCGCGGCCGGCTTCGTCGCGCTCGGCATCTGGCAGGTCGAGCGCCGCGCCTGGAAGCATGACCTGATCGCCGCCATCGAAAGCCGCATCGGCGCAACGCCGGTCGCCGCACCCGGCCCGGCCGCCTGGCCCGCCATATCCGCCGCCGACGCCTATCGCCGTGTCCGCATCACCGGCCGTTTCCGCCATGACCGCGAAACATTGGTGCAGGCGGTAACCGATCGTGGCGGCGGCTATTGGGTGATGACCCCGCTTGAGACGCCAGGCTTCACCTTGCTGATCAATCGCGGTTTCGTGCCCTCCGAACGCCGCGCCGCCGCGACGCGCATGGCCGGCAATCCCGTCGGAACGATCACGCTGACGGGCCTGTTGCGCGTCACCGAGCCGGGCGGCGGCTTCCTGCGATCCAACGATCCCACACACCGCCGCTGGTATTCGCGCGACGTTTCCGCCATCGCGGCGGCGCAGCGGCTCGGGCGGATCGCGCCCTATTTCGTCGATGCGGACGGCGCACCAAATGCCGGCGGCTATCCGGTCGGCGGGCTGACCGTGCTGCGCTTTCCCGACAATCATCTGGGCTATGCGCTGACCTGGTTCGCGCTCGCGCTCCTCTCGCTCGCCGCCGCATGCTATGTGCTGCGCTCCCCCGCCCCGCACAGGCCACTGCCCGCGTGACAGAGACGACGACGATCAGCGCCCCGCTCGCCATCGCCCCGCCCGAGGCCGATGCCGGCCGCCGCAACATGCTGCTGCTCGTCCAGCTCCGCTGGCTCGCAGTGGGCGGGCAGCTCGTCACCATCGCGGTCGTGCAGGTCGCGATGGGCATCGCGCTGCCGCTGGTGCCGCTGTTCCTGGCGATCGCGATGCTGGTGGCGATCAACCTGGCGAGCATGCCGCTGCTCCGGCGGCGCAAGGCGGTGACCAATGCCGAACTGACCGCAGCATTATTGTTCGACGTCGCGGCACTTGCCTGGCAGCTCCATTTCTCCGGCGGCCTCGCCAACCCCTTCGCGTCGCTGTTCCTGCTGCATGTCGTGCTGGGCGCGATCCTGCTGACGCCCCGCGCAGCCTGGGCGATCGTCGGCGCCAGCCTGATCGCGCTCGTCGCGGTCTCGGTACGGCCCACCCCGCTCGCGCTGCATCCGCCCTATGACGGCGATCCGCTGGCGCTCTACCTGAAGGGCAGCCTGGTCTGTTTCGTGCTGATCGCGGTACTGCTGGTCGCGTTCGTCACGCGGATCGGCCGCAACCTGCGCGACCGCGACGCCGCACTGGCGTCGATCCGCCAGCGCGCCGCGGAAGAGGATCATATCGTGCGCATGGGGCTGCTGGCGTCGGGTGCTGCACACGAGCTGGGCACGCCGCTGTCCTCGCTGTCGGTGCTGATCGGCGACTGGCGGCGACTGCCCCGCCTGGCCGACGACCGGGAGCTGCAGGACGATATCGAGGACATGGACGCCGCCATCCAACGCTGCAAGGCGATCGTCAGCGGCATCCTGATGTCGGCGGGCGAGGCGCGCGGCGTCGCCCCCGCAGTGACGACGATGCGCGGTTTCCTGAACGATATCGTCACCGAATGGCATGCCAGCCGCCTGCCCGGCCTGCTCGATTTCGACGACCGGTTCGGCGAGGATGTCGCGATCGTCTCCGACCCCGCGCTGCGCCAGGTGATCGGCAATGTCATCGACAATGCGGCGGAGGTCTCGCCCGGCTGGATCGGCATCACCGCCGTCCGCGAGCGCGATTCCCTCGTCCTCGAGATTGCCGATCGCGGTCCCGGTTTTCCCGACGAGATGATCGAGCGTTTCGGCCAACCCTATCGATCGACCAAGGGCCGGACGGGCGGCGGGCTCGGCCTGTTCCTGCTCGTCAACGTGCTGCGCAAGATGGGCGGCGAGGCGTCCGTGGAGAACCGGCCAGGCGGCGGCGCCAGCGTGCGCATCGTCCTGCCGCTGGCGGCGCTCGCCTATGAACGAAGGGCAAAGCCATGAGCGAAGAGCGGCTGCTCGTCATCGTCGAGGACGACGAGGCCTTTGCCCGGACCTTGCGGCGTTCCTTCGAACGGCGCGGCTATGCGGTGATCGTCGCGCACAGCCATGACGGCCTGGTCGCACTGCTCGCCGAGCATCGCCCGGGCTTCGCGGTCGTCGATCTCAAGCTCGGCGGCGCATCGGGCCTCGCCTGCGTCCAGACGCTGCGCGCCGGCGATGCGGACATGAAGATCGTCGTGCTCACCGGCTTCGCCAGCATCGCGACGGCGGTCGAGGCGATCAAGCTCGGCGCCTCCCATTATCTCGCCAAGCCATCCAACACCGACGATATCGAGGCCGCCTTCGCGCGCGATGGCGGCGATGCGGGCGCGCCGGTTGACGGCCGCCAGTCTTCGATCAAGACGGTGGAATGGGAACATATCCACCAGACGCTGGTGGAGACCGAGTTCAACATCTCCGAAGCCGCGCGGCGCCTGGGCATGCACCGCCGGACACTGGCGCGGAAGCTGGAGAAGCGGCAGTTGCGATAGCGCATCCAGAGCGGACGGAAGAATCCGCGAATGGGACGCGCAACATCAGTCGCGCGCCCCACCTGTTCAACCAATGACTTCGAGGGCAAGCCGCTCCGGCATCGGCGAATGACACTCGAAGGTCATTGTGAAGCTCGCCCGGCCTTGCGAAAGCGACCGGAGAGTGCCCACATAGTTGAACATCTCGCTTAGCGGCACATCGGCAACAACCTCGTGCACTCGCCCGACCAGATCCGTCGACCTGAGTTGACCGCGCCGACTTTGCAGATCGCCGATGATACCGCCCAGATAGTCTCCGGGGGTGGCCACCACGACACGCATCACCGGTTCGAGCAGCACCGGATCAGTTCGTGGAAAACCGATCCGGAATGCATCGCGCGCCGCCGTTTCGAAGGCGAGCGCCGACGAGTCCTTCTCATGGAAGGCTCCGTCGAGCAGGATCGCCTTCATCCCCAGCACCGGATACCCACCCGGGCCGCCGTCCACGAGCGCATGTTCGAGCGCCTTCTCGATCGCCGGAACATATTCCCTAGGAACAGCCCCGCCGACGGTCCGATTCTCGAATACAAGGCCGGTCTCGTCGGCAGGAAGCGGCTCGAAAGACAAGCGCACTCTTGCCATCTGACCCTGACCACCGTTCTGCTTGCGCAACAGGTGATCGACCTCGGCTCGATGCGTCGGCACTGCGCGATAGGCGACTTGCGGTGCCCCGATCGCGGCATCGACGCCGAAGTCCTCCTTCAACGTCTCCACCACGATGTTGAGGTGCAACTCCCCCATTCCACGGACCAGCGTCTGCCCGGTATCGCGATCGACCGAGACGCGAAGCGAAGGATCCCCGCGTTCCATCATCGCCAAAGCCGGACCGAGCCGGTTGCGATCGTCCGCCGTCAGCGGTTCGACCACAGCCTCGATCACCGGATCGGGTATGACGAAGCCGTCGAGCAGGATTGGATGCGCTGGATCGGCCAGCGTATCGCCTGCACGTACCGCCTTGAGCCCGACCGCCGCGACGACTTCTCCGGGCCCAGCCTCCGCAATCTCCTCCTGCGCATCGGCATGCATCCGCAACAGCCGTCCGATTCGCTCGGCACGGCCGGTCGTGGCATCGAGCACCGTCATTCCCGGCACCAGCCTTCCCGAATAAACCCGTAGAAAGGCGAGTGCGCCGAACCGGCTCGGCTGCACCTTCGAGATCAGCGCAACCGCAGGCGCATCCACGCATATGGCACGGTATTGTACAGTTCCATTGCGCGGATCGGTGCCCGTGACGGGCGGCCGATCCTCCGGCCCGGGTGCATAGTCGACGATCGCATCGAGAAGCGGCTGAACGCCGATATTGCGATAAGCCGAACCACACAGCACGGGAGTGCACCTGCCCGCAACGCAAACGCGACGGATTCCGGCACGGATGGCGTCGGGCGTCAGCGCATGCGGATCTTCGATCCACTGCGCCAACACGGCCTCGTCATGATCGGCAAGCATCTCGATCAGCCCCTGCCGCGCCGCTTCCACCGCATCGCGCATGTGCTGCGCGATCGGCATTCGGCAAAGGGCGCCATCCCGCCCTCGCCAGCAAAGCGATTCCATTGCGACAAGGTCCACGACACCCGTGAAGCCGTCCTCATCACCAATCGGCAGTTGCAACACGAGCGGTACCGCACCAAGCCGTTCGGCGAGCATCGCCACGACACGCGCAAAGTCCGCCCCGACCTGATCCATCTTGTTGATGAAGCAGAGTCGCGGCACGCCAAACCGGTCGGCCTGCCGCCAGACGGTTTCCGACTGAGCTTCCACGCCGGTGACCGCGGAAAATACCGCCACGGCGCCATCGAGCACGCGCAGAGACCGCTCGACCTCGATCGTGAAATCGACATGGCCGGGCGTATCGATGATCGTGATTGCCGCATCACGCCATATGCATGAGGTCGCGGCAGCGGAAATGGTGATCCCGTGCCGCTTCTCCAGCATGTGGCTGTCAGTGGTTGCCGTGCCGCTATGGACGTCGCCGACCCTATGGATACGCCCGGTGTCGAACAATATGCGCTCGGTCAGGGTGGTTTTGCCGGCATCGACATGTGCCATGATGCCGACATTGCGAAGTTTGTTGGTCATGATCTTACTCTCGAACTTGCTTGGGACTGACCATGGCTGCCAAATGGGCGCACGCGTTCGACCCGCATCCGGCAGTCGAATGCAGGTTAAGCGCAGACATGCGCAGGATCAGCGCCGGCCTTGCGTCGTTCTTGTGAAGCTCATGGCATGAAAATTCCGGCGATTATCACCGGATGATCAGAGGGAGGCGCGCCCACGCGCCTCTACAGACGCGTCAGCGAGACTCCCGGTGCTGGCTATCGTCCGTCATCGTCCACCTCATCTATCGCCGCACTTGCGGGCGGAGGGCCATTATTTGTACGCATATGGCTTGTCAATGCCGAGGCGAGATCAAATGATCAGCCCGGCGTCCTGACCAGTTCGACGATGTCGAAGTCGCGGCGCGTCCAGCCGCGATCACCTACTGCTTCCAAAGCCGCGCGGCGCCTGGGCATGCACCGCCGGACGCCGGTGCGGAAGCTGGAGAAGCGGCAGTTGCGATAGCCGGCGGCGTGGCCAATGTGACGATCGCCGAGCGGCTATACTATAGCTGATTGAGGATGACGGGATCGGTGATCTTGTCGTCCGCCGCCAGCAGCAGCGCCTTCGAAATGATGATCGACAGGGTTCGATCGCCTTCGAAGGGAAGCCAGAGCCGACCGCCACTCCGCTCGCCGGCCGGCACGATGCAGATGTGCCGCTCTCCACGGAACGATGCGCCCGAGCCGAGATGGATGCGGTAGCGGTGGCGGGTGCCCTGGACGAGCAGGAAACGATCGTCGAGGGCAAGCTTGCCGGAGATGCCAAGGCGCGGGATGATCCGTTCCAGCATGGCGCGTCGCCTTTTGCCCGATTCCTCCAGATCGTTGGTATTCGTGCGGCTCCAATAGGCGGCCGCATTCCGCTGCCACTGGCTGGGATGTTCGGCTTCGGCGCCGCGATCCAGCCAGTCCGGATCGGCCGCGATCGACGCGACCGCGGTGAACAGGTCTGCGTGGCGCATCACTTCGGAAAAGACGATCGGCGCTATGTCGGTCAGCGTTACCGCCGCGCCCCGCGCCGGCCCGCGCGCGCTGTCCTGCGCGTCGGGGCGACCGAATGGAATTGCAGCCGATCGGTGGTGACATAGCTGTAGGCGCCGCTTTCCGAAACTTCCGGATCGTCGCCCCCTGCCCCCTCGACCCAATAATCGACGACCAGGCCATGCGCGGGGATCGTCAGATGCCACGGCGTATCGTTGGCCGCGTCCACCCACATGCGATGCGTCACGCGCCAGCCGTTGAGCCGCGCCAGCGTCATCGCCTGATGCTGTTTCAGGATATGGGCGGCCCAGCGGTTGCTGTAGGTGCCGGTGGTGCGTTCGGCGTCGGTCAGCGCATAGACCTCTCGCCAGATCTGCGCGAAGGGCTGGGTCAGCTCCAGGGCCTCCAGCCGGTCGCGCCACGCCTCCACATCGGCGGGGAGCGCCTCGATCGGGTGCCAGAGGCGGATGGTCGCGCCATCGGCATCGACCGGCCGCCCCGCGACGTCGCACAGGGCATCGCCGTCGGGCATGGCGGCGACGCTGCGCCCCTCTTGCGTATCGACCCACCAGACCAGCCGGCACGTCAGCCCGCTCATCAGCGGATGATCGAGATAGCGTTCGCGCCACTCGGCGACCGGCCAGCGGCGATCCTCGATATAGAGGCGCTGGAGCCGGGCGGGCTGGATGGCGAGATCGGCATCCAGTTCCTTCGCGGCCTGACGCAGTTCCTTCAGCGCCTCCGCATCCGCCTTCATTGCCACCGACGAGGATTTCAGCGTCTTTCCGGACGCCGCGATCCACTGGATCTCCGCGGAACGGCCGTCCACGATCCGTAGCGTGGCGGTGCCGTCGCCCAGCGCGACGCTGCGCGTTCCGTCGCGATCCAGTTCATGGGTAGGCACGGTCAGTTCGTCGAGCGTCGCGCGGCTGATCCCGGCGGCCTCGGCCGCTTCGTTGAGCTTCGCGTCGATCCGCGCCTTGATCTTGGGATATTTGGTGCGGGCGAGCACGCGCGCCAGATACGGCACGCCTGCGCCGTCTGGCATCGCCGCCAATGTCCAGAGACAGGCATTGCCGAGCTTCTCGGCGCGGATGCCGATATTGGGCAGAGTGACATAGCATCGCCGCAGCGCGAAATCGGCCAGGGCGGGGCCGAGCGAGGCTGGCGCCAGATCGCTCGACAGGAACAACAAAGCGCGCAGATGCGCTTCATTCGCCCCGCGCTGCGACGTCGGCGTCGGCGCACCGGTCAGCGCGTCGATCATCGTCATGCGCGTGTCGTGCGATATGTCCGCGAACAACGCCCGGCCTGCATCAAGCCATTTCGCGGTCGGCGTGCTCTTTTCGGCAAGCTCGGACGCCAGCTTGCCGAGCGCGCGCGCTTTCTCGGCATTGTGCATCACGAATGGCGCGAAGGCGGAGAAACGCTGGTTCAGTTCGGCACCCAGCAACGCCGTCCGCTCGATATTGTTCGCCAGGCGTGTCGGATCGGTGTCGCCCGAGGGGACGAAGCCTCGCGAGATCGCCATCGTGGCGATGGCGCGGCATTGTTCGCGCCGCTCCTGTCCGGCAGTGGGCGCGATATCGTCCGACAGCGCCGCCAGCCGGGCGAGGAAATCGCGATGCGCCGCATCGTAAAGGCGCGCTTCGAACAGATTGTCGAAATGGCTGGAAATCTGGTCGGGCGCGCGCCAGTCGTTGATCGTAACCTCCGGCAAGGCAACCGGCGGCAGCCCCCGGATCGCGCTTTGCGGGATCTGCGCGGACGGCGCGGATGCCACGCCCTTGCGTCCGAAACCCGTGACCGGCACCGCCGGTTTCGCGCGGGAGACCGCCGCCGCGGTCGCCGGCGTCATCGATGCGGCAGATGCCGCCGGCAAGTCGCGGAGCACATCCTCGATCGCCGCGATCGAATCGCGAAACGGATGATTGCTGCCCGCCGGCGTCGCCATCACGCGCAAGGCCGCGACAGTCCGTCCGTGCGGATGCGCGCGCGCCGTTTCCAGGACGAGATCCAGGATGCGCTTATAGCCGAGATGATGGAAATAGGGGATGATCCCGAGGAAATCGGCGATGTCATTATCGGCATCGACCAGATCGATCTTGCGTGAGGCGAGCACGCCCAGGATGTTGCCGAAGCCGACGAGATGCGTCTGCGGATTGACCAGCTTCTGATAGCGCCCGTTCGGCCGCTCCATCTCTCCCCAGCGCTCGATCCCGAAACGCGGCTGTGCCGCGATCAGGCGCAGCATCCGGTGGAAGGTCTCGCCCCGTTCGGCTGGTGACAGCGCGGCCAGCGCACGAAGCGCCTCGTTCTTCTCGGCGTCGCGCAGGGTGCGCGTGCAGACATCGGTCCGGCAATCGAGCACCGCCGCGACCGCGAGTGCCAGCCCCTCCCCCGCCTCTCGAAGAACCGCGTCGCGAACCGCGTCGAGTTTCCGGGCGCGCGCGTCGACGGCGCCGAGCGCCGGGATCGCGTCGCGCGGCAGGTTGCTTGCCGGCAGCAGCGTCTCGACCAGCTTGATCATCGCGTCGTGACGATGCGGTTCGCCCGCGAAGAAGCTCGCGAACATCGCGACCAACGCCTGACGACTGGCGGGATCTCCCCGATGCGCGGCGGCACGGATCGTCGGGATCAGCCATTGGCCGGGGCCCCAATACGGATCGGAAACGCCCTGGGCGACGAGCAGGCCGACCGACTGGAGCGCGAGCGGCAGGCGCGCTTCGGCAATCGGCAACACCTCTCCATGACATGCGATCGCGGCTCGGCGCGCCGCATCCAGCGCACCGTCAAAGGCGACGCCCAGACGCCGCAGTTCGGCGGTGTTGCCGCGATTGACCAGCATCCGCATTATCGGCGCGCGGACGAGCAGTTCGATCGCGATGGGAAGGGGATCACCCTCGAACGCGGCGGCGTGCGCGGCCTGCGTCTGCGCCGTCAGCACGTCGCGTTCGGGCAGTTCCCGATAATATCGATCCTCGAACAGCGCGCGCAGCGGGACGCTGGGGATCGAGAGGATATCCTCCAGCCGCGCCGACGCCTGGCGCGACGTATCGCGCGCCGGCATGCCGGCGGAAGGACCGGCGCCGGCATTTCCGAACACCGAACGTACAAGGCGACCGAACATGGCTCAGCCCCCCCTGAGCGGCGTGATCAGCAGGAATGTGGCCGCCGTCGTCGCTGCCAGATCGATCTCCTGATCGAGATGTTCGGCCTGGCGATCGTCGAGCAAAAGAAAATATCGGCGATCGACAAAGCCCTGTTCGGCATCGGCGACGATCCGATCGCGGTTGCGCCCCGCCCGATCGTCGAACATCGTGTTGCCGAAACCCCTGCCGCCTTCCATGACGTCCGCCGAGCCTTGGCCGGGATGCTGTTCGCGCAACGCTTCGAGATAGAGTTCGACGCGGGCGCGGATGACTTCGCGGACCGTGATTGTCGGCGCCGAAAACCGTGCGTTGCCGATCGTCTGCGGCTCGCACATCGCATCTTCCAGAATCGCAAGTTCCATCGGCTCCCCTCCCCCCGCTGTCCGGCCCTGCATTGCCACGGTTTCGTTCAATAACCGTGAAAGGCGATCATCCCTGTGTGCGGACCAGCTCGACGATGTCGAAATCATGGCGTCGCCAGCCGCGGATGCCGACCGCCTCGACAGCCGCGCGGCGCTTCTTCTTCGCTTCGGCCAGCGACTTGGTATGCCCCCAGAAGACTTCGGTCTTCCCATTCTCCAGATAGGCGACGATCCGCCAATAATGGGTGTATTCGGTCGCCGTCGGGCCGATCGTCTTGACGTAACCGTCGGGCAGGGTCGCCGTCAGATAATATTTCCGCTTCGCCACCGCAGTCTCAGCCCGCGGCATCGTCCAGCAGATCGAAAGCGGCGCGCGCCATCGTCCGTCCGTTGACGATCAACTCCACCTCATGGACGCCGCGATGATGACGGCGGGTGCTGAAATCCCTGATCTGCTGCCGGATGGCGAGCGTGACGGCCTTGCCCGCGTCGAGATCGAAGGTCTTCAGCTTGAACACCTTGGCCGAACGCTTGCCGCCGGCCCGGGCGTAATGGATGCGATAATCGACCACCAGCCGCTGATTATCGTCCGATGTCGAGCGCAGGTCGGCGGCGATCGCGATCGTGTCACCCAGGCGGACGATCTCCGGCGTGACGGCGAAGCTCGGCACGTCGACGGCCGCGCCATGCCCGACCCCGATCAGCGCCAGCGCGCGCGGTTCGCCCTGTTTGATCAGCGTGCGCAGCGCATGGCGAATGATCCAGAGCGTATGGGCATCGTCTTTCGGCCAGGTGCCGAGCCGGTCGATCAGCCAGTCCGGCCGATCCTTGGCGATGTCGTTCAGATGGTTGGCGACCGACTTGCGGACATAGAGGCTCGGATCGCCCTTCAGCACATCGAGGATCGGAGCGGCCAGCGTCGGATCGCCCTTGAGCGCCGGCACCCGCGCGGCCCAGGGCAGTCGCGGGCGAGCGCCCTCGCTGGCGAGGCGGCGGACATGTTCGTTGTCGTCATCCGCCCAGCGCATCATCATCGCCAGCGCCCGATCGGCATCGCGCGCCAGGAACGGCCGGATCGCGAATTCGGCGGTGCCGAAACGCGTGAGCCGGGCCAGCGCCTCCATCGAAAGGTCGAAGTCGTCCAGCCCATGACGGCCGACGAACTCGGTGATCGCGACCGCCTGAAAGCCATGCGTCAGCGCGGGTGCCATGGCGTCCAGGATCGCGATCGCAGCCACATAATCGTCGGGCATCGCGACCTTCAGCGCGTCGGCGATATGCCGCACCCGCTCCATGATCGACAGCGCGTCGAGCCCGTGGGAGGCCGCTTCGAGAAACGCCGCGCGATCGAAGCGCGTCGACGCCCCCCGACCGGCATCGGCGATCGTCCGAAGCGCCTGCGGACCAAGGATATCCTTGAGCAACGCCGGTGCGTCAGTCTGATCAGTCATCGTCCGTGCCGCCCCTAGAGCGATTCCCGCGCCTGCTCGACCCCCGGCAGGATCGCCCGCCGGTTCAGGCCTTCACCAGCGGCAAGCTGGTCGTCGGCTTGCCCGTCAGCGCCAGCAGCGCATTGGCGACGGCGGGGCCGATCACCGGCGTGCCGGGCTCGCCCGCGCCCGCGGGCTTGCGCGTCGAGGGCAGGATATGGACCTCGACATGCGGCGATTCCTCCAGACGCAGCACGCGATAGCCGTCGAAATTGCGGTTCTGGACGACGCCGTCCTCCATCTTCACGTCGCCGAACAGCGTGTAGGACAGGCCGTACATGATGCCGCCCTCCATCTGGGCGCGGACCTGATCGGGGGCGACCGCGATGCCGCAATCGATCGCGACGACGACGCGGCGGACGCGCGGCTCGCCATTGACCATGCCGACCTCCGCGATGTTGGCGACGGTGGAGCCGAAACATTCATGGACCGCGACGCCGCGCGCCCAGCCCTTTTCGATCGGCGTGCCCCAACCCGCCTTTTGCGCGGCGAGATCGAGCACCGCCAGATGCGAATCCGCCTTCGCTTTCTTGTACATCGCCCGGCGATAGTCGACGGGATCGATCTTGGCGCGATGGGCGAGCTGGTCGATCGCATGTTCCATCATCATTGCGGTGTGCGTGGCACCGACCGAGCGCAGCCACAGCACCGGCACGATCGTATCGGGATGGAAGGTCCGCGCGTCGACGATCGGCGTCGCCTCCAGATAGGGCGATCCCTTGACGCCCTCCACGCCCGTTCCGTCGACGCCGTTCTGGATCATCATCTCGAACGCCGTGCCGCGCATCAGCGATGCGGTGACGATGCGATGTTCCCAGGCAGCGGGATAACCCGCCGCATCGACCGCGACGCGTGCGCGGTGGTGCGTAAGCGGACGGTAATAGCCGCCGCTCATATCGTCCTCGCGCGTCCAGACCAGCTTGATCGGCCGCCCCTTCATCCGGCGCGCGACCTCGACCGCTTCCTTCTGATAATCGGCCGCCATCACCGATCGCCGGCCGAAGCTGCCGCCCGCGGGCAGCGTCTCGATCTCGATATCGGATGGATCGCAGCCGAGCAGGGCTGCGATTGCCTGCTGATCGGTCGTCTGGCTCTGCGAGCCGAACGACAGTTTCGCGCCCTTCTCACCGACGGTGGCGACGCAGTTCATCGGCTCCATCGCGGCATGGGCAAGGAAAGGCTGCGCCATATCGAGATCGATCGTGCGCGCCGGATCGTCGAATGCGCCCGCGGCATTGCCCGCCTGCTGGAACGGCGCCCAGGCGACGGGCGCCTCGCCATGCGCCATGGCGCGATATTCGGCGGCGATCGCGGCGGACGAGCGCTTCTCCGCTTTTTCGTCGTTCCATTTCACGGTCAGCGCGTCGCGGCCGACGATCGCGGCATGGGTGTTCTTCGCGACCACGGCGACACCGCTGGGGATCTGCATGACGTCGACGACG